>Ga0209690_1000291_pt1 | contig 26234 bp, 19 predicted proteins | sample GraSoiAngelo_150_FD_186164 | JGI IMG/M metagenome (GOLD analysis project Ga0209690, IMG submission 186164) | Grasslands soil microbial communities from the Angelo Coastal Reserve, California, USA - 14_1009_09_40cm (SPAdes) (version 2) | ecosystem: Environmental > Terrestrial > Soil > Grasslands ... | reverse complement strand
CACCGCTACCGCGAGCATCAAACGACCAGTGATCGAGAGTAGGTTACCGGCCGTGAATAGGCTGAAATCCCCGAAACGGAAGGCTGCGTACGGATCATGCTTTCGAAGCTCCCTTTCAATTGGCAAGGGAACGGCTGGGCGTTGGCTTTCCGGTGATGGATAGGAGCTGGAATCGATTGGCTGCGGCATGCTCGAGCGCGTTCGGTCGAACACGCGCAGGAGATTGTAGGTTGAGCGGCCAGCACCGCAACCTATAGCATCGGGTACATGTCCCCCGATTGGGATTAGGGCTCGATTTTTCGCTTTTAGCTAGGCCGCTCAGGATTGAAGGGTTAGCCGCGCCAATATTCCTCTCGACAGCGGGAACAGAGCGGCTCAAAAAATTTACATTCCCAGCGCGGATTTTTCTTCCATTGGCTAGATGGAATGCGGTAGAGTCGGCGGCCTCAAGGAAAAATGGATAACATCATCGAGGCGAGAGAACTGCAGATCGAGCGTAAGCATTTCTACGTGGAGCTCCGCGAAAACGACCGCGGGAGATTCTTGCGCATTACCGAAGAAGCTCACGGCCGCCGCAACAGCATCATCGTGCCCAGCACCGGCGTGGACGACTTTACGGCCACGATCGCTGAAGTTCTGACAAATGGCGAAACTGCGCCGGCTTAACCGCTGAACTGCTGATTCTCTTTAGGTAGAGGCAGCCGTGTCGGCTGCAACGCTCTTACATGCGGACGACAGCCCGAGGCTATAGCCGATCTTTCTTCCGTTTATTCGTTCCGTGCGTTGACACCGCGAGACCCGAATTTACTTTGGCGCTCCGCCACATTGACGCTCTTGTGGACTCCTGAATCATGGTCACGAAAATAAAAACCAGCACACGAAAAAAGATTCAGCGCACGAGAAGACGATCATCATCGGGCGGGCGCGCGGCCTTTCCCGAAAAGAGGAAGAAAACGCGACGCTACGTTTATTACTTCGGCGACGGCCACGCCGACGGATCAGGCAGCATGAAACCGCTGCTGGGCGGCAAAGGCGCAAACCTCCACGAGATGACGCGCATCGGTCTGCCCGTGCCCCCGGGATTCACAATCACGACGGAACTGTGCAGTTATTTTTACGATCATAACCGGACCTACCCGCGAGAGTTGGAAACGGAGGTCGCGGCGGCGCTGGCGAAAGTCGAGAAGTCGGTGGGCAAAAAATTCGGCGATAAAGAGCGGCCGTTGCTTGTTTCTGTGCGGTCAGGCGCGCGCGATTCCATGCCGGGAATGATGGACACGATTCTAAACCTCGGAATGAACGACGAAGTCGTCGAAATCGTTGCAAAGAAGACGAACAACGCGCGTTTCGCCTTTGATTCATATCGGCGTTTCCTGCAGATGTACGGCGATGTGGTAATGGGCGTTCAAAAGCGGCCAGGCGAGGACCATGAGCCGTTTGAGACGGTCATCGAGCACCTGAAGGACGAGCGCTACGGCAAGCACGATTTCCCGGACGTGCGATTAACTGTGGCCGATTTGAAAGAGCTTGTGCAGCGTTTCAAGGCATTGATCAACGAGCGGACTGGAAAATCCTTTCCGCAAGATCCAAACGAGCAGCTCTGGGGCGCGATTGGTGCGGTCTTCGGTTCGTGGATGAACGACCGCGCGATCGTTTATCGGCGAAGATATGGGATCCCGCACGACTGGGGAACGGCGGTGAATGTGCAGACGATGGTGTTCGGGAACATGGGAGAGACGAGCGCAACGGGGGTTGCGTTTACGCGCGATCCAGCGACGGGCGAAAAGGTTTTCTACGGCGAATATTTGATCAACGCCCAAGGCGAAGACGTCGTTGCTGGTGTGCGCACGCCGCATCCAATCAGCGATCTGGCAAAGGAAATGCCCGCCGCGCACAAGGAACTGATGAAAGTGCGCAGCATCCTTGAACATCACTTCAAAGACATGCAGGACCTCGAGTTCACAGTGGAGGACAATCGCCTTTATATTCTGCAGACTCGCAACGGCAAACGTACCGGCCACGCCGCCGTCCGTATCGCGGTGGATATGGTCGGTGAAAAATTAATCACAAAAAAAGACGCGGTGCGCCGCATCCCGGCCGATTCGCTTGCTCATCTTTTGGCGCCGATTTTCGATCGGCAATCGGCGCGCGAAGCAAAAAAGATCGGCAGCGGTTTGGCCGCTGGGCCAGGCGCGGCGTCAGGACACGTTGTTTTCAGCGCAGAAGAAGCCGTGGCGCGTTCGGAAAAAGGAGACAAGGTCGTGCTCGCCCGAATTGAAACTTCGCCGGAAGACTTGCGCGGCATGATCGCGGCAGAGGGAATTCTCACGTCGCGCGGCGGAGTTTCTTCGCACGCCGCCCTAGTCGCCCGACAAATGGGCAAAGTGTGTGTATGCGGTGCGACCGCGATTCAAATCGATTACCAAAAGCGCACGCTCAGTGCCAACGGAACAACGTTAAAACAGGGAGATTACATCTCGGTTGACGGGACAGCGGGCGAGGTTTTTGCCGGCGAAGTCACAACTGCACCGTCCGAGATCGTCCAGGTGCTCGTCGATCGATCGCTCGATCCGAAGAGGAGCGTTACGTATCAAGAGTTCGCAAAACTAATGAAGTGGACGGATGAATTTCGCATGCTTGGCGTCCGGACAAATGCCGATACTCCCGAGCAGGTGAAAAACGCAGTCGCCTTCGGCGCCGAGGGGATTGGTCTTTGCCGCACGGAGCATATGTTTTTTGAAGGTGACCGGATCGATGCGATGCGGGAAATGATCCTTGCCAGCAGCAAGGAAGATCGTGCCCGAGCGCTGGCGAAACTGCTTCCCTATCAACGCGACGATTTCATCGGCATCTTTACGGCGTTAAAAGGCTTGCCTGCAACGATCCGCTTTCTCGATCCACCGCTTCACGAATTCCTGCCACACGATCACGCCCAACAAAACGAACTCGCGAACAAACTTGGCGTGCCGGTGGAGCACATTTCCCGTCGGGTGCACGAACTGCACGAATTCAATCCGATGCTTGGCAATCGTGGTTGTCGCCTGGGGATTGTTTATCCCGAAATTTCCGAAATGCAGGCACGCGCAATTTTTGAAGCCGCCGCCGAGGTGCAAGCTAACGGAATTAAGGTCCGCCCCGAAATCATGATTCCGCTGGTGGGATTTCCGCGCGAGTTAAAGCTCCAGCTCGATATCGTCCGTCGCGTCGCCGGCGAAGTGTCGAAGGAAAAGCAAATGAAATTCGACTATCTCGTCGGGACAATGATCGAAATCCCGCGCGCAGCGCTCATCGCGGACCAGATCGCGCGCGACGCCGAGTTCTTCAGTTTTGGCACAAACGATCTCACACAGACGACGCTGGGAATGAGCCGGGACGATTCCGGCAGTTTTCTTCCCGCCTACGCGGAGCTCGACATTGTGGATGCAAATCCGTTCGCGTCGATCGATCAGAAGGGCGTTGGCCGCCTGATGGAAATCACTCGCGATTTGGGACGCAAAACTCGGCCGAACATCAAGCTCGGGATTTGCGGCGAACACGGCGGCGAGCCGGCCAGCGTTAAGTTCTGTCACCGGCTCGGTTTGGATTACGTCAGTTGCAGTCCGTTTCGGATTCCGATTGCGCGATTGGCCGCGGCCCAAGCAGCGCTGGAATAGACAAGCCCGTGATCTTGCGCCCAGATTGAAGCGGGTGATCACATTCAAAGACATAGAGGCGGCGCGCAAACGCATTGCCGGTACGGTTTACTATTCGCCGTGTCCACCTTCAATCCCGCTGAGCGAAATCACAGGCATGGAGATTTTCTGCAAGCTGGACAACTTGCAGCGGACAGGAAGTTTCAAGGAGCGCGGCGCGCGCAATGCGCTCGCGCAATTATCGTCCGATCAGCAAAAGCGCGGGGTCATCGCTGCTTCCGCAGGCAATCACGCTCAAGCACTCGCCTATCAGGGCAGCTTGCTCGGAATTCCCGCAACAGTGGTGATGCCGAAGTTCGCGCCCCTGATAAAAGTGAGCACCTGCCAGCAGCTCGGTGCGAATGTCGTTCTTCACGGAACAGACTTCGGAGAAGCGAAAGCTGGCGCACACGAGCTTGCAAAGGAAAAAGGCCTCGCTTATATCGACGGCTACGACGATCCCGCGATCATTGCCGGCCAGGGGACAATGGGGCTCGAACTGGTCGAGCAGATTCCCGATCTCGACGCGGTAATCATACCGGTGGGCGGCGCCGGTTTGCTCGCTGGGGTTTCTTTGGTCATCAAAACGCTGCGGCTAAACGCAAAAATCGTAGCCGTCGAAGCAGAGAACGTCGCGAGCTTTTCCGCCGCGCTTGGAGCGGGCAAACCAACGAAGATCACGATGCATCCGACGCTCGCGGATGGACTCGCCATCCCACAGGTCGGCACGAACGCATTTGAAATTGCGCGACCGCTTGTCGATCTCGTCGTCACTGTGACCGAGGAAGAAATCGCTCTGGCGATTCTGCGCCTGATCGAATTGGAAAAGAGCGTGGTCGAAGGAGCCGCTGCGACTCCGCTCGCAGCGTGCATGTCCGGAAAATTAGAAGACCTTGCAGGAAAACGGGTGGTGCTTTTGCTTTGCGGCGGCAACATCGACCCGAACGTGCTCAGCCGCGTAATTGAGCGCGGTCTGGTGGCGGACGGTCGTCTTGGTCGTTTCACGGCAGTGATTAGCGATCGACCTGGTGGCCTCGCCGATTTGGCGGCGCAAATCGCTTCGACCGGCGCAAGCATCAAGCAAGTCGTGCACGATCGGGCTTTCGCCAGTCCGGATGTTTCAGCCGTCAACGTTTTGTGCACGGTCGAGACCCGGAACCATCAGCATCTCGCCGAACTCCGCGCGTTATTGAAGAGCCGCGGTGTCGAAATATACGACGCTACATAAGCTGTAGCCACCCCGCTCTGTCGGGGCGCTTTGCGCGTTCACGTTAACACGGCGACCGAGCGCCGTGGCTACACAAACTTGAAGCACGTCTCGCGTTCCGTAGTCTCTTCTCATGCAAGCGCGCGAACAAAAAATAGATATGAATTCTTTCGCGCGTCGTCACATCGGGCCGAACGAAGACGAAGTAGCCGCGATGCTGAGCGAGCTTGAGTTGGAAAGCATCGAGAGGTTGATAGACGCCGCGGTTCCAAGAAATATCCGGCTGCATCGACAGCTGAACTTACCGGAATCGAAATCCGAAATTGAAGCGCTCGCGGAGCTGCGGGCGATTGCAAAAAAAAACAAAGTCGCGCGTTCATTCATCGGCGCCGGCTACTACGACTGCATTACGCCGCCGGTCATCCAGCGAAACATTCTCGAAAATCCCGGCTGGTACACCGCTTATACGCCTTACCAAGCGGAGATCGCGCAAGGCCGCCTCGAGGCGCTGCTCAATTTCCAACAGATGATCATCGACCTAACAGCGCTCGATATCGCAAACGCATCGCTGCTCGACGAAGCTACTGCCGCCGCCGAAGCGATGTCGCTTTGTCACGCAGTCGTTCCAAAACGGAAGACTTTTTTTGTCGCCGATAATTGTCATCCGCAAACAATCGCCGTTCTTCAGACGCGGGCGAAGCCGCTCGGAATTGAGATTAAGATCGGGGATTATTCGCGCTTCAAATTCGATGACGCAGTTTTCGGCGCGCTAATCCAGTATCCAGCCACGGATGGCGCGATCTATGATTATTCCGACTTCGTCACGCGGGCTCACAGCGCAGGCGCACTCGTTGTCGTGGCGGCGGATATTCTCGCGCTCACGTTGCTGAAACCGCCGGGCGAATTTGGCGCGGATGTCGCGGTTGGTAATACGCAACGCTTCGGCGTGCCGTTGGGATTCGGCGGGCCGCACGCCGCATATTTCGCCACGCGCGATCCATTCAAACGTCACATGGCTGGTCGACTCGTGGGTGTGTCGCACGACGCTGAAGGGCGGCCGGCGTATAGACTCGCGTTGCAAACACGGGAGCAACACATCCGTCGCGACAAGGCGACGAGCAACATCTGCACGGCTCAGGTGCTTCTTGCCGTTATTGCGTCGATGTATGCGGTTTATCACGGCCCAAAAGGACTGCGCGCAATCGCCGAACGCGTTCATCGCCTGACGAGCCAACTCGCAGATGGGCTGCGCGCCCTTGGCTGCACAATCAGCCACGACAATTTCTTCGACACTGTTCACGTCGAAGTCGAATCTAGCGAAGTCCTTTTGGAGCACGCGGCAAGAGCGGGGTGCAACCTGCGCGCGCTCGGCCCGCGCGCAGTCGGCATTTCATTCGACGAAACGACAACGCCACGGGACATCGAACTGCTGATGTCGATCTTTCGCGGCACGACTGTGCGCGATTTTGCAGACGACGATCTTGGCGAGCCACCGCTGCGCATTCCGCAATTTGCCATGCGCACTTCGGACTTCCTCACTCATCCGATCTTCAATACGCACGACACTGAGACGGAAATGCTGCGTTATCTCAAGAAACTTGAATCGCGCGACCTGTCGCTGACGACGTCGATGATCCCGCTCGGCTCGTGCACGATGAAACTCAACGCGACCGCAGAAATGTTTCCGATCTCATGGCCGGAAATTTCCAAACTGCATCCTTTCGCGCCTAGCGACCAGACGGCAGGCTACATGGAAATTTGCGAGCAGTTGGAATACTGGCTTGCTGAAATCACCGGGTTCGCTGCGATTTCACTGCAACCCAATGCGGGATCACAGGGCGAGTTCGCAGGTCTGCTCGCGATCCGTGAGTATCACGCGGCGCGCGGCGAAGCGCATCGCAATGTGTGTCTCATTCCGACCTCGGCGCATGGGACCAATCCGGCGAGCGCGATCATGGCCGGGTTCAAAGTTGTTTCGGTCGCATGTTTGAAGGATGGCGATATCGATCTTGCCGATCTGCGCGCTAAAGCCGATGAACACGCGCGCGACCTCGCCGCGTTGACGGCGTGTTCGAACCGACAATTCGCGAAATTTGCGACATCGTGCACGCACACGGCGGGCAGGTGTTCATGGACGGAGCAAACATGAATGCGCAATGCGGTCTGTGCCGTCCCGGCGATTATGGCACGGATGTTTGCCATCTGAATTTGCACAAAACATTTTGCATTCCGCACGGCGGCGGCGGCCCTGGCGTTGGACCGATCGGCGTGGCCAAACATCTTGCGCCGTATCTCCCGCGCGAATTCATTCTCGATCCCATGACAGGCAAAATTATCTTTGGTGAAGGTGATCGGGGCAAACGGCCGCCGGGTAGCAATGAATCAAATTACCAACATGGAGAAGGTGAATCCGGCAATGTCGCAGCTGCTCCCTACGGCAGCGCCAGCATCCTGACGATCACATGGATGTACATCCGCATGATGGGCGCCGATGGATTGAAACGAGCGAGCGAGGTTGCGATTCTAAATGCAAATTACATCGCAAAGCGGCTCGACCCGTACTTCCCGGTGCTGTTCAAAGGCAAACACGGGCTCGTCGCGCACGAATGCATTATCGATCTTCGCCAATGGAAAAGCGCCGGCATCGAAGTGGAAGACGTGGCAAAGCGATTGATGGATTACGGCTTTCACGCCCCAACCGTTTCCTGGCCGGTCGCTGGGACAATGATGATCGAGCCGACCGAGAGCGAACCGAAGCACGAGCTCGACCGTTTCTGCGAGGCAATGATCTCCATCCACGCAGAAACTGAGGCGGTCGCCACGGAAAAGACGGATCGGGAGAACAATGTGTTGAAAAACGCGCCCCACACCGCGCGGCAAATCGCGTCTGATAAATGGGACCGCCCCTACTCGCGCGAACAAGCAGCGTTCCCCGCGCCCTGGACGCGCGAACACAAGTTCTGGCCAGCTGTCGCTCGCATCGACAACGTGTATGGCGATCGGCATTTGTTCTGTTCCTGCCCGCCCGTGGAAGAATTCGAAGAAGAATAGTCAGAGATTCCTCGACTTCGCTCGGAATGACAGAGGCCGGGACGGATTAATGACCCGCAGAGTAATTATCGTAGTTGTCGCACTCTCGACGGTGTTCTTTTTCACCTGGGTTTATGCTCATCACATTTCGAACCCGCTACCGACCGGAACAACGATCGATCGGATTGTCATTGAAAAATCAGCTCGGAAATTGTCGGTCCTCGCGAATGGCAAAACGCTGAAAGGCTATCGTGTCGCGCTCGGTCGCAGTCCTGTCGGTGCAAAGCAACAGGAAGGAGATTACAAGACACCTGAAGGCGTTTACAAAATCGATGGTCGCAATCCACAGAGCAACTTTCACCTCGCGCTACACGTTTCATATCCGTCCGATGAGGATAAGACACGAGCTGCGGAGCGCGGTGTTCCAGCCGGATTCGACATCATGATTCATGGAATCCAAAACGGGCGCGGCTGGATCGGAGCGTTCCACCGTTTGAATGATTGGACTGCCGGTTGCATCGCGCTAACAGACGAAGAGATCGAAGAGCTTTGGCGAGTTACGCCGGACGGAACAACGGTCGAGATTCGCCCTTAATTTCGTTGAATCCTCGACTTCTCATCCTTCACGGCTGTAGTGTGCGCTGTCCTCAGCGCATGTAACGCGGGTCGCCGGCGACAGTGCATCCCAGTGTCCGCTGAGGACAGCGGACGCTACAGCACGAGAAGGCGAGTTAAGCTTCGGGCGCGAGTTCCGGCGCGGCGACGACGCGAGTAGGGACGAGACGTAATGAGCTGCCGCTGGTTTGCTCAGACGCGGCCGGACCGGCTTCGTGATACTCGGCGTCGCTGTTGACCTGCCAGAGATCGTAAAGCTTCGTGTCGGCGAGAATGTTTTCGACGCACAACATCGCCGTCATCATGGCGTGGTCCTGATTGTTGTATTTGTGCATGCCGTTGCGTCCGACGAGGTGCAGGTTCGGATAGCTCGTCTCCAGTTCGTGCCGGATCGTAGCGACATGCCGCACGTAGTCGTCGTCGTAAACTGGATACGCTTTCTTCTGGCGAACGACGCAGCCATCAACAAGGTCGCCTTCCTTAGCTAGACCGATCTGAATCAGTTCGCGTTTGGCGAGTTCAATCAAATCACTGTCGCTCGAATCCCACAGACCGTCGTGTTCGAAGCAGAAATATTCGAGGCCGTAGCAGACCTTATCCGATTCGGGAACCATCTCCGGCGACCAGGAACGGAAGTTCTGCACACGACCCACTTTGACGCTCGGATCGTGAATGTAGATCCAGTTGTCATCAAACATCTGTCGATCTTTCAAGATCAACATCACAGTGAGGAAATCGCGGTACTTGAGGCTTTCGGCTGCGCGTTTCGTTCGCTCGCTCACAGCAGGCGATAACCCACAAACCAGCGCGCGCATCGGCGCAGATGAAATGACGTGTTCCGCTTCGATCGTCTGCAACCCGCCGAGTTGATCTTTGTATTCAATCATCCAATTGCCGGACGTTTCGTCGTAAGAACACCGAGTCACTCTGCAGCCCATCTCAAGCCTGCCGCCCAACGCCTTCATCTTTTCTGCGCATGCCTCCCACATCATGCCCGGCCCGCGGCGCGGGTAACGAAACGAATTTATCAGCGTCTTGATGACTTTACTGCGATCGCCATTGTACCGCTGCGGAATGAGCGCGTTCTTGATCGCGCTGCCCAGCGAAAGTCCTCTGATCCGTTGCGCGGCCCAGTCGGCGGAAATTTCCTTGCAACTCATCCCCCAGACTTTTTCGGTGTAGCTTTTGAAGAATGTATTGAAGAGCCGTTTGCCGAATTGATTGCTTACCCACTCTTGGAAATTCCGTGGATTCCGCACCGGAAAAAGACGCGCTTTTAACCAGGAAAGCACACAGAGCGTCGATTTGAAGAGACCCAGCTTGATGAGCGCTTCAAACGGCTTGAGCGGGTAGGAATAAAATTTGCCGCCGTAAAAAATGCGCGACGAACGTGGCCGCCCGAGCATGTCGTTCGGCAAAATCTCCGTCCAAAAATCCTCCACTGCTTTTGATTTGGAAAAGAAACGGTGGCCGCCAATGTCAAAATGAAAACCTTTGTAGGTGACGGTGCGAGAAATGCCGCCGACGTAAACAGGATCGGCTTCCAAGACAAGGACATCTACCGCCTCTTTCGAAAGAAGATAGCCCGCAGTCAGACCTGCCGGTCCCGCACCGATAATGGCGACTTTTGTTTTCATCTTCTGCTACGCAACCCAATTGCCCCGTGTGAAATTCCAAACGTACCACCCCTGCACGCATAACCCAGCAGCGCTGAGCAACGCTACTGCCGTGATGCCGAATGCCCGCACAAACATCGGCGGTGTGCGAAATTGACGCAGAAAATTCAAAAAGGCCAGCACGATCAAAGCGTGCACGCAAAACTCGTAGCGGAGCATGCTTTCCATATCGACGCAGGCGACTCCGCTGACCGATATGTAATAGATTGCAGCAGCGCAGAAATAGATCCCAGCTCGCATTGGTAAGCCGGCCCGCCGTCGAATCGCGGGAAGCAGTTCGCAAAGCGCCACACCGACTAGAAGCAGAGCGCCCAACGTCATCGATATTTGGCTCGCTTCCGTTGGATTATTCAGAGCTGGAACGAGCCAGCGATAACTGCCAGGCTTAAACACCGCCAAATAATCGGGAACAATCCCCCAGCCGGCTGCCTGCGTAAGCATGTAAATGTCCCACTGGCCCCAGCGGAATTGAGAGTAGACGAAGAATCCGATGGCGCCGCACGCCGCGACAATCGTAATACTGATCGCTCTCCAGTGCTCGCGAAGCCACCTTCGCGGCTCAAGCAAACCGCGCCATCCCGTTTGAAATACCGAGCACACCAAAGGAAAAGCCGCACACAGGATTCCAGCAATTCGCGTTGCCGACATCACTATCCCATGAAGCGTGGCCCAGATCTTTGCGGATCTCCCCTCCATCGTGCTCCAGTAGATGAAGCCAAGCAGCGCCATCAAAAATAGCGATTCGGAATAACCGGCGACCAGAAAGAACGCTGCTGGATGGGCGGCGATTAGTAATGCGCCGCAAATCTGAAGCGCAGGCGAAACATTCCAGCGCTTACAAAACAAGAAAAAGTAACACCAAAAACCCGAAGCAGCGAGCTGCGCGGTGATCAGGAGTGCGGTGCTGCTGTCAATCTTAAACCCGTAGCGGAACAGCCCGGCGATCGCGGGATACGCAGGGAAAAATGCGACATTCGACACTTCCATAACCTTGTGATCGATCGGCGGGACGATGGTCTGGTATCCGCGATCGATAATGTTCATGAACCAATAGCTGTCGTGCTGGACCAGCGCGGAGTAGCGCTCTGAGAGGGATTCTTCGGGGGCGAGCAGGCCTACCGCCATTGCAAGTTGCAGCAGCGTCACTGTCAGTCCCGCGAGTAAAGGCTTGAGCAACCAGGGCAGGCGGGTCATGACATCATAATCGCAGGCCGCCAACTGTTTGCGCGCGAAACCTTTCGGAGCCCGGCAAGCCGTTCCCCCAGGAAGCACCAGGGAGACGGCAAACCCATCGAGACTGCAAGAACTTTTGAGACTTTCGTCAAAGACAATCTCGGATCGCATTGTTTTCCAACTCGGACGCGCTGATTTGAGTGCCAGGGTTTGACGGCGGTTGCGCTTTGTTTATTCGCCGGAAGTCGCTGCTGCTACGTTCTGCGGACGGAGCGAACTTCGCCAGGTCGCGTCCAACAAACCGGCGAAACGGCTACGAACCAGAGATCACCAGCACGATCTCGCCCTTCGGTGGATGGGCCTGATAATGTGCAAGAAGCTCGCTCGCAGCGCCGCGGCGGAATTCCTCGAATTTTTTTGTCAGCTCTCGTGCGACGCAAAGTTGCCGCTCCGGCATGATATCAATGCAGGCGGCGAGTGTTTTTGTTAATCGATAAGGCGATTCGAAAAAAATCGTCGTGTCCTCCCGTTCGGCCGTTTCTCGCAACTGGCGCTCGCGCTGTCCGGCCTTAACCGGAAGAAATCCACGGCAACAAAATTTCTCAGTCGAAAAACCGGAACCGAGAAGAGCGGTCAGGATCGATGATGGCCCGGGGATGATCGTAAACGGGAGTTCGCGCTTGATGCATTCGCGGATGAGGCGCAACCCAGGGTCAGACAGTCCAGGTGTTCCTGCGTCCGTAATTAGCGCAACGTTTTCGCCGCGCCCGAGGCGTTCGACGAGTTCCGTCGTGCGGGCCGCTTCATTGTGCTGGTGATAACTGATGAAGGGCTTTTTGATTCCGAGGCGCTTGAGCAAAATGCCGGAATGCCGGGTATCTTCAGCCGCGATCACATCAGCTGATTTCAATGCCTCAATGGCACGCAACGTTATATCACCCAGGTTGCCGATCGGCGTGGCGACGACGTAAAGCATTCCGCATCATCGGTTCGAAATCCTTGTTTGGCTACCGAGCGAACTGGCGTTTTCACTTATGATAAAGCCGACGGGTCGCCGCAAAACGAATCCGTAACGGAGGGTAACATGAGAACAAGCTCTTATCTGTCGATGCTGATGGTTTTAGCTTTGGTTGGTTGTGCGGAGGAACCAACCACAGTGACGACGACAACGACGACACAGGAAGTAACGACCACGGGGCCAGGTCGGGAGGTCGTGGTGACCCGAGCGCCGCCTCCAGTTCGCGTTGAAACTCAGACGGTGGCACCTGGACCAGGATACGTCTGGACAAGCGGTTATTGGCGATGGACCGGAACCACCTATGTGTGGGTGCCTGGAACGTGGGTAGTCCGCCAAAGACCAGGCGCAGTTTGGGTGGAAGGCCATTGGGTGCCTCGTTATGGCGGCTGGGTATGGGTTCCCGGGCACTGGCAATAACGAACACTGCAGAGAATCGTCACCAGCCCAGAACCTTGGCAAAAATGAGGGGCGCCACAATCGTTGCGTCCGACTCGATAATGTACTTCGGGGTGTCGACGTTGAGTTTTCCCCACGTGATCTTCTCGTTGGGTACTGCGCCAGAGTACGATCCGAAGCTGGTTGTGGAGTCGCTGATCTGGCAGAAATAACCCCACTCCGGCACGAGCTCACGGACGACGTCCTGGTTCAACATAGGAACAACACAAATGGGGAAATCGCCTGCAATGCCGCCGCCGATTTGGAAAAAGCCGATGGAGGAATCCTGGGACATTCTGCGATACCACTCTGCGAGCGCGATCATGTATTCAATGCCGGAGCGAACCGTGTGCACGTCGCTAATTGCTCCAGTGATGCAACGCGCAGCATAAATATTTCCCAAGGTGGAATCTTCCCAGCCAGGCACGAACATTGGAAGATCCTTGTGCGCGGCGGCGATCATCCAACTGTCGCCCGGGTCGATCTCGTAAAACTTCTTGAGCCGGCATTCCTTCAGGATTTTGAAAAGGAATTCGTGTGGAAAGCCGTGCTCCTTCTTCTGCGCAGCGGCGACCCATTCCTCGATCACCACTCTTTCGATCCGGCGAATGGCTTCCTCTTCCGGGATGCACGTGTCGGTGACCCGATTCAGATGACGATGGAGCAGCTCTTCTTCGTGTTGCGGACTTAGCTCTCGATAATTCGGTAGGCGAACATACTGGCTGCGCGCGACCAGATTAAAAAGATCTTCCTCCAGATTCGCTCCGGTGCAGGTGATGGCATGGACTTTGTCCTGGCGAATCATTTCCGCGAGAGAAATACCGAGCTCAGCGGTGCTCATGGCGCCCGCGAGTGTGATCATCATTTTTTCCCCGCGATCAAGATGCGCGATGTAGGCGTCGGCAGCGTCTTTTAAAACCGCGGCGTTGAAATGCCGGAAGTGGCGATCAATGAACTGGCTGATGCTGCCCATCTTCGCTTCACCAATTTTTGCAATCGGGGCTACTTGCTTTTGATGCAAAACTTTTACCGCGGCAGTCAAGCGTTAATCGCGTTTTGCCGAAAATTTCTTTAAGGTACAGCGGCAAGGATCCGCGCTGCCAGGATCTCCGGTGTTATGCCCAGGAAAAGAACTGCCGCAGCAAGCACAGCTACCGTGGCTCGCGGCAGCAGAGCGGGCGGGACGACACTGACATCTCGCGCGGCGGCGAGCGCAGGTTCATCAACGAAAATCGCCTTCAGTACCATCAGGTAATAGTAAAGTGAGATGAAGCTGCCGAGAAGCGCAACCGCGACGAGCCAGAGTAAGCCGTGGTTTGCATCGGCGCGAAGCGCAACACTGAACAGATAAAATTTTCCAAAAAATCCGGCGAGCGGCGGTATGCCTCCCAGTGACAACATGAAGACGGACATGCATCCCGCAAGCAGGGGCGATCTGGAAGCCAATCCGGCAAAGTGTGAGAAATCGTCACCACCCGTTTCGCGCCGCACCATGGCAACCACGCCGAATGCACCGACCAGTGTGATGGCATAGGTGGTGGCGTAGAATAATGCGGCGGAAAATCCGTCACGATCCCCCGCGATCAGTCCAATGAGTGTGTATCCAGCATGCGCCACTGCCGAGTAGGCAAGCAGTCTGCGCACGTTTGATTGCGCTAGGGCGACGAGATTGCCGACCAATATTGATAATGCTGCCAGGGCGGCGAGCACAGGCGACCAACCTGCAACCATGGCGTGCCACGCGGCGTCGCCGTGGACGGGAGCAAAGCCGACTAGCACTATTTTTCCCAGCACCACAAACGACCCGACCTTCGAGGCTGAGGCAATGAATGCTGCGCTGGGAACAGGCGCGCCCTGGTACGCATCGGGCGCCCAGAGGTGAAACGGTGCAGCGGCTATTTTGAACGCGAAACCGATCAGCGTCATGACAATCCCTACGGCCAGCAGCGCCTGGATTGATACGCCGGTCAGTTTATCCGAAATCGCCGCAAGACTGGTTGTGCCCGACATGCCGTAGATCAAGCTGATTCCGAAAAGTGTGAAAGCGCTGGACGTGCTGCCGAACAGGAAATATTTCAAGCCCGCTTCCGCCGAACGCACATCCGTCTTGTCGAATGCGGTCATCACATAAAGCGACAAGCCGAGCAGTTCGAGCCCGATAAAAATCATCAGTAGTTCCTCGCTGCCGACGAGCAGCATCAGGCCGACTGTTGCGAACAGAACGAGCGCCAGATATTCGCCCGGATGACGCAGCGACTTTTCTGACTTCGTCAGCAGAACTGTGAAAAAGGCCAGCGCCATGCAGATGATTTTGAACAGCGACGTGAGCGGTGTGATCACAAGCATCCCGCCAAAGAGGGTCGCGTTGCGCGGCAACATCAGGACTGTGCCGATCGCGATTGCGAGCCCGAGCACGGCAACAGCGGAACAAATCCCCGTAGCGGTGGACGTCTCATTCGCACTTTGAGTGGGCTTCGCCGTGGAGACTGTTGCGGTCGACTTGGCGCGCCCGGTCACAAGCCCGATCGCAAGGACCGCAAGCGCCGTTATGACTACGATTGTCTCAGGCGAGGCGAGCTTCAGCAGTTCGAGATAAGACATTGTTAAATCAGCGGATTTCATTTCAGAAATCTCATCGCCTCCACTGCCGGCATTATGCGATCGAGCAACAATTTTGGATAAAGCCCGACTGCGACCGTTGTGAACATGAGCAGGCAAGCGCCGCATTTTTCCGCGGCTGTGATGCTTTGTTGTTCATTCCAATCTGGATCGAGGGCTACACGACCTTCCTGCAACTGGACGCTTGGCTCTGCCTCGCCGAAGAACGATTGCTTTAAGGCGCGTAACGTGAATGCAGCAACGAGCACCATGCCCGCCCCTGTGATCCAGACAGCGAGCGGATAAGTTCTCCATGCGCCAATGAGAATTGTGATCTCGGCCGCGAATCCGCTGAAACCCGGTATGCACATCGACGCTGCTGACGCGATGACAAAAGTGAACGCGGCAAATGGCAGAGCACGGTTCAGATTCATACCAGCGAGCTCGTCGAGTTCGCGAGTATGTGTGCGGCGATAGATCATGCGCCCGGCGACGGCAAACAAAAGAGCCGCGATCACGCCGTGCGAAAACATCTGCAATACTGCCCCTGAAACGCTCAGCGCCGTTGCCGCGGCAAGCCCGAGCAAAACAAAACCCATATGACTGACGCTCGAATAACCGATGACAAATTTCAGATCACGTTGGCGAAGCGCCGCCGCCGCGGCGTAAACAATTCCAACGACCGCCAGAAAGACGATCCATTTGCTCCACATCTGGAAGCCTTGTGGAAAAAGATTCATCGCCACGCGGAGTCCTGCGTAAGAGCCGAGTTTCATCACAATCCCGGCGAGAAGCATTGAGCCCGCCGTAGGCGCGGCGACATGACCCGTCGGCGCCCAAGTATGGAGCGGCCAGATTCCGGCGAGCACAGCAAAGCCGAGAAACAACACAGGAAACGCCCACGATTGCAGTTGTGGCGAAAATTGGAATTGGGACAGCTGATTCAGATCCAGCGATCCGGCAGTTACGTATGCGCTAAGAATCCCGATGAATACTAGCATGCCGCCAAAGAACGAGTAGAGCGTGAGCTTCATCGCCCCGTATTCCTTGTTGGTGGACCCGAAGACGGCGATAAGAAAATACTTCGGCACGATCACCAGCTCGTAGAACGCGAAGAACAAAAACAAATCGGCGCTCAGAAAAACTCCGTAGCAGCCAGCCACCACGAGCAGTAACCAGAAGAAAAATTCGTTCTGCCGATGTTCGACGTCCCAGGAAAATAAAACGGTGCTCACCGCGGAAAGACCCGTGACAAGGACCATCGTGAGGCTGACGCCGTCGATCGCCAGATGGTAATTCATGCCCAAGCCGGGCACCCACGGCACGCGCACGATTGTTGTGAAGTGCGCAAGGTCGGCAACTGGCGTGCGAACTAATGCGATCAGACCCAGGGCCAATCCTGCAATTGTTGCAAGCAGCGCGATCCAACGCGCAAAGGCGCGCGGCAAAAGAAGCAGCAGCACCGCGCCCGCGAAAGTGATGTAAATCGTCCAGGCGATCATGCGCGTGTACGCGCCCGATACCGCGGGGCTTTCTCGCGCACATGAAATCCGATTTCACGCCGAGGCTTTTCTGGCGGCGCCGTCAACTGCCGGATCGCTTCGAGGATACCGACGATTTCCTCGTCATGTTTGCCGACACGCCTGTCGAGTTCGGCAAATTTCTCTGCCAGTTCGCGATTCGTATCGAGCATCCGACGAAGCCTCACAAACGCGCGCATGATTGCGATGTTGACTTTGACGGCGCGGACGCTGTTCAAGACGCTGGACAACATCGCGATCCCTTGCTCGGTGAAGGCGTAAGGCCGATGCCGGCGACCGCCCCGGCCTTTTGATATTCCAGATTGGAAGATCAAATCTTGGGTCTCTTCCGCGGTCAGTTGAAACACGAAATCTTCAGGGAACCGATCAACATTTCGCCTAACTGCCTTGTTGAGGTTACCCGTTGTAACCCCGTAAAGATATCCGAGGTCAGAATCAAGCATCACCTTCTGCCCGCGAAGTAAGTGGATCGCGTGCGCGACTCGCTCGAAAGGAATCACCTCTTTGCGCATTCTAGGCGTTACTAGCCAATCAGTTGCGCCATTTGGGCGACGGTTGCGTTGAAAATGTTGAATACGAACTGCGGCGCGATGCCAATGGCGAACATGAGCAACGCCACAGGAACAACGACGAGTTTTTCGCCTGGCAAAAGATCGGGAAAAGCGCTGCAACTGTCTGCGAGCGGCCCGCTAAAGAGTGATTGCATTGCTCGCGCAAAAACGATGGCTGTGACGAGAAGCCCGATCACAGCGATGGCCGTAAACGCGCCTGTGAGCGCGAATGAGCCTTTGAAAATCAGAAACTCGCCGATGAATCCGTTCAGCCCCGGCAGACCCAGAGATGAAAACATTGTAACGCTCATCCACCCGCAGAGGAGCGGTATCCGCTGCATCAGGCCGCCGAAGTCGTCGATGCCACGCAGGCCACGGCGTTGTTCGAGCAAACCGACGAAGTAGAAGAGGGTGGCCGCAGTGATTCCGTGGTTAAAAATTTGCATGAATACGCCGCTGAATGCTGCATGCGTATCGATTTTGGCAGCGACAACCGGTGAAGCGGTCACGGCAAAAAGGCCAAGCATGCAGTAACCAAGATGGTTGACTGACAAGTAGGCAATCATTCGTTTCAAATCACGCTGCGCCCATGCAGCCAGCGGAGCGAATACGATCGAGCAGATCGCCAACGAAAGAAGCCACGGTCCGATGAACTTGATTTGATTAGGAAAAAGCGGAAGTAACAGACGCACAAAACCGTAAACCCCCATTTTCGAGAGGACGCCCGTGAGCACCATCGACACACCGGTAGGCGCGGTTTGATAAGCGTCTGGCAACCAGGTGTGAAACGGAAACAGCGGCACCTTTACCGCAAGCCCAACAAAGATTCCGGCAAAAGCGAGCCACGTCATTTTGCCGGTGAGCAGACCGTTTTTTCCCACACTGGCGAGCGCCGCAAAATCGAAAGTGCCTTTGGCGAAATAAATTCCGAGAAACGAGAGCAACATCGCCACGCTGCCGAGAAATGTGTAAAGGAAGAACTTCGTCGCGGCGCGATCGCGGTTTTCGCCTCCCCAGATCTTGATGAGCAGAAATGCCGGAATCAGGCTCATTTCGTAAAACAAAAACCAGAGAACAAAATTCTGCGCGGTGAACGTGCCGTAGAGCGCTGACTGCATTACCAGCATGGTCGCATAGAAGCCGCGGTCCATCGGTTGCGCGAGAAGTGCAAACGGAACGATGAGCGAGGTGAGCAGCACCAGCAGCAGGCTCAAGCCATCGACGCCAACCAGATATTCGGCGCCGATTGCGGGAATCCAAGCATGGCGTTCGACGAACTGAAGGCCACTCGCGGTAGCGTCGAAGTTCCGCCACAATGCTAAAGCGCATGCTGCGGAGATGGCGTTAAACAGCAGAGCGACTGGACGACCATTCCTCTGCGGCCAGGCGCACACCGCAACTGCGCCTAGCAGCGGAATCAGGATGATCGCCGTAATCAAGCCAACCATGCGTAGAGAAGGAGCAGCGCCAGCATTCCGATGGCTACCGCGCCGAGGTAAGTTTGGATTTGTCCCGAGTGCGCGGCGGACATCAGGCGGCCCAGACCGCGCGCACCGGCGGTCGTCTTATCGACTCCGGCGTTGATCCCGCGCTCATCGACGCTGGTTGTAAAGATTCCAAAGATCTGGCCCATAGCGCCGAAACCGCGCACGAGACCGTCCCAGAAATAGCGATCCATCCAGTCGGACAGACGTGCAGCCATCCAACTGGAGCCGATAACCGTCCGACCATAAAGTTCGTCGATCCACATTTTGTTTGCGAGGAATCGAAACAAAGCCGGCTGCGCGTATTCGAGCGGATCGATCTCAGCCGGCCGATTTCGATCCTGCACACCAGCCTTGCGATACATCCAGAAACCGAGCCCTACACCTGCACTAACGAGCGCGAGCGAAACAACCAGCATTGGCTGAATCAGGCGCGCGATCTCAAAGTGCACAGGTTCGCCGGTTAGATATCCGTGCAACCATGGCCACGCAGGCGTAAGCACCACGCTGAAAAAAATTCCGCAAAGTGCTAGCACGATCAGAGGCATCGTCATCACACGTGGGCTTTCGTGCGCATTCTCCGAAGAAGAGCGAGTTTGGCCGAAAAAGACGTAGATCATTTGCCGCGTCATGTAGAGCGCAGTGAGAATGACTCCGGCGAGAATCAGGTAATACGGTGCGTGTGATCGCGGCCAATGGGCCGTGGCATGAAGAATTTCCTCTTTCGTCCAGCCACCAGAGAAAACCAACGGGACGCCGCTGAGCGCCATCATCCCGATGGCGTACGTCGCAAACGTGATAGGCATGAGCCGCCGCAGGCCGCCCATTTTACGAATGTCATGTTCGCCGTGACATCCGTGGATTACGGAGCCTGCGCCGAGGAACAGAAGCGCCTTGAAAAAGCCGTGCGCCAGCAGGTGCATTATTCCAGCCGCCACACCGCCGACGCCTAGCGAGACCATCATCAAACCAAGTTGCGACACGGTCGAATACGCCAGGATGCGTTTGATATCCGCCTGGGCGATCGCGATGAGCGCTGCCATCAGCGCGGTCGTCACGCCGATCCATACAACGACCGTGAGCGACGAGGTTACACCGTTGATCGCGCCTAACGAGAAGAGCGGATACACGCGAGCGACCAGAAAGACGCCGGCGGCAACCATCGTTGCCGCGTGGATCAATGCGCTCACTGGCGTCGGGCCTTCCATCGCGTCCGGCAACCAGACGTGCAGCGGGAATTGCCCCGACTTGCCGACCGCGCCGCAGAAGATTAGCAGCGCAATGAATGTGGCGCTCGCGCCGAGCATCGCCAGACCCGCGCCTTCCAGGCAACCGCTTCCGCCATCGTAAAAAAGAAGTGTGCTGCTGCGATTGTAGAGCCAGAGCATTCCGAGAAAAAATCCCATGTCGCCGATGCGCGTAGTGATGAACGCCTTTTTTGCAGCAGCCGCTGCGCTCGGTCGCTCTATCCAGAACCCGATCAGCAAGTAGGAAGCGAGCCCGACCAGTTCCCAAAAAATGAAAAGCAAAAGCAAACTGTTCGCGATGACCAGGCCGAGCATCGCACCGGAGAAGAACGACAGGTACGCGAAGAAACGGGTGAAATTTTTGTCCTCGGCCATGTAGCCGACGCTGAAGACAAAAATGCAGAGGCCGACGAGCGCGATCATCACCAGCATCGCGGCAGCAAGCGGATCGAGGACAAATCCGAGGCGCAAAGTTTGTTCACCGAACGTGAACCAGGTGAAATTCTGAACCGCGCGAAATCCACGTGTCTGCAGCGTCGTCAGAAACGCCAAGGCGGACATGATCAATGCGGCGATTTGGCCAGCGACCGCCAGCGCCGCTGCACTCTTTCGGCGCAACTTTGCCAAGCTCAAAATCACAAGTGATGCCGCAAAGGGCACCGCCGGGATGAGCCAGAGATTACTCACGATCACTCGATTCATCCTTTGAGCTGATCGAGTTGATCGACATTCGTCGTGCGGTAATGGCGGTAGACCGCAATAACCATAGCCAGACCAACCGCGGCTTCAGCAGCGGCGATAGCAATGGAAAAGATTGCAATCATCACGCCCAGTGGTGGTTTAGGCTGCAGGGCGAAACGCCAGAACGCGATGAAATTCAGGTTTGCGGCGGCCAGCATCATCTCGATGCCGATGAGAATGAAGATGGCGTGGCGGCGGCTCAATGCCGCGAGCAGCCCAATTGAAAACAATGCCGCGGAGACGATAAGGAAGACTTGGAGGGTCGGTGTCATCGCGCGGCGAACTGGTTTGGGTAGCGCACGGGTCTCGCGTGCTGGTTTCGGCGTCGCGCCGAAACGATCTTTTCGCTAGGTTTCGCATGCGCTGGGCATGGAGACAGCAGAACGAAAGTCCGCGATCGCGAGGACGCGCTCGCCAGCACGCGAGACGCATGCGCTACCCAGGCGCGCGACCCGCGTGTCATCGCTTTTCCTCCATCACGAGAATGAGCGCGCCGATCAGCGCGGCTGTCAGCAGGAGGCCGACGCATTGCAATGGCCAGACATAGGTAGTCATCAATGCTACGCCTATTTGTTTGACCGTAAGGGCCGGCATTCGCGGCGCGACGATGGCAAGCGATTGCGTCTTTAGAATGGACCATGTCAGGCCGCCAAACACAGCGACAGCGATGATAGCCCCGCCCCAATTAAATCCGCGACCCTCTCCAACATCGCGCCGCGTCAGAAGAATTGTGAAAACGATCAACACCGCGACCGCGCCGATGTAAATGAACACCAGCGCCAGGCCGACAAATTCCGCGCCCAGCAGAAAGAAGAACGCCGCGATACCGACAAGGGCCACGGCGAAACTGAGCGCCGCGTGCATCAGTTTTCGCAGCGTCGCAGCCGCCAGCGCTGCCGCGAGCGTGACTATGGCGATGATAATTAAGGCGGCGCTATTCATTCAGCGAAGCGATAGACGCGTGGCGCGAATTTCCGCCGCGTGTCGAGCAAGGTCGACAGGGCAATGTAAACAACTGCGATCACCACAAGCGACCACAGCCATCCGCGCAAGCCGCGTCCAGTATAATGCCAGACAGCAGCGGCAATGATGCACGTGAACGCCATAGGCAACATGAATTTCCAGGCGAAGTTCATCATTTGGTCGACACGCGTGCGTGGGAGCGTTCCGCGGACCCACACGTAGACGAATAGCAGCACGCTCAGCTTTGCGAAAAACCAGAGGTAGGACGGGATAAACTCAAGCGTGCGCGCAGGCGCATGCCAGCCACCCAGGAACAAAGTTACGGCGAGACCGCTGACGGCGAACATGCCAATGTATTCCGCCATGAAAAATGTGGCATACTTGAACCCGGAATATTCGGTCATGTGACCCGCGACAATTTCCGACTCGCCTTCAGGGACGTCGAAGGGAGTGCGATTTGATTCCACGAGACCTGACACAAAAAACAGAATGAACGCGGTTACGCCCCATGGCGTAAAGACAAACCAGCGCGGGACTACGCCAAACGTGTAACCCGCCTGTGCAGCGACAATCCGGCCAGGGGTAAGCGAGCCGACCACCATCACCACCGGGAGCACAGTGATAATGAGCGGCAGTTCGTAGCTGATCATTTGCGCGATGGCGCGCATCGCTCCGAGCATCGAAAATTTGTTGTTGCTGCCCCAACCGGCCATGAACACGGCGAGCTCCGTGCTCGATCCAACGGCGAAGAAAAAGAGAATGCCGCCATCGATTGTGAACAGCGTCATGTTTCGCCCATACGGAATCACGCCCAAGGTGAGGATCGCCACAGCGGCGATGAGGACGGGCGCGAGAAAGTGTACGATCTTGTCGGCCCGTGCCGGGACGATGTCTTCCTTTATCAACATTTTGATGCCGTCGGCAATTGGCTGAAAGAGACCGAACGGCCCCACGCGATTCGGCCCGTAGCGGTTCTGCATTCGCGCAAGAATTTTTCGTTCCAAGACTGAGATGAGGGCGAAAAGCGTGAGGAATACCGCGAGTAGCGCGAAAATATTGATCAGACTCGACACCACTTGAACCACCGAGGTGGGCGACCCCGCCAGGCACGAAAGCAGCCATTGCTTTGCGTTGACAAAGACCTGGTCGATAGACTTGCTCATGCTGGATGAAGAAAACCGTTGATTGGTGCGTTAATCAAGGCAGAACACGGATGACTTTCGGTTTAAAGGCGGCCCGTAATCGCCGGACCAGCAAATTTTGCCTGCCATAGAGCGGTTTTGGCTTTGCAGGAAGCTTCTGCCCAAGTACGTTCGGCGTGCGCCATGCGAACGCTAGTCTTGTCGCTCGCCGCTGTTTTTGCGGGTGCCGGTTTGGTCAGTGGAGAAATAAAAACTCCACAGAACGTGCCGATTGAAATCACTTCCACCGGGGAAACGACGTATGAAAATGGGCTGGCAACAGCGCGCGACAATGTGGCGATTCACATCGGCAACACAGACATTTACGCCGATTACGCACAGTACAATTCCACCACGCACGACGTGGAGTTGAGAGGGCACGTGCGAATCTATCGTGATACGAGCCTCTACATCTCCGAAAGCGGTGTGTACAACACCGAGACAAAGAAGATCCGGACGATAAATGGGCGGACCGAGTCACAGCCTTATTTTCTGACCGGCGCGAACGTGAACTCAATCTCGGAAAACGGCTATCTTGTACGGGACGGTACCTTTACGACGCACGATTCGGCGAAACCCGACTTCCATCTTCACGCACAGAAGATTCGCATTTATGAGGAGGATCGCGTCATTTTCCAATACGTGACGGCGTACATCGGGAAGGTGCCGGTTTTCTGGTGGCCTTACCTGTATCAATCGCTCAGTGACACGTTCAGTTTTACGATTTCGCCCGCGTACACGAGCACATGGGGACCATCACTCTTGACTCAAGTAACTTTCCCGATCACAGACAACATCAAGGGGCGCCTTCGACTCGATTATTTTGGCCGCCGCGGGCCCGCCATCGGCTTTGATCCCATTATTGATTATGGGAAGGACGAGAGCAGTCAGGCGAGGCTAAGAACTTTTTACATTCAGGACCAAAACCCAAATCTGAATCAAACAGCCGTGCCGCGGCAGGGTGTTCCTACCGGACGATACCGGCTTAGCCTGGAAGATCGGACGAACTTTACTGATGATATATACGGCATCGCCAATCTCACGAAGCTTAGTGACCAGTACGTGATGCAGGACTTCTATCCGGGTGAGTTTCGTATCGATCCTGTGCCCGACAATGTGGTCGCATTAACGAAGACAAACCCTTTTTTCACCCTCACAGGCATCACGCGTTTTCAGGCCAACGAGTTTTTCACCACAACAGAGCGTTTGCCGGAAGTGGTATTGGATATTAAGCGCCACGGACTTTTCGGGGGACCCATCTTTTATGAAGGGGAGACCGGCTTTGCGAATTTGCAGCTGCAATTCCCTGAGGGCTCAGGTTTCGAGAATTATGGCACGACTCGTTTCGATAGCTTTCACCAACTGACTTACCCGAACACATACTTTGGATGGCTCTCGATCGTGCCGCGGGTTGGCTATCGCGGAACTTATTATGGCAAGACGTGGGATTTGGGATCGACAACCTTTGTGCCACCATCAAACCCGCTCGAGCCTGACTTTATTCTTCCGCCTCCGACGCTCGCTAACCCAGTTAAGTTCGACGGAGACACATTCCGCTCTGTTTTCGACACAGGTGCAGAAGCCTCGTTCAAGATCTCGCGCACATGGGAAGACGTGCAAAGCCGGGCGCTCGGTTTGGATGGGCTTATGCACGTCATTCAACCGTTCACGGACTTTTCTTATGTGAAAGAAGATGGACCTAACCCGACGTCAATTTTGGGGTTCGATCGGTATCTGCCTTCGACCCAGCCGCGGGCCCTTGACTTTCCGCAGTTCACGACCATCGACTCGATCGCTGATTGGACGGTGTGGCGGGTGGGCGTTCGCAATCGTCTGGAAACCCGACGCGACGACAGAACAGTGACCTGGCTGGAGGTCGATAGCTTCGTTGACGTGCAATTCGAGAACCCCTACCAACCGACGGATTACTCAAATCTCGTTAACAACATCCGCTTTACGCCGCTGCCTTGGATGTCCCTCTCAGTTAACTCTCAAGTGCCGGCCTTCGCTCAAGGGTTTACGGAAATCGATACGATTGCGAGCGTTCAGCCGATGGCCAATCTGCAAATGAGTGTCGCGCATCGCTACTTAAATAACAATCCTTTCTTCCAGGACAGCAGTTTGTTTGTTGTCGGCGGATATTATCGCATCGACGATAACTGGGGTGTTGGAGTCCAGGAACAATACGAAGCGGAAACCGGCCTTCTAGAGCAGCAGCGCTATGCCATTTACCGGGACTTGTCGAGCTGGGTGGCCTCCTTCGGCGGCGTAATACGCGACAATAAAGGGGTGAAAGAATATGGTATCCTTTTCACCGTAACGCTTAAGGCGTTTCCGAAATTTGGATTCGACTTAAACTTCGACCCTACGTCCCAGGGCGACTGACCCAAAGTGCACGAATAACGCTGACGCCCCTGGCCTTCTGCCACTTGTGCTGGCGTTGATTCGCCCGCACCATTCTTTGATCATGGACCTTTCAATCATCGGTTCCGGTTACGTCGGGCTAGTGACGGGTGCCTGTTTCGCCGATGTTGGGCATAATGTCATTTGCGTCGATAACGACGCGCAAAAGATCAAACAACTGCAAGCCGGCGAGGTGCCAATTTATGAACCGGGCCTTGAAGAGATTATTCACCGCAACGTCTCGGCGCGTCGGCTGCGTTTCACCGGCAGCATTCAGGAGGGAGTAAACAACTCACAAATCGTCTTCATCGCTGTTCCTACTCCGCAGCAGCCAGATGGGGATGTCGATCTCAGTTTCCTGGAAAAAGTTGCGCGCGAAATCGCCGGAGTCCTCACCGATTATCGTGTAATTGTTGACAAAAGCACAGTGCCCGTGAAAACAGGCGAAAAAGTGGTCGAATCAATCAAAAGATACAACCGCCACGGCGCAAACTTCGATGTAGTCAGCAATCCTGAATTTTTGCGCGAAGGCTGTGCAGTGGCGGACCTAATGCGTCCCGACCGCATTGTCATCGGAGCACAAAGCGAACACGCCGTCGATCTCATGAAGAAGGTTTATGAGCCATTTATGGCGCCGATCCTGGTGACTGATATTAACAGCGCCGAGCTCATCAAGCATTGCGCAAACTCATTCCTCGCC
>Ga0209690_1000290_pt1 | contig 26290 bp, 25 predicted proteins | sample GraSoiAngelo_150_FD_186164 | JGI IMG/M metagenome (GOLD analysis project Ga0209690, IMG submission 186164) | Grasslands soil microbial communities from the Angelo Coastal Reserve, California, USA - 14_1009_09_40cm (SPAdes) (version 2) | ecosystem: Environmental > Terrestrial > Soil > Grasslands ... | reverse complement strand
CATCATCGCACCCCCGGAAATTTACGCGCCTTTGTCCAGGCCATCATCCGTTATATCAACACCGGCAAAAGCGCCGACGTCCGTTTTGGGTCGACCGACAAGGTCGAGCTGGTCGATATCGAGCGAAAACAACTCGAGTTCAGTTACAAAGATCACAACGGCTATCATTTCATGGACCCGGAAACCTACGATACCGTTACCTTGCAGGAGAATTTGATCGGCGAAGGACGCGATTATCTCGTCGAAAATCTTTCCGTCCAAGTCCTCTACGCCGAGGGCAAACCGGTCCAGATCGAAATGCCGGCGTCGGTGAATTTGAAAGTCGCCGAGTCAGCCGAAGGCCTGCGCGGCGACACCGCCAGCAATGTGACCAAGCCGGCCAAACTCGAGACCGGAAAAACCATCAACGTTCCGCTCTTCATCAAAGAAGGGGAGACGATCAAGATCGACACGCGCACCGGCGCCTATATGGGCCGGGCGTAATCTCCGACTCTAACTCCTCTTGCAATTTGCCTGCATCACTGCGCTTAGCCGCTTGGTCAGCGACGAGATTCGCAACTTTGCCGTGAATGACAGTGGAAGGTGATTTGCGATAAGATTTCGAAAATGAATCGAAGATCGCCCATGCTTCGCGGACGAAAACTGGGGCGCGGCGTCAAAGTCGCGCCGTATGCAGGGCCGACGACGCGGCGCGCGCCGCAGCCGAGCGGGGTCATGGTTCCGACGCGCTGGCTGAAATTTATTTTCGCCATTTTTCTCCTGCCCGTCTGCGCAATTGCAACGCAGACGTTTTTCACCGTGTTCGCCCGCGCCACGATGACGCAACGTTTGTGGGCCGGACAGGAATTCTGGTTCTTTTCGTTAGGCGCGGTCCTTTGGCTGATCGCATTCATTGGTTTGCCGCGACCCATCCTGCTTTACGTTTTCGGACACGAACTGACGCATGCGCTTTGGGTTTGGTTAATGGGCGGCCGCGTCAGCCGGTTCCGTGTCGGCCGCGACGGCGGTCATGTTGTGACCAACCGCACCAATTTTTGGATCGCGCTCGCGCCGTATTTTTTTCCGCTCTACAGCATTCTCGCCATCGCGATTTATGGCCTGCTCAGCATTTTTTACAACGTGCAACCCTACGGCCGATTGCTTTACGCCGTAATCGGCGCGACCTGGGCGTTTCATCTCACATTCACTTGCTGGATGATCCCCAAGAACCAAACCGATCTGCGTGACCACGGAACCTTTTTTTCCTTGGTCGTGATCTATCTACTGAACCTCACTCTGCTCAGCGCGATGCTGATACTATCGTCACCGCACATCACCTTCGTGAGTTTTGGCGCGGATCTCGCGAAAAACATCGGCAACTTTGCGCAGTGGATGGCCGACTTGACCGAGCGTTTCGTTCAAGGCGCGCAGCATTAACTCGTCACCATTGCGAAAGGCAAGATCGACAGTGCGTCAGCGACGCGAATTTGTCGGTTCTGGATCAATAACTCGCGTCCGGTAAAAATTTCGCGCCCACGTTCGAGCGCTAAATTTTCCAGCAACTCGATCGCTGTGTCCTTCCAAACGTCGCCGACTGGTGGAAAACCGATTCGCGACGAGAGGCGCGGCACGATAACGACAGCCCAATGGCGATCCAATCGGCGCGCGAAACTGATGCAGCAATCGGCCAATGTTCCGCTCGCGCGGAGCGGCAAATAATCACCATTCCGGAAAAGTTCGACATGTTCGTTCCGAAAATGCAGTGCCCGCTGGGTCAGAAACATTTTGATTCGGCCGTCCGGCCAGTTTTGCAGAAGATCTTCCGGCCTTTTGCTCGATAAACACGAAAGCATCTCCGCGCGCACTTTGTAATCGACGGGGCGGCGATTGTCGGGATCAACCAGCGAGTAATTCCAGACTTCGTTGCCCTGATAAATGTCGGGTACGCCTGGGGACATCAACTTGAGCAAAGCCTGCGCCAGCGCATTGACGGCGCCGAGTCGCGCGATCTCTTGCGCAACGGGCAGAAACGTCGGTAGGAATTTGTTCTTCGTGCTCGGTTCCAAAATCTTGGCGACGAAATCTCGCGTGGCGGCGAGCCACTCTTCGTTCGGCTGGATCCAGCTCGTGTTCAGCTTGGCTTCATTCAACGCCTTCGTCATGTAAGCCTGGATCCGTTCGATGTGTTCAGGGCCGACATTTTCCGCAGGCGCACCGTTCGCTCCGACCGGCCAGGTGCCGAGTAACGTCTGGTAGAGCAAATATTCCTCGTTCGCATCGGGCGCTTCCAATTCGTTGACATCTTTCTTCCAGCGGCGATTGACCGTTCGCCACCGCTGCAACGAACGTCGCCACAATTCAGGAATCTCCGAAATCGCGACCATTCGTGCGCGCACATCTTCGCTCCGTTTGGTGTCGTGGGTTGACGTTGCGAGCAACGTTGCCGGCCAGTTACGATGTCGATCCAAATTTCGCTCGTGAAATGCATCGACACTCAGCCCGAATTGTTGCGGTTCGCCGCCCACTTCGTTGAGCGCCGCAAGCCGGTTATAAATATAGAACACCGTATCCTCGAGACCTTTTGCCATGATCGGCCCGGTGAACTGCTGAAATCTGAGCACAAACTGCATGTGCTCTTCGCGCCCCTGCGCATCCAGGTTTTCCGGAAACCGGAAAAGCAGAATGTCGCGGAGAAAATTGAAAATCGATTCCTCGATCGCCGGGTTACGGCGCTTGGCGGCGGCAATCGCCCGCTCGATCACTTGCCGATCTTCGTCGCTCACCGGTTGGCCGGGCGCGAGATAAGTTCGATAAACCGGGAAGCAGGCAATGGTCTCGCGCACTGCCCGGGCGAGAGCTTCAAAGGTGAAATCGCGATACCAGCGGTTTTTCTCCGATAATCGGTCGAGCATGTTGCCGAGCACTTCGACTTCGTTCGCCAGCGCCAGCCGCATCACCAGACGCTTCTTCGCGTAAACCAGATGCCCGAAGTGCATGGTGTGTCCGATGAATCGATGAAAAGTCCTCGTCATGTCGGCTTCGGCCGAGGTGTCGACGAAAACGCCGGCCACTTGATTGGCAAAATCGTAACCGGTCGTTCCGTGCAACGGCCAATCAGAACGCAGCTTTTCCGCGCCGCTTAGAATTTTTTCCGCGATCATGTAAACGGCGCGATCGTCTTTCGGTAGCGGAATGCCGAGGACCTTGGCACAACGTCGTTGAAGCGCTTCCAAATATTCCTTCGGCAAATACAAGCCGTCGGGATGATCGATCCGAAGCCCGGTCACGGCTTCACTTCGAACAAGGTCGACCACCAACTGATGCGCGGCATCGAACACTTCCGGCAATTCCATTCGGATCGCGGCCAGATCGTTCACGTCGAAGAAGCGGCGATAGTTAATTTCTTCGGCGGCGACCCGCCAGAACGCGAGCCGATACGACTGCGCGTTGAGCAGTTCATCCAAACGGTCAAAGCTGCGCGGATCGCCCGGTCGGCCGTTGATTTGCGCGAGCGCCTTCTCGATCGCGCGCTGGACCTGGGGCGCTTCCTGACAACGCCGCTCCAAGCGGCGCTTCACAATCTCCTTTTCCCGCGCGCGCTCGGCGATTTTTTCCGGATCGGTCTCGGTCCGCCGGGGCAAATATTCCAGCGCAGTCAGAATGCTTTGAAACTCACCGTAAAACTCTTCGTCTTTGTATTCGGCGAGATTTTCCAACGCCATCTCGAGAATAAGACGATAGGTGCCGGGCGCGATCGGAAGTTTTTGATTTTGATACGCCAGATAGAACGCGCCTTCTTCGAAACGCACTTGCAGTTCGCCACGCTCGAGGACGCGTCCGTACTGATCGGTCAGGATTGGAAGCAGAACTTTGTCGCGCAGATCGGATTTGAGCGGGCGCCAATCGACGTCGAAATAGGGCGCATACATCGAGCTCGGACCGTTCTCGAGCACGTCCATCCACCATTTGTTGCCGGGCTCGGCGACCCCCATGTGATTGGGCACGAAGTCGAGCACCTGACCTATTCCGTGAGCGTGCAATTCCGCAATCCACGCGTCGTATTGCTCCTGCGAACCGATTGCCTCGTTGAGTTTGTTGTGATCGGTAATGTCGTAGCCGTGCAAACTGTTCGCGCCGGCCTGAAAATAGGGCGACGCATAAACGTCGCTCACGCCGAGCGCGCGCAAATACGGAACGATCTCGCGCGCCTGCGCGAAGGTGAACCAGCGGTTGAATTGCAACCGGTAGGTGCAGGTCGGAATTCGTGGATGCTCCGTTTTCACAACGTCCAGAAAACTTAGACAGGATTTACAGGATGGACAGGATTACAAAAATCAAATCCCGATAATCCCGTTACTCCTGTCTAGTCATCCGTCACATCTTCTCCGGCACTTTGATGCCTAACAAATCGAGACCGCGCTGCAAAACGCGACCGGTCAGATCGCACAGGGCGAGGCGCGAACTGCGCACCGGTTCGTCCGATCTCAGGACCGGGCACGTTTCGTAGAACGCGTGGAAACTGTTGGCGAGCTCGAACAAATAATTCGCCAGAATGTTCGGCCGAAAATCGTTCAGCACTTGCGGCACGATCTCGGCAAACTGGCAAAGCCGCTTGGCCAAAGTTATCTCGGCCGCTTCGCTGAGAACAAACTTCTCGATCTTCGCGGCGGCTTCGCCCGCTTTTCGGAAGATCGAACGGACCCGGACGTAAGCGTTCTGCAAATAAGGAGCGGTGTTTCCCTGCAACGCCAACATCTTGTCCCAGGAAAAAACGTAATCGGTCATTCGATATTGGGAGAGGTCGGCGTATTTGACCGCGCCAATGCCGATCGTCCGCGCGATGTCGACCTTTTCCGCATCGGCTAAGTTGGGATTTTTTTCCTCGATGATCTTTCGGGCGCGCGCGCAGGCTTCTTCCAGTACTTGCCGCAGCGGCACGTTTTCACCCGAGCGCGTCTTCATCAGCTTCCGGTCTTCGCCGAGAACGTTGCCAAACGGGATGTGGCGGAAATCGGCGGCTTGGTGTCCTTCCCGGCGCGCGATCTCGAATATTTGTTTAAAATGCAAAGTTTGTGGCGCGCCGACCACGTACCAAACTGTGTCGCGCTTCAGTTCGGTGATTCGATAATCAACCGTCGCGATGTCGCTGGTGGCGTAATTGAATCCGCCGTCGCTCTTGCGAATGATGCACGGCTTGTCCGCCAGCTCGGGAATATCACGAAAGAAAACGACGACCGCGCCTTCGCTAATCTCGGCGATGCCGGACTTAAGCAACCGCTCGACGACGCCGGACAAGCGATCGTTGTAAAAGCTTTCGCCACACTGGATGTCGTAATGAATGTCGAGGAGTTGGTAAACGTGCTGGAAATCCTGCATCGAGAGCGCGACGCACTCGTTCCAGATATCAGTGTTTTCTTTGTCGCCGGATTGGAGTTTGACCAATTCCTGGCGGCACGCATCTCGCACCGACGGATCGGATGTCGATCTTGCGTTGGTCTCTTTATAAATGCGAACGATCTCGGCCAGCGGATCGCGCTGGAGCGCTTGTCGATCAAGCAGATTTTTCCATCCCCAGATCACCATTCCAAATTGCGTGCCCCAATCGCCAATGTGATTGTCGCGAATCACGTCGTGACCGAGAAAGGTCGCGATTCGCGCGAGCGCGTCCCCAAGTGCTGTGCTGCGAATGTGACCTACGTGCATCGGCTTGGCCACATTGGGAGACCCGAAATCGATCACGATTTTCTTTGGAGATGTCGAACTTGCGACCCCCAGTCGCTCGTCGGCGAAGAGTTCCGCTGTTTTGTTGGCGACGGCGCCGGGCAATAAAGTGAAGTTGATAAATCCGGCGCCGGCGACCGTCGGTGACTCACACAAGTCGGCGGCGCTGAGATGCTCCAAAATCTTTGCGGCAACATTTCTCGGGCTTTCGCTGCGCTGTTTTCCAAGCACCAACGCTGCATTTGTTTGGTAATCGCCGAACCGCGGATCGGTCGCCTGCGCCAGCTCGCCGACGTTGTCAAAACCGGCAGCGGCTAACGCGGCCGCGAGCTTTTTCGTGAAAAGTGATTGGAATGTTTCCATTGCTTGGTAGCCGCGGCGCTCTGTCGCCGCGTGTCACCGCGGATAGTTCGCTCCGACTGAGCGGGGCGGCTACAGTTTTATTTTTGCGCGGAATTCTGGAAGATCGACAGAATCTCTTCAGTCGATTTTGCGCCGGCCAGCTTTTCCCGCGTGCCGCGGTCGTTTAGAAATTTCGCGATCGACGCGAGCGTGCGGAGATGGGTTTGAAACTGGTTCTTCGGAACAATGAAAAGGACAACGAATTTCACCGGCGCGTTGTCGAGCGCGTCGAACTCGATCCCGGTTGTCGATCTCCCAAAAGCTGCGACCACATCATCGATCCGATCGGATGAGCAATGCGGAATGGCGATCCCGAAACCAATCCCGGTGCTCATCGTTTCTTCGCGCTGTTTGAGCGAGGCGAGGATGCTGTCGCGGTCGTCCGGTTTGATTTTGCTGAGACGCACGAGCAGATCGATCAGTTCGACGATGGCCGGCCAACGCTCAGTTGCCGTCATCTCGGGGATGATTTGCTCGGCGGAAAGTAAATTGCCCAACGACATGCAGAATGCGCGATTCGGGAGCGCAAGCTTAGCGGCGACGCTTATATTGACAAGCGCATTTCGGCCTCAGGAATCCCGGATTTTGTAATTGAAACGGCGCGAGAGCAGCCAGCGCACACCGAACATGTCGGCGGTTGCGCGAAGCGCGCGGCTGCCAAAACCGTATTTGGTCTGACCGAAGCGGCGGGGTCGATGGTTCACCGGAATTTCGACGAGCCGATGGCCGGCGCCCCGAATCAACGCGGGAATGAACCGGTGCATGCCTTTAAACGGAACCAGCGCGTCCGCGCATTCGCGTCGCATCGCCTTGAGGGTGCAACCGGTGTCGCGCACGTAATCTTTGGTGAACCGGCTCCGAACAAAATTGGCAATCCGGCTGGTCATGCGCTTCGTGATCGTGTCTTTCCGCTTTGCGCGATAACCGCAAACGAGATCGGCGCCTCGTGAAATTTGCTCGAGTAAACGCGGAATGTCAGCCGGATCATTTTGCAGATCGCCATCGATCATCACAATCGTCTCTCCGCGAGCAGCGCGAATACCCGCGTAAAGGGCGGCGCTTTGACCGGTGTTTCTTTCAAAACGAAGAATTCGAATATTTGGAGCGATTTCGATCTTTTCGGCGCTGCGATCGGTCGAGCCGTCATCGACAAAAACAATTTCGTAATCCAAGCCGGAGAGCGCGGTCCGCAGCTCCGATTGCAAGATCGACATGTTCTCTTCTTCGTTAAAAACGGGAACCACGACAGAGACGGCTGGAATCGCGGAAGCCTGGTTCATAACGGCAAGGTGTGGTAACGGCGGCAAAGAAAAACCTGCCAGTAGCGCACATGTTGGCCAAAACGCTTCAATTCGATCGTGCCGACAGCGTCAGTGGATTCAAAGGCGGCCCGAATGTTGTGCGGCGGATTCTTACCGTAATTTCGAATCAGGAGCGCGCTTCGTCCCATAAAAGGATTTTCTCCTTTTTGCTCAGTGAACGTTTCATCCGGCGATTGGCCCGGCTTGGCCGGCGCGTCAACAAATTGGTCGTAGCGCGGCCAGAACGAAAACTGGTTTATCAGGTCCTGGGATTCGACCAGGTAGACCGGCGGATGCCCGGGACCTTCGACGCGCTTGTCGCGCAAATAAAACGAGATTTCGGAAGCGCGATGGCGTTCGTCCGCAATTAAAAATAATTTTTCGCCAAGCTTGGATTCCAGATCGTTGCGAATTCGCTCCACTTCAGCGGTCATTGGTTTCCAACCACGGAGTCGATCGCTCGGATCGCTTCGCCAGAAACGAAATCCCGCGCTTCGCAACAAATCGGAATCGAGCGAGAAGAGGCTAATCACAAAACCCAGAAGAATACCGGCAGCGGCGAAGGTCTTGACGCCGCGCGTCTCGACCCGTTCGCACCAATAATGGACTGCGAGTAATCCGAGGCTGAGGAACGATACAGCGTCCCAGTTTGGCGTGGGCACATGATTCATTGAGAGCAGGAAATAAAACGCGAAGACCGGCAATCCAAACCAGAACAGAAACAGAATCTTGAATTGCTGATTCACGCGGCGCCAGCTGCCGATCACTCCCCAGACCAAAGCGGCAAAGAGCAGCGGTGAGTAAAAAAGGAAATGCTCGCAAAAAAATTTAAGCGGCTCGAGGGGTCGAAAGCCAACGTCGTCAGTCAGGCTGCCGCGGGTGCGCAAATGAACCATCGTGATCCAGGCATGTTGCGCATTCCAAACGATCGGTGGGATCGTGCAAATAACAAAACATCCGAGCAGCCAATATAAACCCGGCCGTTTGAATTCCTGCCGGAGCCGCGGAGCAAAAGCGAGAACGAGCAAGACGCATACGATTTCGAAGGCGTTGATCCATCGACTCAGAAATCCAAGGCCGATCAGCAGTCCAGTCACGGGCCAGTAGAACGAAAACTGCGGACTCTTTTCAACCGCGCGCCAGAACGTAAACATCGCCGCGATCCAAAAAAAGATCGACAACGCGTCGGTCGTCATGACAAACGCGCCAACGTTAAGAATGGGCGTGACATTGAACGCGATCACGCTCCAGAAGCCGACGTTCTCGTTAAACAAGCGGCGTCCGAAATAGAAAAGAAACAAGCTGGTGCCGGCGGCGAGAATCGGGCTCCAGAAACGCACGCCGAATTCTGTCGCGCCGAAGATCGCGGTGCTCGCGCGAATCGCGAACGCGATCCCCGGGCCTTTGCTGAAATAACCGGGCGCCAGCCGCTCCGACCACATCCAGTAATGCGCTTCGTCGAATTCGAGATCGGTCGATCCCAACATCGACAATCGAATCAGGGTCAAGGCTGCGATGAAAAACCAAACCGCCCGTGTCTTGCTCATTCCGCCGGACGAACTACCAAACTTGGGTGTCGTGCAAAAATTTGCGGGGCCCATCTTTTGGCGGCCCAACGCCAGATCAATTCCAGCGCCGCCAGAATAAAAAATGTCTCGGCCGCGGCCAAAAAGATTGTGCCGATGACGTCACTCGGCCAGTGCGCCCCCAAATAAATTCGCGAATAACCGACGAGCGCGGCGAAAATCCAGTAAAGCCAGCCGCGCCGGTAAAACAGAGTCAAACAAATTGCCGCGATGGTGTTGTTGGTCATGTGGCCCGACGGAAAAGAAGCATCGCCGCGCCGTCGATCGGATTCGTCCGAACGGCGCACGACCGGTTTTTTGAAGATCGACATGAATTCCGGTCGCCCTTTCTCCAATCGCACCATGCGGACGGACGCGACATGCTTCGGCCGTTTGCGATTGACCGCCGACTTCAATGTGTTCGTGACCGGCTCGGCAATCACCATCGCGATCAGCAAACAAAAAATGGAGGCGCGCGCCCGGAACCCGCCAAAGATGAGCGCGACAAAGACAATTATTACGAGTAACGGCTTCCAGACGTCAGCGTCGCTGACCGCGGCCATGAACAAATCCAGCGCCGGGCTCGTCCATCGCTCGTTGATAAGATGAAAAAGCGTCTGGTCCATCAAAAAGATTTAGACAGGATTTACAGGATTGAGAGATAACAGGATCGACAATCGCTCTGGAAACAATCCTGTAAAATCTTGTTAATCCTGTTTTTTTAAGAGCATGCGAAGGTTGATCCTGTTTTCATTTGCGCTCGCCTTGCCGATCTACGCGGCCCCGCCTCCATCAGCTAGGGAAATTCTCGATTCCGTCCGCCTGCTCGAGTCGCGACAGCAAATTGATCTCGATGGCCAGCTGCGCGAGGAGGAAAAAGTGATTCCGTTTCACCTTGCTCAAACTGGACCCCTCATCCGTTATTCATTCTCCGACCCCGAGGAAGTCTTGCAATTGCGCCTCGGTGAAAACGGATCGCGTCTCGATCTCGTCACCGACACGGGCACGGAAAAATTTCCGGCGGAGAAGTTGAATGAGAAAATTCGCGGCACCGGCATTAGCTACGAAGATCTTGCCCTCAAATTTCTTTATTGGCCTAACGCGCGCGTGCTTGGCGACGAAACGGTGCGCACGCGCAGCTGCTGGAAACTACAAGTAGTCGCGCCTTCCCGGAATTCCCAGTACTGGAACGTCGTTATCTGGGTCGACAAGGCGAGCGGCGCGCTTATGCGAATGGAAGCCTATGCTTGGGACGGAAAACTCGCGAAACGCTTCGAAGTCATCTCTGCGCAAAAGATCGACAACCGCTGGTTCCTAAAACAGATGCGCGTGGAAGAATTGCAACCGGGCACGAATAAAGTGCAGGCCCGCACTTATCTCGAGATCAAACGGTAACTACTTTTCGTCGCGCGCGGCTTTCACAATTTGGGCGAAGCTGCGGGGATCGAGGCTGGCCCCGCCGACCAGCGCACCGTCAATATCGGGTTGCGTCATCAAATCGCGCGCGTTTTCCGGTTTCACGCTGCCGCCGTACTGAATCCGAATGCGATCGGCCGTCGCTTCGTCGGACATTTCGCGCAGGGTTTGGCGAATAAACGCGTGCGCTTCCTGCGCTTGCTGAGGCGTCGCGTTCCGGCCGGTGCCGATCGCCCATACCGGTTCATAAGCGATTACCGATTCCTGAAGTTCCTTTTCGTTGAGGTCCTTCAAACTTCCGCGCAGTTGGATCGACAATATTTTTTCCACATTTCCCCTGTCGCGCTGCTCCAGGGTTTCGCCGACGCAAACGATCGGCCGCAACGTGGCCTCGTGCGCGGCGCGCACTTTGCGATTCACAATTTCATCGGTTTCACGAAATAAGGTGCGCCGTTCGCTGTGACCAAGCACGACGTAACGCACAAGCAAATCGCGCAGCAGCGCCGCACTGATTTCGCCGGTAAATGGACCTTTCGGTTCCCAATGCATGTTCTGCGCGCCCACTTTGATGCTTTGCGATGCACCGAGCGCATCCATTACTTTCGCAATCGCGGTGAATGGCGGAAGGATCACCACTTCGACGTCGGTGATGTCGCCAAGATCGAGGACCAATGATTCAACAAAACGCGCCGATTCGGCCTGCGTCATATTCATTTTCCAATTCGCGGCAACGATTTTCTTTCTCATAAACTATTTGTCGGTAAGCGCGGCGACTCCGGGAAGCTCTTTGCCCTCGAGTAATTCCAACGACGCCCCCCCGCCGGTCGAAATAAAAGTCATCTTGTCGGCTAGCCCGGCTTGTTTCACGGCCGTGACCGAATCGCCGCCGCCAATGACTGTGGTCGCGCCTGATTTGGCCAGCGCTTCCGCGATCGCGATTGTTCCTTCGGCAAAATCCGGAATTTCAAAAACGCCGACCGGGCCATTCCACAGAATCGTTTTTGCTTTGGCAATCTCCTCCTCAAACAAAGCGATCGTCGCGGTGCCGATATCGACCGCCTGCCAGCCGTCAGTGATTCCGTGTTCGCGCGATAAGCGGCTGGTGTTCCGGGTCGGCGCGCCGGCGCGAATTTCCTGCGCTTCGAGAACATCGATCGGCAGCAGAAATTTCACGCCGCGCTCCTTCGCAAGATCGAGAAGTTCGGTCGCCAGGTCTGTTTTGTCCGCCTCAACGCGGCTGGCACCGATCGGAATTCCTTGGGCTTTGAAAAACGTATTCGCCATCGCGCCGCCGATCAGAATCGTCTCGGCCTTTTTTATCAACGCTTTGAGAACGCCGATCTTATCGGATACTTTCGCTCCGCCCATGATCACGACGAACGGCTTGGCCGGGTTGTCCAGCTCTTCATGGAGATACTTCAACTCCTTCTCCATTAAGAAACCCATTGCGCATTTCTCAATGAACTTGGTCACACCGACCGTCGAAGCGTGGGCGCGATGGGCCGCGCCGAAGGCGTCGTTGACATAAACTTCACCGAATTTGGCCAGCGCCTGCGCGAATTTGGGGTCGTTCGCTTCTTCCTCCAGCTGAAAGCGCAGATTTTGCAGCAACGCCACGTCACCGTTCTCCATGTGCTCAATGATTTTCTCAGGAACATCGCCAATCGTCTCGTGACTGAAGATGACCGGCTGTCCAATCAGAGTGTGCAAATGATCGCCGATCGGTCGCAATGAGTATTTCTGGACGCGCTTACCCTTCGGCCGGCCAAAGTGTGACATCAAAATCGTTTTCGCTTTTTGCTCTCGGAGATAATTGATCGTCGCCAACGCTTCGCGGATTCGCGTATCGTCCGTGACTTCAATTTGGTCGCCGTTCTCTTTGATCGGCACATTGAAATCGACGCGAGTCAAAACGCGCTTGCCGCGAACATCGACATCTCGGACCGAAAGTTTGGCCATTATTTTCCGAGCATCTCGAGCATTTCGACGCAACGATTGCTGTAGCCCCACTCGTTGTCGTACCAACCGACCACTTTCACGAAACGGTTGCCGAGCATGATGGTCAGTTTGCTGTCGAAGATGCACGAGTGCGGATTGCCGATAATGTCGTGGGACACGAGCGGTTCGTCGCTGTATTCGAGCACGCCTTTGTAACTTTTGTCGGAGGCGGCTGCTTTAAATGCGGCGTTTACGGCGTCGACGGTCGCATCCTTTTCGAGGACTGCGCTGAAATCGGTCACGGAACCGTCCGGCGTCGGCACTCGAAACGCCCCACCGTTCAATTTCCCTTTCAGATCTGGAATCACTTCGCCGATCGCTTTGGCTGCGCCGGTGCTCGAAGGAATGATGCTGATCGCGGCCGCCCGCGCGCGGCGCAAGTCTTCGTGGGGAAAATCGAGAATGCGCTGGTCATTGGTGTAGCTGTGGATCGTGCTCATGAATCCGTGGGCGATACCGAATTTGTCGTGCAACACTTTTGCCATCGGCGCGAGACAATTGGTGGTGCAGCTGGCGTTGGAAACGATCGTGTGCTTCGCCGGATCGTAGACGCTGTCGTTGATCCCGATGCAAAGTGTCGCATCCGGATTCTTGGCCGGCGCGCTGATCAACACCCGTTTTGCTCCAGCCTTGGTGATGTGCAGTTCTGCTTTGTCGCGTGCGGTGAAAAAACCGGTCGATTCCAGGACAACATCGACTTCCAACTTCTTCCACGGGAGATTCCCCGGGTCGCGTTCCTTGAAGATCTTAATTTTGTGACCGCGCACCACGATGTTCTCTTCGTCGAATCCGATTTCGCCGTCGAACCGGCCATGGACCGAGTCCCATTTGAGGAGATGAGCGAGAGTTTTAGTGTCGGTGAGATCATTGATTGCGCGGACGTGCTCGACTTGTTTTTGCGTCATCGCCCGCAAGACGTTGCGACCGATGCGTCCGAAGCCGTTGATTCCGTAATTAGCCATAAACACGAAGGGTTAAATTTAGAAGGGTTTACACCCTAACGTTCAACGTCCAACATTCAATATTAGGTTGGCTTTTTCGTTGACGGGATTATGAGGGCGATCACGGTGGCAGTCGTTAGTCTCGCGCTTATCTTTCTTGGGCAATCCATGACCGCAGCCTCCCCCGATCCTTCACCGGTGAAACGGATCCTCGTTCTCGGCGACAGCTTGTCGCAAGGGTTCGGCCTGAGATCGACTCAAGCTTATCCGGCGTTGTTGACCGAGAAATTGCGGGCGGCCAATCTGAGCTTTGAAATCACCAACGCCAGTCAAAGCGGCGGGACGACCGACGGCGGATTGCACCGCTTGCCCGCGCATCTTAAACGCAAGATCGACATCTTCGTTCTCGAGCTCGGCATCAACGACGCGTTTCGCGGCGTGCCGATCGCGGAAATTCGAAACAATCTGCAAGCGACCATCGACCAAGTGAAAGCGCGCAATCCGAATGTCAGGATCATCATTGCCGGAATGCAGCTGCCAAATTATGCCTCGGACGATTATGTTTTCGCTTTCGGCCAGATCTACGCCGACCTCGCCGCGAAAAATAGCGCCACGCTCATTCCATATTTGCTCGAAGGGGTTAGCGGCGATCCGCTCTTGAATCAGCCTGACCGCGTCCATCCGAACGCGGCCGGCCAGAAAATTCTCGCCGAAAATGTCTGGCGGGTGCTGGAACCGATCGCGCGAGAAGTTGCAACCACCCAGACCGCGGCGCACGTTCAATAGTTGATGGATCCTGCCCGACCAAACGAGCCTGAGCCAAGCGATCCGTTCAATCCCGAGCGGTCCGATCACGCCGTTATTGAAACCATTGAAATCGCGACCGAGGGCGAAGACTGCGACGAGTGCGTGCGAAAGCTGCGTCCCGTCCTGATGAAAATAAACGGCGTCCAAGACGTGATCGTCGACCTTCCGGACGAACGAGTGATCGTTAAATTCGACGCCCGCAAGACGCACGCGCCCGATTTGCACGACGCGATTCTGAAAAGCGGCTACAAACCGGCAGCTGAAGCCGATTAACTGTAGTGGCGGGCGTCTCGGCGGCTGATTCCGGATGCCGCTGAGGACAGCGGCCTCTACAGCACTTTTGGCTGCTGCTGGGTCAGGCAATGAAACGTGCCCAGGCCCCAGATTAATTCGCGGGAGTCAATTCCGACGACGCGACGATTGGGGAAGCAGTCGCGCAAGATCGACAACGCGAGTTCATCGGCTGGATCAGCGAACGTGGGAACGAGCACACAACTATTGGCGATGTAAAAGTTGGCGTAGCTCGCGGGCAAGCGTTGACCTTCGCGAACCATTTTCTTCGGCATCGGCAAAATGACGATGTCGAGTCCGAAGCCGGACAGGCGGTTTAGATTGCCTTGAAGAGGCTGGTAATTTGCGTCGTCCGAATTCTCCTCGACCACGGTGACAACTTTGGTTTCCGAAACGAAACGTGCGAGATCGTCGATGTGACCGTCAGTGTCGTCGCCTTCGATTCCATCGCCCAGCCAAAGAATTTCGCGGACGCCGAGATAGTCGCGAAGGCGCTGCTCGATTTCTCCGCGCGAGAGTTTTGGATTGCGGTTTTTATTTAGAAGGCACGATTCGCTGGTGAGGAGCGCGCCCGCCCCATTCACTTCGATTGAGCCGCCTTCCAAAATCATTCGCGGATAAAAAACCGGAACCTTCAGGATCTCAGCAATGCGCGTCGGAACGACTTCATCGAGATCGAACGGCGGATATTTATTTCCCCAGGCATTGTAATCCCAATCGACGATCGCCAGCTTCGGATCGGTCTTTCTGGTTAAAAAAATCGGACCGTGATCGCGGCACCACGGCTCGTTCGTGGGGATTTCATAATAAGTGATGCATTCCTGCTGTGGCAGGGCATCGAGGACAGCGCGCGCTTCGGCTTCGTGCGCGCCGTTGATGACATTGATGCAGACCGGGTCCGAGCCGGACTGGCCGTTGCCGATCAGCGCGGCGACCATCTCCCGGAGCGCCGGCAATACGCGATCGAACGAATCTGGAAAACTGATCCCTTCGCGCCGCGGCCAGGATAACCAGGTCGCGGCTTGCGGTTCCCACTCGGCCGGCATGCGATAGCCAAGTTCGGCCGGAGTTTGCGTGGGCGCAGTCATAAGCAGAAAACGTCCAACGCCGAACGCCCAACGTCCAATCTCGAATTATTTCGCGTCCAACAGCATTTGTTTCACTGACTTGGTGGATTCAGCGACGGTCTGGGCTGCAATCGGCGCGTGATAAGAATGACAAGTGATGCATTCGGCGACGATTTTCCCCTGCGGGCTGTGGCAGATGGTGCAGTTCGCTTTCGCGGGCATTAGAACATCGGATGTCTCACGGCTCTGCCTTGCCTGATGGCAAAGATTGCAGTCGAGTGGCTTTTGCGTGACCGGATCGACCTGATGTTTGGCGTGATTGAAATTGGCCTGCGGCATCCATCGATCAACTAAAATCGGTTTTGTAATTGCGGGCACGGCATTGGCGGCCGTTTTCACTTCGTGGCAAAAGGCGCAGCCGGTAAAATTGCCACGCGCAGCCGCACCCATCGTTTGCTGCGGCTTGTAAGGGTCCTTGGTGAAGAAGACGGCACGCTCGAGCTCATCGCCGGAATGAAACTGATCGCGTAGCTGTTTGATTTGTTGCGCGACGAAACCAGGAACCTCGCGCTCAGGAATTCCTTTCTTCAAGCGGGCGTAATCCGCATATTGCGCGGGCAGGCTTCGTAAAAATGTCCGGACAAGATCGACATTCCCATGCGGAATGCGCATTTCAGGATTTCTCCAATCGAACTGGAGTGAATGACACACCTGGCAATTGGCACCGAAACTGATGCGTTGATAAAAGCGGCCGTCCGGCTGGAGCTGGTGGCAATAATTGCAGTCGAGCTTCTGTCCATTCACCGGCGGAATGTCGGAAGCGAAATGGCGCTGATGATTGAAACGCAGCACATCGGGATCGCGCGCGCTGACGCGTTTCAATTGAAATTCGGGATGCGCTTCCCAAAACGAAGCGAATGTCGCTGTAAAACCTTGCGGCGGCCGCGGCAGCTCGAAAACGATCTGCTGCGGGGGATGTGGATGTCGGTGGAATGCATCGCGCGGAAGGTGCATTCCTTTTTCGGCCGACGCAGTCATCATGGCGGAGTTGTTGTGGCAGGTCGCGCATTGCGAGCTCGCGACCAATCTAAGATTACTAAGCCCGCGATGTTCCTGATGACACGCCGAGCAGGAGCGGTTTTGAACGACGTTCGCTTCGTGAAAGCCGTGCTTCTCATGACAAGTCTCGCATTTGCGATCGAGCGCTTCGACGGCGACGCCGTTACGAAAACGATCGCGTAACACCTCGGTAAATTTTCCAGTGACGGCATCGCGGTCGTGACATTGGGCGCAGTCGTCCGCGAACTTCGCGTGACTGGTCGAGATTTTGCCGGCGTTAAAAAAAGTTTCGCGGCCGTGCTTTTGAAAAAGCCCGATCGCGACCAGTCCGCCAAAGATCGTGAATAAACTGACGATGAGTCGCGTGCGCCGCCAGGGATGGAGTCGGCGATAATAACCGAGATTGCCTTTGTAACGCTCGGCGATCTGTTTTTGGGTGCGTCCCGGTTTCGGCATCGGCTCAGTACTTGAACAACGTCACAAATGCGTGCCAGAAAACGAGCATCAGCAGCAGAAACGAGATCGGCGCGTGGACGAACAGCCAGGCGTGTAGCCAGTGATGCAATTTGATTTGGAGATCGAGCATCCGCCGTTCGTCGCACCAGCCCTGCATTTCTTCGACGCGATCGCGATAGGCTTCGGTAACGCGGAGTTTGACGAAGCGAAACGTGTCTTCGGAAAAACGCGGTTTGCCGAGAAGCATGCGATCGCCGCGTCTGGCGGTGAGGTACGGAATTATCTGGCGATCTAAAAAATCAAGCAGCGCTGATTCGGAATCGGCGTCGGTGGCGGCTGTAACTTTTGCAGGCGCCACGGCCGCTGGTAGTTTTGCGATGGGTTGCGCGACCGTCGCAGGCGGCGATTTTTCGCCGGGCGCAGCGGCGGAGGCGGCAATCGGCGTTGGTGGGGCAACCGATTTCGGTTCAACTGACGGCGGCGCGACGCCGGTAATTTTTTCGGTTCCGGCGGGAACCGGCGCGCCTTCTGGAACACGCGCGGTCGGCGTCCCCATTGTTTCCGGCGGTTTTGTATCCGGCGGGCGCGGTGGCGGAATTTTTTCTTCCAGCCTTTTTTCCGGCCGCGCGATCGTCTCTGCGATGATTGTCGACCCAACAACGCTTTTTGCGCGCGCGGTGGGCGTGCTCAAATCCGCCGCGGTCGAGGCCATCGGAGCAGATCCTGCGGTGACAGCTTTTGCCGGACTTGGCGCGGGCGCGCCGGCGTCAGCCTTGGTTGGCGGCGCGGGTTTGAACGAATCGCGCATCTTTGTCACAGCGGCGACGAGTTGCGCACGAATGTGCGGAATCTGTTCATAAACACTTTCAGCCGGCAACCGCTCCATCATGACTGTGGGCACGTAATGCTGGAGCACGAGACCATAAATCCCACTCACCATCACAACGACGTAGAGAATGATGATCAACGTCGTCATCGGCCCTCCGAGACGAAAGCCGCTGTGTAAAATCACGAGCGGAATCGTCAATAGCGTGAGCCAAATGTGGGCGCGCAACCAGCGTTGCACTGTGCCGATGCGCCAGAGCACAATTTTTTTTCGGACGCCGAGGAGAGCGGCGAAGACGAAGATCGACAATGCGATCGTGCCGAAGATTAAACCGAGTGGCGTCCCGCCGACTCTGCGATATTCAGACGGCTTTTGGAGTAACGAATCCGGCAAACGCAGCGCCGACGGTAAAGTTTGGGGCGTGAAATTTCCGATATAGAGCCAGATCGCAAAAAAAGTCGCGGCCACGACAAAGATGAACCAGGGCAAGTGTGCGCGATTGACGATGCGCATCGCCTAGTGGGTGTGATGGGTCTCGTAGCGCGCCGGCAGTGGCGCCCAGGTCGCACCAATCAATTCGCTCTGCGCCGTGATCGCGTCGCCGAAAAATCTTTGCGGATCGACGCGTTTGGCCGCGTCGTGCGGACAAGCGTAGACGCAGCTCGGGGTTGAAAGCTGCGTACAAAGGTCGCAGGTGTTCGCTTTGTAAGCGGTCATTTTCTTTTTCTCGATCTTCACCTGCGCCGGCGCGCCGTCTTTGCCTTTGATTTCGGTCTTTATTTCTTTCATCACTTCGAGCGGATGCATGTTGATGTTGCCGTAGGGGCAAAGCTCAGCGCATTTGCCACAGCCGATGCACCAATCTTCAATGATGATTTCGAGGTTCTCTTTCCGCCGAATGGAGCCGACCGGGCATTGGGTCATGCAAAGCGGGTCGCGGCAAGATCGACATGCGGTGGCGACCAGGAAATGTTCGTAACGCAGACCGTCGCGAAGGAGTCGCGAAACTCCGTCATGCGCCTGCGCACAGGCGCGGACGCACGCGTCGCACCGCGTGCAGTTCTCGAGATCGATCAGCAAAAGATTCTGTGCTTCGAACAATCCCTGGCTCAAAAAATCGTCGAGATGCAATCCCGGCGTGATCGCTTTTTGCTGATCGGCCGCGAAACGCGCGCCGGCGACCGCTTCGATTTGCTGACGCACCGCCGGAAATTTTTCCAGCATCAATGCAAAATCGGCCGCAGGAATTTTGACGACATCGACCGCATCGAGCGCAGCGCAGGTGGCGGTGCGTTTGATCGACCGCAGCAGTCCAATTTCGCCGAAATAATCGCCACGACTTAAATAAGTACGCACCATTTCGCCGCCGGGGAGCGCATTTGACACCCGGACCATGCCGGAACGGATGAGATAAAATGCGTCTGCATCGTCGCCTTCCTTGCAGATGATCTGGTTTTGGTTGTAGGAGACGAGCTCGACGCGTTGTCGCAGGTGCTCCAGGAATTCGTCGTCGAGGGAAGCAAAGAGCGGGACGCTGCGGAGATGATTGTTAAGCGATCGCTCGCGATATTTTTTCTCGATCTCGGCCTTGAAGGAAGTGCCTTTGAACGTCGGCATCTTCACTTTGGAAGTCGCTTTGGTTAATTCCGACGGCTGGCGGTTGCCAACGAGCATGTCGAGAATCACCCGCAGCATCTCGACCATGACGCACGGCTCGCGCGCCTGGACGGTGGCCGAGCGCGGTTGGTAAGTACGGCAAGTCATTTCGCCGAAAAGCTCGCCCGGCCCGAGCTGCGCGAGCGGACGATTGATTGGAAGATCGATATTCGCGTCGATGCCAATGAATTTTCGCTGATGCGCTTCCGGGCGATGATCGGTTTGATCGTCGGTCAGAAAACTCTTCATCCGCCGCATGCTGCGGCCGAGAAAACTCCGGACCGGATGGGTGCGCAGGTGGGCGAGCGGATTGTGAATGAAAATGTCGACTGTGCCAGAGACGATGTAGTAGGCGGTCGAGCCGAAGTCGCCCTCTTCGCAAACGATCTCGCCTTTGCGGTAACGGTGGAGAACGGCGGCGCCTTTGGCCCAATTCTCGAGCTGGGCGCGCGGGATTTCTTTTAGAGCCGGAAGATATTCGAGAAGCTGATCGATCGTCAGCGGTTCACCCGTCGTCAGCTTTTCAACCGTGTCGGCCATCGGCAATGCAAGCCGATGATACGGCAGCGCTCAACCGCGTTGGAAGCAATTTCCCCGCGGCGAGAACGATGTCGGTCGATCTAACGGAAGATTATACGGGGGCGCTAGCAGTGCTCGGTTTGTAAATCGCGCCGATAATTGCACCGGCGATGGCGAACATGAGGAGGTCGCCACCGATCCAACCGCACAGGATTTTCGTCGTTATCGGCTGGACCGCATAGGTAATGAAGTCGTTTCCAGCATAAACGAGCGCCACCAGCAGGCCGAGGCATGCGCTGCGTCCGGCCCCGCCCGAGGAATATCGAGCGCAGAGCATTGTCAGAAAGAACGCCATCACGACGTGGCCAAGGATCAGCCACGGGAAATAGTTACCGAAGTCTGCTTCGGTCCGCCAGAGCACTGGCACTTCATTGTGCACGCCGTGCAAAAGCTTCCCGTACCAGACGAAGCCAAAGGCAAACATAAAAACGAACGCTGCGATGAATGCGATGAAGAATTTTTCCCAGTTCATAATTTTTAGGCTGTTTTAGGCTGTTAGTGACTACTAACCCTCAAGAACCCTGCGCTGTGATTGCAAGATTCCGCGCCGATTGTCGATCTAATTATCAGGCCGAGCTACGCCGCTAATCGCGCAGTCCGGGGATGTGGCCGTACCCAATAAAAATCGGTCGCAATTTCCCGTCGTCCGCTTTTCCGTTTCGCTGCACTTTGAAATCGAAAACGCTTACACCGTTGCGTGATTCCCCTTGATAAACACGGCCGTCGCTTGCGCCGACCATTACGCGGTGACCAGTTTTCTTTTCGCGGCCGAGATAAATCATTGCATGCGTAATCGGCGGATCACGCTCGATCGCATAAGTGCCGGTCCAAAAAAGCAAATCGCCCGGCTTCAAGTCTTCCAATTCAAAAGAGTCGTCCTTTTGACTCAGGACCGACTCAAACTGACGGGCCCGGCGGAGCCAGGAATACTGTTCACTCGAATCCCGCGGCACATCGCCGATATCGCTTTGTTTGAGGACAAAATAAACGAAACCCGAGCAATCCATCCCGCCGCTACTCGGATCGGCCGAGCCGTATTTGTAATCGAGATTGCGGGTGGTGAGTTCGAGCGCGCTGGTGAGAAGTTTTTGCACTTTGGGCGGATAATTATCGAACCCCTTGATTTGATCGGGCAACAAGGTGGCATTGGGCGCGCCGTGTTTCTTCGGTGGAGTCGGCGATGGCGACCCTGCCGGAGTAGCGGTCGGCGTTGGCATCGGAGTTTCAGATGGAGACGCCGATGGTCTTTCGAACGGTTGTGGGGATGGCGAACTTCTTTTCTTTCGATGCGGGGAGGCGCTGGGCGTTGGCGTTGGCGTCGGTGATCTTTTTTTCTTTTTTGGAGTAGGCGATGGCGATTCCTCTGTCGCTGACGGGGTTTGCTTCTTTTTCGATAAAGGCGTTGCGGATGGAACCGGCGATTCTTCCTCCCGTGGTGTCGAGGATCTCTTCGGAGTCGGCGTGGGACTCGGCGACTTCTTTTTGGTCGCAACAGCGCTCTTCTTTTTTCGCGGCCTTGGCGTAGGTGTCGGCGTAGAAAGAATCTTCTTCAGCGCGGCGCCGAGAGACTGCTCAGCTGCGGGCGCCGGGACAATCGTGGAAACCATCAGGGCGAGCGCGATAAGAATTCTAATCAACATGCAAATGGTTTGACGGATCAGGCCACCATTTCCTTGAAGCCAGCTTTGGCACGGTCGCGTACATCCGGTAGTCTTTCGGCCATGCTATCCATTCGTGTCTTGATTCCTCTGATCGCCTTAATTGCATTCTGCGGCGGTTCACTCGCCCAAATCGATCGGATCACCGGGAAAAATTTCGCAACCCGCTCGGAGGTTCTGGCGCGACATGGGATGGTCTGCACGAGCGTTCCGGCGGCGACACAAGTTGGGATCGACATTTTGAAAAAGGGCGGCAGCGCGGTGGACGCCGCCATCGCCGCGAATGCCACACTCGGTTTGATGGAGCCGGTTTCAAACGGAATTGGCGGCGATTTGTTTGCGATTATTTACATCGCGAAGGAGAACAAACTTTACGGCATGAACGGGAGCGGGCGTTCGCCGCTCGGCTTGAGTTACGAGCAGATGAGAGCCACGCTCGACAAACTGAATCGCAAGACGATTCCGCCACAAGGGATGTTGCCGATCAGCGTGCCGGGAACGGTTGATGCGTGGGCCGAACTCCACAAGAAATTCGGCAAACTGAAATTCGCCGACGATCTCGCCCCGGCGATTCGTTATGCCGAAGAAGGTTTTCCGGTCACTGAGTTGATCGCGTACTATTGGGCATTCGGTCCTCGGCTCTATAAAGGACTTCCAGGCGCGTTCCTCGAAACCTACACGCTCGACGGCAAAGGGCAGACGCCGGCGAAAGGCGACATTTTCAAGAACCCAGCGCTGGCAAAAACGTTGCGATTGATCGGCGAGAAAGGGCGCGACGTTTTTTACAAAGGCGAGATCGCGGACAAGATCGATATCTTCATGCAGCAGAACGGCGGTTTCTTGCGCAAAGCCGATTTCGAGAAACATACGAGCGCGTGGGTTGATCCGGTTTCGACGAACTATCGCGGCTACGATGTTTTTGAATTGCCGCCGAACGGACAAGGGATCGCCACCCTGCAAATCCTAAACATCCTGGAAGGATTCGACCTGAAAGCGATGGGGCGCAATTCGCCCGACACGCTGCACACGATGATTGAGGCCAAGAAAATCGCGTGGGCCGACCGCGCCAAATATTATGCCGATCCGGCATTCGCGAAAATTCCACTGACGAAATTGATCTCGAAGGAATATGCGACCGAACGGCGGAAGTTAATCGATCCGAATCGCGCTGCCAAAACTGTTGCCGCGGGAAACCTCGATCAAGGCGACACGATTTACATGTGCACGGCCGATGATGAAGGCAACATGGTCTCGCTCATTCAAAGCAATTACCGCGGGATGGGTAGCGGCATCGTGGTGCCGGAACTCGGATTCATGTTTCAAGATCGCGGCGAATTGTTTTCGATGGAACCGGGACACGCGAACGTTTACGCGCCGGGCAAGCGTCCGTTTCATACGATCATTCCCGGATTTGTGATGAAAGACGGCAAACCGTGGGAAACGTTTGGGGTGATGGGCGGCGGGATGCAACCGCAGGGCCACGTGCAAGTGCTGACGAATCAAATCGATTTCAGTTTGAATGTGCAGGAAGCCGGCGACGCGTCGCGCTGGCAACACGAAGGCGACAACGAACCAACCGGCGAAAAAATGGAAAACGGCGGCTACGTGAATCTCGAATCCGGCATTCCCGCGGAGACGCAGCGCGAATTAAAAAAGCGCGGCCACGATGTGCGGGTCGACGTTGGCGGTTACGGCGGCTATCAAGCAATCAAAGTGGAGATGCACGATGGCCAACGCGTTTACGTTGGCGCAAGCGAATCGCGCAAAGACGGCCAGGCGGCCGGCTACTGATCCGATCTAACAGCGGCGTCTCGTCAGCGAATTTACTCCTTGTGCGATTTAAGCTCGGCAAGTTTCTGGGCCGCGCGTTCGACGTCTGATTTTCGCGCTCTGCCGAACGCGAGAAGTTTTTCCTGGCGATGGACATTGGCTTCGGCCGCGTCGAGGTCGGCCTGCTCGCGTTTTGCGGTCGCGGCATGCGCCGCTTCAATTGCGTGCGCCAGACCGGTTTCGGTTTGCGCCAGATCCGTTTTTGCAATTTCGCCAGCGGTCAGCCGCTTTTCTTTTTCCAACATTTCTTCCTTGGCGCAGACCAAGCGGGCATTAGCGAGATCAAATTCGAGGTGAACGCAACGCAGAACTCGTTGCTCGGCCTCCAGTTTCGACAGTGCACCGATTTTGCAGAGGCGCTCCGCGCTGGCAGCATTTCTTCTGGTGCGCTCCAATTCTTTTTCGAGCTTGGCCAGGTCGACCTCTCGCGCGGGCGCCGTCCCGGGTTGCGGATTGGACAGGCGCTCGTCCTCGCGATTTGGAATCAGCAGCGGCGGCTCAATATCGAACGAGTCGGGATCTTTGTTCGGCTCCTGCGCGAATAAAGTTATCGCGACAAATCCAAGAAGCGCGGCTGCGCGCATCATGTCAAAACAATATCACCGGCCGCCGTTCAACGAAGCAAATTTAGTGATGGCCGCCGAGACCATCAAGGCCGCCAAGGCCACTGCCGACACTACCAAGACCGCCGGTTCCCCAAGGCCGGCGCCCACGCCGCCAATGCCGCTATACAGGATAAAACATTCCGCAGTAACATCACAAGAGACCTCCGGAGGGCTTTCACAAAGCGCGGCCCAGAAGATTTTGTTGTTGGCAAAGCGGGTTCTTATGGCATAGGACACGCTCCGAAAACGGTCTGTGTATCCCCTGAGCCCTAAAACCCTAATTGGCGCGGCGGTTTTTGCCGCAATCGTATCGTCCGCGAACGCGAACATTTTCCCGGCTACCGGTCCAACCGTGCCGGGGAGTCGTGCCCGCCTCCGCTCCGGTCAAGCTGCGGCTCCGGCAGGTGCGCCCCTGGCAGTGAAACGGGCCATTTGGGCTGCGAACCAACTTTGGCGCAAACCATACATTTTCGGCGGCGGCCACAAATCTTTCACTGATCGCGGTTACGATTGCTCGGGCACCGTGTCCTACGCGCTCGGCGCGGCGGGTCTGCTCAAGTCTCCGATCAGCTCTTCCGAGTTCCGCAACTTCGGCGAACGAGGTCGCGGCAAATGGATCACAATTTACGCGCGCCACGGCCATACTTACGCCATCATCGCGGGCTTGCGACTCGACACCACACCTTATATCACAGCGCACGATCGTTGGGCGCCCGGCTGGCAAGCAACCGAACGCGTGCCGGCGGGCGGCTTCGAAGCGCGGCACCCGGTTGGGTTGTAAATCTTCGCGCCTGGCGCCAAGATCGATCCGTCAAAGGACGGACTCGCCGTGGCGAACAATACAAGATCGACATCTACTCGGCGCGATTTCGGTTTAAGCCGCGCGGAACTGCGCGCGGTCCGCGCGTTAAAAACGCCTTACGGCGTGCAGCGTTTCTTAGACGAGCTGTCTTATAATTTGGGTTACACCGCGCGTTCGCCGAAACATGTTTTGCACGAACAGACCGCGTCTTGTCTCGAAGGCGGAATTTTTGCCGCGGCTGCACTTCGCGTTCTCGGTTTTCCTCCGCTCATCTTCGATTTGGAAGCGGAACAAGACACCGACCATGTCGTCGCGATTTTCAAGATGCGCGGCCATTGGGGTGCGGTCGCGAAGTCCAACTTCACCGGCTGTCGTTATCGCGAGCCGGTTTATCGCACGTTACGCGAGCTGGCGATGAGCTATTTCAATATTTATTTCAATCTGCGATTCGCGCGCACCCTGCGTCGCTACTCGCGTCCGGTGAATCTGGCCCGCTTCGACCATCTTAATTGGATGACAACCGACAAGCCGGTCTGGTTTATCGCCGAATATCTTTGCCAGATCCCGCACATTTCGCTGCTCACATCGAGCATGAAAAAAAAGCTTAACCGCCTTGATCCGCGCAGTGTCGCCGGCGAAATGATCGGCCACCTAAAAAAATCAGGGCGATAGAACGATTATGTAGCTGAACGGGTCCGCGCGTGAGGAAGCTACTTCAACTGAAACCCGCGGCCCGTGTCGAGAACGTTCCGGTCAGTCGGAACAGACGCGCGCCGCGGTCGCCACTGCTTCCAATTCCAAAGGCGCGTTCGGATAGCCGACGGTTGCGCATTGGAATATGTAAGTTTGAAGAAAGGGGAGGATTCCGCCAAGCCTCTGAAATTGGGCAGTGTGGACAAGCTCGTGAGCGATGAGCGCACGATCACGCCAGTGATCAGAGCGAACGAAGATTCCGTACTCCAACGCCAAACCGCGCGGCGCGGCCGTTAAAAAATGAATTGAAGCAGCCGCAGCCGTTAGCATCGGATGCGCCGGAACCGGAACAGCTTCAACCCGCAATAAGCGGACGCGCTCGGGATGTCGCACGCCGATAATTTTCGCGTCAGCGAGTTCTCTTTCAGAGAGCGGGACACCTTCGCACAAAACCCGCCGCTCCTGTTCGACTGCCCAGTTCGCGGCCAACGCAGTTAGTTCTTCCAATTGATCGATGGGCGTCTGTCCATCCATGCCGATGAATCGGGAGCAAGATTCTAGCCGCCGAGAGAAATCCGCTGCTTTAAGATTGCGCCGAACCCAATCGGGCTATGGCCCGTAGGGCGACCAAAAGCCCA
>Ga0209690_1000289_pt1 | contig 26327 bp, 29 predicted proteins | sample GraSoiAngelo_150_FD_186164 | JGI IMG/M metagenome (GOLD analysis project Ga0209690, IMG submission 186164) | Grasslands soil microbial communities from the Angelo Coastal Reserve, California, USA - 14_1009_09_40cm (SPAdes) (version 2) | ecosystem: Environmental > Terrestrial > Soil > Grasslands ... | reverse complement strand
TTTAGCGCATCAATTTTTCTTCCTCGCGCCGCGAAGATGGATGCTGCCGTGGTTCGGGCGTCCTCGCGGTACGGATTTGGATTTCCGCCCTCCGCGACCTGCACATAAATATCAGCCGCTTCTTCCTTGCGCCCCGTGGCCTCGAGACAACGCGCTTCGAAATAACGCGCGGAAAGCGCTACTGCCGATTCCTTTGATTTCGCAGCGGAACGATGAAAGAGCGGAAGCGCCGCGGCGTAATCTTTTTCGGTGAACGCCATCTCGGCAAGCGCGTACGCCGCGGCTCCGGCGAACTCGCTGTCGCCATAGTCGTTGAGCACTTTCTGAAAATTCGTGCGAGCGCTGGAAACGCGATTGAGATTTCGATAGCACTCGCCAAGCGAGAAGTAAGCGTTCGCCCGGCCAGGACGTCCCGGATAATCCTCCAAGTATTTTTGGTATTCCGGAATCGCCAGATCGTAAAGCTTGCGAGTGAACAAGCCGTTGGCGTACTCGAGCTGACGCCGGTCAGCCCCCTCGGTTTCGCGCGCTGGCAGCTCTGAAGAGTCTTCCTTTAAAGAGCGGAGAGCTCTGTCGATTGATTTATCCGCTGGAAGAGCCCGCGGAACGGGCGGCTCATCTACCGGACGAGCCCGGCGGACTTCCGGCTGCGATTGAGCAAATGAGCCGCTCGCCGTCCAAAGCAGCATCGCCAGTCCCAGAGCGGCTGGGCCGCTTGTAATTTTCATTTTGCAGTGGCGAAAGCCACGTTCGTTATCCCTGCTTCAGTGCAAATATTTAAAACATCGACGATATTTTTGTAGGCGCCGGCTTCATCGCCGCGGATGACTACAGCTTGCTCGGAATTCAATTGAACGAGGCTCTTTAGCAACTCAGTTAGTTCGGGCCCACTCAATGTGCGGCGGTTCACGACCACGTTGCCATCTGCCTTTACGTTGACCACAACATCTCCGATGGGAGCCGATTTCTCCTTCGCAGCCGACGCCTTGGGCACCTTAACATCAAGCTCATTCTCGGTGCGCGCGGCGTTCCACGTCAGCAGGAAAAAAATCAAGAGTAGCAAAAGCACATCAACCAGGGGTGCCAGTTGAATACCAGGATGATGCAGCGGCGCGTGACCACGCAGATTCATTGCAGTTTAGCGGTTTTACAATTCCTCTTCGATCAGCACAGGAGTTCGCTCCGCCCGTTTACCGTATTGCAACGAAAGCAAAGCCAGAACGTGTGTCGAAGCAGCTTCCAATTCCGAGATCAGCTTTTGCGCTCTACCGCGGAAAAAAGCATAGAACATCATCGCAGGAATGCCGATTGCCAGACCGGCGGCGGTGTTTACCAGTGCCTCGCTGATCCCGCGCGAGAGTGCCACGTACCGCGCCGATCCGATGTCAGCTCCCAGCGCGCCGAACGAATGGATGATTCCAAAGACCGTGCCCAGCAGTCCAAGCAAAGGCGCAATCATCCCAATATCGGCGAGATAAATGACACGGTTATTCAGACTGGCTGCGACGCGTGTTCCCTCCGTCTCGGCGATTTCGCGGACCTGCTGGAAATCTGCGTGTGGATTTTTCGTCGTGAAATCGAGCATTTTTTGGACGACCCGCGCGATTGCCTCCCCATGCCGATTTGAAACAGCGAGCAAGCCCAGATAATCGCGTTTACGCAAGAGTGCGTCTGCCGTAGCCATGTAACCACTCGAAACCACGGCCCCTCGCCGGATTGTCATCAAGTAAACGACCACGAGCATGACGAAAAAGATCGACAATAAGAAGAGAGGAATGATCACAGGCCCGGCCTTGATGAGCGTCTCCATGATGCTCTGTGAGTGCTCGGGGACCAGAGGTGGAGTAGGTTCCTGCGCAAACACAGGAGACACGCTCGCCAGCGCGGCTAACAGCACAGCCCAAATCTTCATGCCAGAAATTTGGTAATGATATGCGGAGCGTTCAGCGGATGCAAACGCGCCGCTGGCAGATCAAACACGGAGCGGCGAGGTGAGTTGCTGAAAAACATTTCGTAACGCGACCGCGGGATCTGCCGACGCTAGCTTAGCGGCGCACCAAAAATATATGTGCCGGTTGAATCTCCGGATCGAGCTCGACATAATTGCGGCGACCGCGCCATGTGTACATCGCGCCGCTGAGTAGATCCTGCACCCTGTACTCTTCGCTCTCCATCTGCCCAAACTGCTCAATAGGCACATCGACAAAGGAATGCTGCTTGCGAAATGGATCGAGATTCACCACAACGAGAATTATGTTGTCGCGCGCAGCCGTCATCTTGCCGTAAAACAGAATGGCGTCATTCTCGGCATAGTAGAACCGCAAAGTCGTGTAAAGCTGAAGCGCGCGGTTTTGCTTCCGGATTTTGTTTAGTCGCGCGATCCAGTCCTTGATATTTCCCGGCGCATTCCAATCACGTTCCTTGAACTGATATTTTTCGGAATCGAGATACTCCTCGCGACCCGGCAAAGCCTCATTCTCGCACAGCTCGTATCCACTATAGATGCCATAAAGAGGCGAAAGCGTCGCCGCCAGAAGAACACGGATCATGAATGCCGGGCGCCCGCCCTCCTGAAGAACAAACGGCAAGATGTCCGGCGTATTTGGCCAGAGATTCGGTCGAAAATATTCACTCATTTCGGTCTGTGTGAGTTCAGTAAAATATTCGATGAGCTCGCGCTTCGAATTTCGCCACGTGAAATAGGTATAGCTCTGGTTAAATCCGGCTTTGGCCAGCGCTTTCATCATCTTCGGCCGGGTAAACGCTTCGGAGAGAAAGATCGTGTCCGGATATTTCTCACGGACGCCTGTGATCAAATATTCCCAGAATGCGACCGGCTTCGTGTGCGGATTATCGACGCGAAAAATGCGCACCCCGCGCTCGGCCCAAAACAGCACAATGCTCTTCATCTCAGCCCAAAGCTCGCGCCAGTTCTCGCACCGAAAATTCAGAGGATAAATGTCTTCGTACTTTTTCGGTGGGTTCTCCGCGTACTTGATCGTGCCATCTGGTCGTCTGTAGAACCATTCGGGATGTTCTTTCACGTAAGGATGATCAGGCGAGCAATTCAGCGCAAAATCGAGCGCAATTTCCATTTCGCGTTTTCGCACCTCTTTTTGAAGCCAGTCGAAATCGGCGAGCGTCCCGAGCGAAGGCTCGACGGCCTCGTGTCCGCCGGCCTCGCTGCCGATCGCCCACGGCACGCCCGGATCGCCCGGCTCGCAGGTGATCGAGTTGTTCCGCCCCTTGCGGTTGGTGTGACCAATCGGATGAATCGGCGGAAAATAAATAACGTCGAAACCCATTGCTTTTGCGTCGTCTACCCGCGGCAAACAATCGCGGAAAGTCGATCCGCGGTCGCCGCGGCCTTCTGCCGAGCGCGGAAAAAATTCATACCACGCTCCGAACAATGCTGCGGGCCGATCGACGATAACCTGGGGAGCGGGACCATACTGCGTTGCGTCGGAGCGATCCGGATATGTTGCCATCAGCACCTCCAACTCAGCGGATTGTGCGATCGCGTAATTTTCTGAATTGGCGGCGGTGGAGATTTGTTCTGAAAATTCCCGCAACCGCGCCCGGTCCGTTCGATCCCGCGCTCTCTTGGCGGCAGCTTCCACCAAAGCCGCGCCTTCCAATGCTTCGCTTCGCAGAGCGGAGACGCCGGCCTCAAATTTTTTTGCGAACTCGCGTTGCCAACTGCGAAAAGTGTCTGTCCAAGCTTCGACGGTGTATTCGTGAATAGCCTCGTCATACAGCGTGCAAACCCCGCGCCAGCGATCGTTATCGACGAAGCTCATAGGTGTTTCCCTCCATGCGCGTTTGCCGACAACACGCCACTTCAGAACGGCGGCCACCACGTCGTGTCCATCCTTGAAAATGTCCGCTTGAACGACGAGATCTTCGCCAACAATGCGCTTTATCGGATAATCCCCGCCGTCGAGTAGCGGCTGCAGGTTATCGATGACAACAGATGGAAACGTCCGAGCCATGGACGATCAATCAACCGAGATTCACAAGGTGTGAAAGAACAAATCGAGCAGCTTACCTAATCGATTCGGTAGGGCGCGACCGCCGGTCGCGCCGAAGGAGACGGACGGCCCAGCGGCCCGTCCCTACCATCGATTAAATCGGCCCTAGAGCGCGAACTGAAATGCGCACTCGTATAACCCCGAGTTGCGAATCACCTGCCGTCGCACACGTGTGCCCAGGACGGCTTCGAACATGTCCTGCTCGAATCTGCCAATGATCGGGTACTGCTCGAGCAGATTCATAATGGGGGAATGACATTCGAGAATTCGTGACCCACCGTCTTTGTTGTTGATGAATTGGGCCATGTAGCCTTCGCCATCACGGAAATGAGCGAGCCACTTCGCGCGTTCCGCGACTGTATCTCCCTTAGCCTTGGCCTTGAGCGCAGCGGTCTTCGTTTTGAAAACGTTGTACAGGAGCTTCTCTGGCGCGTTGGGACCGTAGATTTCCTGGGCCGCTTTCAACAGCTCCAGAGTGAATTGGTTGCTATCGGCCTGAAAAAGGTCGTGGCTGCGGCGCGTCAGCCGATAGACCATCTCCGGCCGCCCCATTTTTTGCGGGCGACGCCAGGTGTCCAAATAACCGTCGCGGTGAAGAGTGATGCAATGCTGCTTGATGCCCATGTAGCTCATGTTCATTCTTCCCACGAGTTCGTTGACAGACATTCCCCTGGTGCGCTTTAGCGAGTTAATAATCTCAAGCCGTTGCGTGCGGCCAATTTCCGAAATTAAACGTTGGTTCATAAAATGACTAAGGTGACAATTGCGTGACAAAAAAACCGAAGTGCAGAGTTTATACGCCGCGAGCTTTAATACGCAAGCCTAAAATTTACACAACAAGCGACACGGAAAGAAATTACGAAGCAGGCGCCTTGAGACAGCTGCAAAAAGAGGGGAACAGTCAGAGATTCCTCGACTACGCTCGGAATGACAGCGGATTACGAATAGAGATACTCGTCGTGGTACTCGCGCTGCGGCGCGAACTGGACGTTCTCGTTTCCGGTCTCCGGGTACTCAAAGATTTTGCCTTCGTAATTGCGGATCACGATTTTTTCGTTGTCGTGATAAAGGATGTAGCCCGGATTAATGGGCACTTTGCCACCGCCGCCGGGAGCGTCGATGACGTATTGCGGCACGGCGTAACCCGTGGTGTGGCCACGCAGGCCTTCGATGATCTCGATTCCTTTGGCAACTGAAGTGCGCAAATGCGATGAGCCATTGATCAAGTCGCACTGATAAATGTAATACGGCCGCACCCGGCACATGAGGAGCTTGTGCACGAGCGTTTTCATTGTCTCGAGATCGTCGTTCACACCAGCCAGCAACACGCTTTGGTTTCCCAATGGAATGCCAGCGTTCGCAAGACGCTCTAACGCTTGCTTCACCTCCATAGTCAGCTCGCGCGGATGATTGACGTGCACGCTCATCCAGAGCGGATGATGTTTGGCGAGGATTGCGCATAGCTCAGGCGTGATGCGTTGCGGAAGGAAAATCGGAACCCGCGTGCCGATGCGGAGGAACTCGATGTGCTTAATCGCCCGCAACCGCGAGAGCAGTTTATCAATCTTATCGTCGCTGAAAATCAGAGCATCGCCACCGCTCAAAAGCACGTCGCGCACTTCGGTGTGTGACTCGAGATAACGAAAGGCTTCCTCGAAATTTGTGTGCAATTCCTGTTCCCCAACTCCGCTCACCACGCGGCTTCGGGTGCAATAGCGGCAGTAACTCGCGCAACGATCCGTCACCAAAAACAGGACACGGTCGGGATATCGGTGAACTAATCCTGGCACCGGCATGTTCGAATCTTCGCCGCACGGATCTGCCATATCGTAAGGCGACGTCCAGGTTTCTTCGACGCGGGGAATCACTTGCCGCCGGATCGGGTCCTCCGGATTGCTTCGCGGCACCAGGTTAAAAAAATGCGGCGTGATCGCCAGCGCAAGTTTGTCGCCCGAAAGCAAAACGCCGCTGCGCTCCTCATCGCTGAGATCGAGGTGTTGTTCGAGCTGAGCGAGGGATGTAACCCTGTTCTTGAGCTGCCATTTCCAGTCATTCCAGATTTCCGGAGCTGTGTTTGGCCAAAAACCTGGCGCGTGCGAGACAAACTCTTTTCCGTCTCCTTTTTCTGATACACGAGTAATCATTTGTCGTTAAAAAAGCTAAGACCCTTAAATATCGCGTCAACGCAGGCACTTTTGAGTGCGCAGCGCACAAGGGAGTTCCGGCTGCACGGCAGCGCGAAAGGAAGCCGGAAACTATTTTCCGCCGAGCACGCTAAGCTCCCAGCGATAACCGTCGGGATCGTGGAACCAGAGGCCCATGTTTTTTGATCCTGGAGCTTCCGGTCCGATTTCATCGCCGGGATCTTCTATATCGACGCCGATACTCTTCAAATGTGCGAGCGCTTTTCGCAGTGTCGACATATCTGACAAATGGAATGACACATGATCAATCGTTTCAGGGGACGGCTTTCCTTTGAATAACGCGATCGTGACATTCTCGTTGCCGACCGCGACGCCATTTTCGAAATCGAATTCCTTCCGCAATCCAAGCGCGCGTTCGAACCATTTTGCACTCTTCTTCGGGTCGCGCACCGCCAGACCAAAGTGGCCAGCTTCCCCGAGCGTGAACGGAACTTTCATGTGAGTCGTTGAACCGGTGAATCGCTGAATCGCTATTTCCGCGGCTAATGTGGTCCTGAACCGTTTGAAGAAATGAGCGGTTCCATAAAGTTCCGGTTGAAATCCTCCAGTGCGTCGCGCGGGGTGTCTCCTAATCCGCTCGCGCCCTGTCGCACCTCAGGCCCGATAAAGGCCAGCCAGATGTCGCCAACCATTCCCATTCTTGGGCGCAGCCGCGCGGCCGGGCTGCGTGGATGGTTCTCGAGGTAATCCTCCACGTCTTCCTTTATCGCAGGAGGTAGTTCTTCGATTGCAAGCGATGTCATACAAAAGGAAACGTCTATGAGCTGCACTTTGGACTTGATGACTCCAAAAAGCGTCCCACTCACGACACAATGAAAGCGATGCGAAGACGCATCGCACTCCTAAAGCACTCCGTGCGTAATCGATTGGACACGTCGAATCCATTTCGCAGGAGCTTTTACATTGCGCGCGTCCTCGCGTCGCTTTCGGGGCGGCTCTCGATTATCCCAAGCAGATTGTCACTGCGGGATCAATCGCGTCCCCACACCATGGCCACCGAAGTCGTAAGGCTGCCGCCCATGTTAAACGTGAGGAATTTCCGCACGTTTTCGATCTGGTGCGCGCCAGCCTGTCCGGTGAGCTGCTGATACGCTTCAAACACCTGGCGAACTCCGGTCGCGCCTACAGGGTGACCGTCACCGATTAGGCCGCCGCCTGCGTTCACGGGAATTTCGAATGGCGCTTTGGATTTTTCCGGACGCACCTGCGGCAAAGTCGTCGCGCCACTTTTCACCAGCTCCACGCCTTTACCTGACTCGGCGAGCCCGAGAATTTCATACGCGACAATTTCAGTAATGGAAAAGCAATCGTGCACCTCGGCGCCTTGCAGATCGCGGGGAGTCAGCTTCGCCATGCGAAAAGCTTTCTCGGCTGCTTTTCGCGCGGTCGAAAATGTCGGCGCATCTTTTTTGTCGAGCGGCAAATAATCAGTGGTATGACCGTAGCCAAACAGTCGGGCGGTCTTGTCCCTATCGCGACCGATCTTTTCCAGATACTTTCCTGAAACGAGAACAACCGACGCCGCGCCGTCGGTAATCTGAGAACAATCCGAAACTTTAAGCGGCGGCGCAACGCTTGGATTCTTGTCGGAAACTTGCGACGCGCAATCGAGGGTGAGATCAGCATCGCGCATTTGTGCGAGCGGATTCAACTTGGCATGCGCATAATTTTTCCATGCGACTCGAGCCAGGTCCGCTTCGGTCGCGCCGTATTTCTCGATGTAAATTTGCGCAATGCGCCCGAACAGTTTCGGGAACATGAAATCGCCGTACTCCGGCTTTTCATTGTGATAATCAGCGGCCGCGCCGAGCACATCCGACCCGTCGAGCGACGACATCGTCTTCTGCTGTTCCGCGCCGACGACCAGCACGACGTCGTAAAAGCCGCCCATGATCCATTCGGCACCGAGCAACACCGAAAGCGCCCCCGACGCGCAGGCAGCTTCGGTGTGCATCGTCGGGATGCCGCGCAATTTCGGATCGATTTCCGGGATAAACGCGCCGAGCTGCAACTGTTTCGTGAACTGGCCCGCATTGAAATTCCCAACCGCGCCCGCCTGAATTTCCTCGGGATCAATCTTCGCGTCATCGATCGCCTTTTTGCCGGCCTCGATGATGATGTGCCGGATGGTTTTTCCTTCCTTCTTCAGGTTACGTTTAAAATCGGTTCGTCCGCCGCCGAGAATGTAAACTGACTCCATACGTTTCCTTTCCAAGTTACTTTGCGTTCCGTTCTCCGTCTGTGTCGACTTGCACGTCCACGCCGCTGATAAGAAGCGCGGGCAAAATGCACTCCAAGCCTTCATCCGTGTAAATACTGACGCGTGCCCGGCTGGGCCACACATGGGCATGATCGGGGGTCGGCACCTGAAACTCCCGTCCATCAGCTACATGGATTGTAAATGGTGTAAAGGGCCGCGACTCTAGGCGCTCTCGCACATCGATAACCATGGTCTTCTTAACTTAATCAATCTCGCAAAGTTGTCATCCCGAGCGGAGCGAGGAACCACGCCTACTTCCTGAAACGATTCGTGAGATCCGTCGCCGTCTTTGCGGCTCAGGATGGACACCTCTTAGCCACCAAAGGCATCGAGCCCCGTGATGTCGCGGCCAACTATTAATGTGTGAATGTCGTGCGTGCCTTCGTACGTGGAGACGCTCTCAAGATTCATGAGGTGCCGGATCACGGAATAGCGATCTGTGATGCCCGCGGCGCCGAGTATGTCACGCGCCTTGCGCGCGCATTGCAGTGCGATCCACACGTTGTTGCGCTTGGCTAGCGAAATCTGTGCAGGACGCGCCGCTCCTATCTCCATCAAACGTGTGAGACGCAGCGCCAGTAATTGCGCCTTGGTAATTTCCTGCGCCATCCACACAAGTTTTTGTTGCGCCAACTGAAAGCCGGCGATCGGGCGGCCAAATTGTTCGCGCGATTTGGCGTAAGCCAGCGCAGTTTCAAAGCAATCAATCGCAGCGCCAATCACGCCCCACGCTATGCCCGTGCGCGCATGCGAGAGGCACGACAATGCCGCGCCGAGCCCGGACGCCTTTGGCAAACGGTTCTCCGCAGGTATGCGACAGTTTTCGAACCAGCATTCCGACGTGCGCGACATGCGTAGACTAAACTTTCCCTCGATGTCCTGTGCGCGAAAACCGGGGGCGTCCCTTTCCACCACAAATCCGCCCACACGCCCATCGTCACCTCTTGCCCAAACAACTTTGACATCCGCGATCGAAGCGTTGCCGATCCAACATTTACTGCCGTTCAAAATGTAGTGCTTACCTTCCCGCCTGGCGTGGGTCTCCATCCCGCCGGGATCTGAGCCATGCCCATGTTCTGTTAGCGCGAAACAACCCACGCGCTCGCCCGATACCAATCCAGGCAGCCATCGCGAGTGTTGCTCTGGTGAACCGAAGGAATGGATTGCCTGTATCGCGAGCGCCCCCTGCACCGATGCCAGCGAGCGCAAGCCCGAATCGGCGCGCTCGAGCTCTTGCATGATGAGGCCATACGCCGTGTAGCTTACGCCGGCGCAGCCGTGCTCCTCCAGATACGGAGCGTAGAAGCCCAGTGCGCCCATCCGCGGCGTGAGATGTTCCGGAAACTTGCCCGCACGATGGCACGGAACGATTTCCGACAAGACTTCCTCCTGCACAAAACGCCTCGCTCGATCGCGCGCTGCGCGCTCCTGATCTGTGAGCAGTTGTTCAATAGCGTAGTAATCGAGCGAAGTCATGTCGTGCAGTAACGCGCGCCAGTCTAGCGGTCGACGGAAGCGAAGACAATGGCCCGCTCCCATTGTCGCTATTGGCAGACAGAATTGCGGCGAGTGTTGATCAGTGCCGGAGACTTCAATCGCCGCTAGACGCTTGCGCGCAGCGTCTTCACGTGTGGATAGCGCAAGATCAACTCGTCCGCCGTGATCAAAGTGAGATTATGCACGCGCGCGGTGGCCACGAGGACTCGATCCACCGGGTCCTTGTGAAAGTTGGCTGGTAACTCGTACGCTTCAGCTGCAATTTGCGGGGTTACATCCAGCGACTGCGCACCGAGAGATCGAACTGAGTCCGCGATCCACGCCGAGGCCGACTCAGCCAACTGAATGCGGCGCAGAAAGATTAGGCGCGCGATTTCCAGCGCCGCTATCGCGCTGACGGACACGCTGTTGGAGATGTCTTCCAGTAATGCGCGCGCACGACGGCCAAATTTTTCCGGGCTCTCCTGCGCCCAAATCCAGGCGTGCGTATCGAGCAGTAACCTCATTGCACGAGGAAGTCTTTTTCGAAATCGCTCTTGATAATGTCGCCTTTGATGATCATACGCCCTTTGAGCGCGCCCAAGTAACGTTTCTTTCCTTTTGCGACCGGCTCCACGCGCGCGATCGGCTCGCCACGCAATGTCACCAGGAGCGGCTTGCCGTTCTTTTGCACTTCTTTCAACATCTGAATGCACTTAGCTTTAAATTCGGAGATCAAGACCGTCTTCACCCAATCAACATAACTAGGTCATGAGACTAGGTCAACTGCTGCCAGATGTCGCAGCTGTCGGCAGTTGACGGCATCCCCCGGTAGGGGAGATGGACCTCAATCGCCCGCGCAATTCCGTCTCGTGACTTTACGTCAACGCCTAGACGTAAATCATTTCGTCGCCGGCGAACCGACGGCTTTCCAGGCTTTGAAGCCGCCGGCCATGGAGCGGACGTTTTTGTAGCCCATCTTTTGCAGGCTCTCGGCGGCGAGCGCGGAACGGCCGCCTCCGCCGCAATGACAGATGATCATTGCGTTCGTGTCGGGAACTTTTTCTTCGATGTCGAGTTCGATGGTGCCGCGACTCAAGTGAATCGCGCCAGGGATGTGTTCCTCGTCCCACTCGTCTTTCTCTCGAACATCGATGATCAGCGCGTCACCGCTTTTCAACTTGGCCGCGGCTTCAGTTGGAGAAATCTCTCTAATGTTTTTCTTCGCTTCCGCGACGAGCTTCTCGAATTCCGTGTGCTCAGCCATTGGTTAACACGGTCTGCTCCGACGGTGTTGAGTCAAGTTGGCGGTTGGCCCGCGAATCACGCGAATGAACGCGAATGAAACGACCAAAGAAATCTGTTTCTGCATTCGTGTGTTTCGCGGGTGAAATTCTTATTCGTAGCGCAGCGCTTCGATTGGGTCGAGAGCGGCGGCTTTGCGCGCGGGGTAAAATCCAAAAAAGACGCCAACTGCTGCGCTGAACAAGAATGCGATGGCAATTGACGCTATCGAAATCAGCGTGGGCCAATGCGCATAGATTGACAAGACAGTGGACGCGCCGATGCCGCAGATAATACCAATCAGCCCGCCGACCGAGCTCAGCGTCACAGCTTCAATTAGAAACTGCGTGAGAATGTCGGTGCCGCGTGCGCCGACCGCCATGCGCACACCGATTTCGCGCGTCCGCTCGGTCACACTCACGAGCATGATGTTCATGATTCCGATTCCGCCGACCAACAGCGATACGCCCGCGATTGCGCCCAGCAAAACCGTCATCACCCGTGAAGTTGCGGTGGCCGCTTCGGCGATCTCCTGTTGCGTGCGCACCGTGAAATCGTCGTCGCGCCCGGGGCGAATATTATGCCGTTGTCGCAGTAACGAGATAATTTGCTGTTGCGCTGCTGCGATCTGGCCTGGATCGCCGATTTGCACGTTGATGTTGCGCAATGTGGTGCCGCCGATCACACGTTTCATCGCGCTGGTGTACGGCATGACGACAATGTCGTCCTGATCCACGCCCTGTGGGCTCAATCCCTTGGGCGTGAGGACCCCGGTGATCATGAATGGCACATTTTTAATGCGCAAAATCTGGCCGATTGGATTTTCGTTGCCGTAAATCTGCGTCGCGGTCGTGCGGCCAATGACGCAAACCTTGTTCGCGCTGCGCACGTCTTGTGGCGTGAACGGTGCGCCGTCCGCCAGCGGCCATTGGCGAATATCAAAATAATCTGCTGACTCCCCGAAAATCCGAGTGAACCAGTTTTGATTTCCGGCAGCCACCTGGGTAGTTGAGACAACTTCTTCGCTTACGCCGATTACACCGGGCACTTCCCGCCGGATTGCTTCAGCGTCTTCGATCTTCAACGTGCCGGCGCCGCCCCAGCCGGTCCGAATACCACTTGAAGTGGTGCTGCCGGAGAAGATCAGGATCACATTTTCTCCGAGGCTTGCGATCTGCGCTTCCACCTGCGCCTTCGCGCCGTTGCCGATCTCGACCATGGCAATGACCGCGCCGACGCCGATGATGATACCCAGAGCGGTGAGCACGGAACGCATTTTGTTTCGGCGCAAGGCGCGGAGCGCGACGTTAAATGTGGGCGCGATTCGCATCTTATTCGTTGAATCGTTGCCGCCTTCGCCAAGGCTCCGGCGGCCAGGGAAGCGTTAAAGCGTTGAAGTGGATCATTTTTGAAGCTGTGAGGCCGCATTCACGCGCTGTGAGACCGCATGATCATCCAGGATCATTCCATCGCGCATCATGACGTTGCGCTGCGCGTAGGCAGCGATGTCCTGCTCGTGCGTCACCATCACAATTGTGATTCCATGCTCGTTGAGTTGCTGAAAAATTGCCATGATCTCGACGCTGGTGCGGCTATCGAGATTACCGGTCGGCTCGTCCGCAAGCAGGATCTCGGGCTCGTTAATCAGCGCCCGCGCTACGGCCACGCGCTGTTGCTGGCCGCCTGACAGCTGGCTCGGATGATGATCTTCGCGGCCGGCAAGTCCGACTGATGCGAGGACACGATCTGCTCTTTCACGCAGTTGCGCATGCGATAGGCGCTGTGCGCTGTAAATCAGCGGTAACTCGGCGTTCTCACGCGCGGAGGTGCGCGGCAGCAGATTAAAATTTTGAAACACGAAACCTATTTTTCGATTGCGGATCTCGGCAAGTTGATCGCGATCTAATTCCGAAACATTGGCTTCATCCAGGAAATAGCTGCCGGAACTCGGCCGGTCGAGACAGCCCAAGATATTCATGAGCGTTGATTTTCCGGAGCCGCTCGCGCCCATCAGCGCGACAAATTCGCCGCGCTTGATTTCGAGCGACACGCCGCGCACAGCGGGCACTTCCATTTCGCCAGTGCGATAAACTTTATGCACGTCGATGAGCCTTACCAGCGCGCCATTATTCATGCCAAGTTTTTCAGCTTCCTCTGAATCCTCATCTTCAACTCGATAAAAAAATTTGAGATTCCTCGACTTCGCTCGGAATGACAGAAAACATTACGGGAACCGGCGCCCCCCGCCGGAAAATGGATTGGGCGGCGGAGATGCCGCCGGGGATTTGGAGGCCAACTCGGCGGTAATGATCCGATCGCCTTCTTTCAATCCTTCGATGACTTCAGTCACTACGCCGTCGCTGATTCCTGTTTTAATCTGCACCGGTTGCGGCTGGCCACGGGACAAAACGTAGACTGTACGCTCGCTCGTTCGCTGCTCGCGTCCGGCACCGCCTCGGGCGCCGGCTGGCGCGGGCGATCTCGGTCTTACTTCGCCGGGCGTTGCTTCCGCCGGCCGATATCGCAGCGCCGCATTTTTCATCTGCAGCACGTTGTCCTTGTGCGCGATAATAATTGAAACGTTTGCAGTCATTCCGGGCTTCAATTTCAAATCGGGATTGCCTACGCCGATTACCGTGTCGTAAGTCACGACGTTTTGCACCGTGATGGGTGCGTTTCGCACTTGCACGACCTTGCCGTGGAACGTGCGCATCGGGAAGGCGTCGACCGTGAAATCGACACCCTGCCCCATCTCCAGAACGCCCACGTCCGCCTCAGCCACGTTCGAGTCAATCTGCATCTTGGTGAGATCATTGGCGATTTGGAAAATGACCGGTGCCTGCAAACTGGCGGCGACCGTCTGGCCAACATCGACGCTGCGCGAGATCACGACGCCATCGATTGGCGATGTGATGGTGCAATGCTCAAGATCCACTTTCGCTTTGTCGAGCGCGCCTTGCTTGATCTTCACGTTGGCTTCGGCTTGATGAAGATTTGCCATGGCCTGATCGAGGTCCGCTTGAGAGGAGGTTTTTCTCGCGAAGAGATCCTGTGTGCGCTTTGCATTCACCTTCGCGAGCTCGAGCGCAGCCTGTGCATTGGCCAGATCGCCCTCGGCCTGAGTGACCGTTGCCTGAAAGAGCGCCGGATCAATTTGCGCCACCACCTGCCCCGCTTTCACCTGCGAATTAAAATCCACGAACAACTTCGCGATGTTACCTGAGACCTGGCTGCCCACCTGCACGTTGACCACAGGATTCAGGGTGCCGGTCGCGGTCACTGCCTGGGTAATAGCGCCGCGAGTGACGATGGCAGTCTGATAATTTGCACCGCCGGCGTTGCGGCATTGGTGCACAACGAAGGCGACAATGAGCAGTGCGATGATCAGAGCGACCCACGGGGAAAAACGTTTCATTCAAGTGGCGGTTGACTGCGCCTATAACTAGGAGACAGGAAGAAGCAGTGCGGCGTTACATCGAAATCTACTCCATCATGCTGCGCAACTCGCTCATTCGCGAGCTGAGCTTCAAGGCGAATTTCCTGCTGTGGATGATTGTGGAAGTTCTTTGGTTCTGCGGACAGATCGTTTTTTTCAGCATCATCTTCGGCAATGTGGATCGGATCGGTGATTGGACAAAATGGGAGGTGGTGCTGCTGGTGGGCACGCACCAGATGATCGCGCAACTGTTTCAGGCGTTCTTCTTCGTGAACGTCGCAAACATTCCAGAATTGGTGCGCACCGGGCGGCTGGACTCATTGCTGGTCCTTCCGATCGACAGTCAATTCGCGGTTTCGACGAAACAGTTCGGGCTCGACAGCATCGTCAACGCGGCTCTCGGCGGCGCGGTAGTGTGCATAGCGTTGTCTCGCCTGGGAGTAGTCCCGAGTCCTGTATCCATCCTGCTTTACGTGACGGCGCTAGGGTTCGGCATTGCCGTGCATTATTCGATCATGCTTGGCCTGGCGGCGGTGAGTTTCTGGATCGTGCGCGCTCAGGGACTGGTTTACGGTTATTTTAATTTTCTAAACATCGCGCGTTATCCCGACGCGATCTTCCCACGACTGTTCCGCCTGATCTTTGGCTGGATCATACCAGTGGTGATCATCGCGAACATCCCCGCGCGACTGCTCATCAAATCGTTTGGGCAACCGCTTCCGCTGATGCTTCACTTGGTTGTCGCATCGACACTTGTGTTTTGGCTGTCCCGTGTCTTCTGGAGATTTGCTCTGCGGCATTACTCCAGCGCCAGCTCGTAAGCTGTAGCCGCCTCGCTGTGTCGAGGCGATAACGCATGCCTCTAAAACACGGCGACTGAGCGCCGTGGCTACAGTCCTAAAATCTCCGCTTGCGCGGTCAGCGAAATGTTCTTAATTAAGCGTCCATTTTTCCGGCGCCAGTCGATTAGAAGGCGCTTACACCTATGGCGAAATCACCGAAAAAGAAGAGTTCTGCAAAGAAATCGGTCGCGCGGAAGCCGCGAGCGGCGCGCAAGGTTCATACCAAGAAGCGCCCCGTTCGCCAGGCTACGGCGCGGCGGGCGGCCGTCAAAAAGAGCGCACGACGTTCGCCAAAATCCAGAAAGCAGACCACAGAGTCGCCTGCGATTCTGCTGGGTCTGAATCATCGCGAAAAGAAGCTGGACCCATTCATCCGCCAACAGAAACAAAAGCTCCTCGAGCTTCGGGATGCTATGGTTGATTCGATGGCCGGCGTGGCCCAAGGCACTCTTCGCTCCCGCGCTGAAGGCAGCGAAGCTTCCGCATTTGGCATGCATCAGGCCGACGCCGGGTCCGACGCATACGACCGCGATTTTGCGTTAAGTTTGCTGTCGCAGGAGCAGGACGCGCTTTACGAAATCGATCAGGCGCTCAAGCGAATCGAACTGGGAACCTACGGAAAGTGCGAAATGTCTGGCAAACCAATCCCGCGTGCGCGACTCGAAGCAATCCCATTCGCCCGTTTCACGGTTGAATGCCAATCACAGTTGGAAAAGCAGAATAGAGCGTCGCGGGTTCGTCAATCGGTTACTTCTTTGTTCGGCTTGACTGAGGAGGAAGGCGGCGAGGCGGAGGAGGAGGAAGTCACGCCAACTGAAGTGAAGGAGTGACACGAATGGCGCAGGAAATTGTCATCCTTGAATGCACCGAGGCCAAAGCTCTCGGCAAGCCCGTGTCGCGTTACATGACGTCGCGAAACAAAAAAAGTCCGCGCACGCCAAATCGGCTCGAGAAAAAGAAATACAATCCGTTTCTGCGGCGACACACGTTGCATCGCGAAACCAAGTAATCATTTATGCAGCCAAAAACGCCAAAACGCCGTTCCGCCTTCCGCCGCGCCAATCGCCCGATGCCGCGGCGCCGGATCGATATCGCTCTCGAAGCAATCGATTACAAGAATCCCGATCTGCTGAAAAAATTCGTAAGTGAGAGTGGCAAAATTCTTCCCCGCCGCGTGACCGGCATGCCAGCATACCTGCACCGCAAAATCACGCGCGAGATCAAGCGCAGCCGCTCAGTTCTTTTGATGAAGTGACAAATGCGCTGACGCGCTTTGTCATCCTGAACGAAGCGAAGGAGCTCTCGTAAGATCCTCGATCTCGCTGGTTAGTTTGCATCATCCAAACTTCGACTGTGAGATCCCTCGCTGAGCTCTGGATGACCTTGTGAGATCAAGCCTAGCCGCTCGGCGCTGTTGATGAAATAGGTGTGGAGGCGCTTGGGCCAAGCGCCTGTTTTTGTGGCTCGCCGTTTGACGCAAACGCCACTACACCCTTCGGTCGACGTTGGATGTTGGACGCTGAGCGTGGAACGTTTTCTGATCTTATATTCGCCGCGTCTTCTCTCCCTGCTCGATTAATTTCCAGAATTCGCGCGTCTCGCCGAGTTGCGCGTCTTCAGAAACGGGCAGTTTGCTGCGAAAAAGGAAATCGCGAAACGTGTTCTTGTGCAAAACGCGGTAGACCTTGATACCTTCGTCTGTCTTCGCGAAATAAATTCGGTAATCTTTCGCGCGATACCGATACAATTTTTTCCCCGCGCGCTCGATCACGCCAAACCGTTGTGAATCGAGTTGATCCAAATCCTCTGGCAAAATTTGGAATTGCGCCAGCAGCTCGAGTTGCAATTTCTTCGGGAGCGCGGAAATCTCGGCGGCGCTCAGCTCGTTAAAGATAATTTGGAACATCGGCGGTCAAACATAAACCCGCCGCACCCGTGCGCCAATCCGGGTAACAATTTCCCATGCAATCGTGCCTGCTTTTTCAGCGAGTTCTGCGCAACAGACTTCCTGACTCCCGTCGCGTCCCATGAGAACAACTTCGTCACCTATTTGCAGATTATTGACCTTGCTCACGTCGATCATCATCAAATCCATGGTTACTCGGCCAACGAGTGCGCAACGCTGGCCGCGCACCAAGACGGCGGCACCGCGATTGGAAAGGTACCATGGGTAGCCATCGGCATAACCGGCCGACAATGTTGCGATCCGCATTTTTTGCGGAGTGACAAACGTGCGACCGTAACTAATGGAGCTCCCTTTCGGCATGTCGCGCACTAGAGAAATTCGCGTTTTCCATGTCATCACTGGCTTGAGCAGCTTCTGAAATTCCGGGAGCGGCGAAATGCCGTAGAGAATGATACCCGCACGGACAATATCGAACATCGATGGATTGAACGCGAGCGTGCCTGCGCTTTGCAAGACGTGCGCTTTATAGCCTCCCGGAACTTCGGCGCGAATCCGATCTATGATTTTTCGGAATCGGACGAGCTGGTCGCGCGTGTATTCGGCGTCTTCGTTCGACACCGGCATATGGGTCGAAATGCTGTGAACCTCGATGTTTGGCAATGCCGCCACCCGTTTGAAAACCTCGCGCGCTTCATTTTCCAGCACGCCCATTCGCCCCATGCCAGTGTCGATTTTGAAATTAATTGCCGTCGGCCCAAGTCGATCGAACGCTCGCGCTTCTTCGAAACTGGAGATCGTCGGAATAAATCCGCGCTTAGCGATGATTGATCTCTCCTCCGGAGTTGGCGGGCCGAGAATAACGATCGGATGGGGGACGACTTCGCGCAGCGCAAGGGCCTCTTCCAGATTGGCGACGCCAAATAGTTGCGCGTCATCGGCCAACGTTTGCGCCACGCCGAGTAACCCGTGACCGTAAGCGTTCGCTTTCACGACAGCCAGCATCTCAGTGGAACCGATTCGTTGCCGTACGACGTTCGCGTTGTGCCGCAACGCGCTTCGATCGATTTCGGCCCAGCAGCGATAGCTTTCTTTCATATTTTTGTTTCCATCTTTGGCACGGTGATGTGCGGCTCGCGCAAATAAATTGGTTCAAGCGGTGGCAAAAAAAAGCTGCGGCCCGACTCTCGCGCAACTCTGGCCAGTACGAGAGCCGAGGGATAGCGAACCACAGCACGCTCAAATTGCGGGAGAGGGTCCGAAGAGAAGATCGGCATCGTTGACTCAAGCTTCTCGAGTTTCCCGTTCATTTCTGCCTCAGAATAAAGCATCGGGCCTTCTATGAGTTCATGGCCACGGATGCGCGCGAAGAAAAATGATTTTCTGCGGGCATCCCCGATCGCGCAGTATTCGTCCGCGTCGCATTCGATGGCGCAAACGGAAGGAAAGCCAATAAGGCGTGCGCCGGAAGAGAGTTGCAATCCGATTGCGGCGGAAATGGCAATTCGCGTACCGGCGTAGGAACCCGGGCCAAGCCCGACAATAATCGTCTCCGGGTCGCCAAATTCGTTCGTTAGAGCGTCGAGATTCTCAAAAAACGCAGCGGAATTTTGCCGGTCGTTTAGCCATTCACGCGCAACCTCAACATTGTCATACAGCCACGCCAGGCTGCCGCGCGTCGTGGAAAGTTCAAGCGCGAGAATTTTCATTGGATGGTAATCGCCCGCTGATTTTGTGATTTTATCTCAAACAAAATCCACCGCGCTTGTTCCGGAATGAATTCGGGAAAGCGGTCAGCCCATTCGATCACGGAGACGCCGTCGCCAAAAAAGTAATCATCGAGGCCAAGTCGCGCGACGGATTGTCGATCTTCCAGGCGAAAAAAATCGAAATGATAAACAGTCACTCGTCCTCCTCGATATTCATGCAGGATGGTGAACGTGGGGCTCGTCACATCGGCGCTGCTACCCAAGCCGACGACGAGCCCTTTAACGAATACTGTCTTGCCGCTGCCCAAGTCTCCTGTGAGAGCCAAAGCTGATCCAGTACCGACGTCCTCGGCAAGTCGCCGCCCGATCGCCTCTGTTTCAGCCGGGCTGTTGGAAATGAACGTAGCCACCTGGCAATTTCGGATTTCGGATTTCGGATTTCGGATTTAAGCGACCAATCCGAGTTAGCGGCAGTTTGGGAAACTTCTTTCGCCATGCATGTTCCAGCCGGTCCCTCTCGCGCGGTGAAATGGCGAACAGTAGTTCGTAATCTTCGCCTTCGGAAATTGCGGCATCGCTGTTTGCGCCACGGCTGAGCGGCAACTTTTCCGTGTCGATTTTGAATCCGAGTTTGCTGGCGCGCGCCAAACGCGGAAGATCGGTCCCCAGCCCGTCGCTTAAATCCATCATTGCGTGAATCGAGAAATTGTCTGTGAGCCAGCGCGACTCCACAATCCGCGGAACGAATTCCAAATGCTTTTGGCTTAACGCGCCGCCGAGCCGGCCGGTAACGAAAAGGTCATCGCCCGCCTTGCCGCCCCGGCGCGATACCGCGCGGCTCCTTTCAACAAATCCAACCACGCTTGTGGAAATGGCAATTGGCCCTGGTGTGCTGCTCGTTTCGCCGCCAACTATGCTAACTTCAAACCTATTCGCAGCCCGGCGCAGACCGCGATAAAGCTCTTTCATCCATGTGACCTCAGTTTTTTCCGGGACGATGAGGGTAATCAGCGCGAACTGAGGCACGGCTGAGGTGGCGGCAAAATCGCTGAGCGGGCGCATCATTGCTTTCCATCCAACATCCAGCGCGTTTGTTCCCCGAAAAAAATGCACGCCTTCGACAACGCAATCAGTCTTAAGGGCGAGAAGCTTACCGTGATCCTGCATTTCCACTACAGCGCAGTCGTCCCCCGGGCCTATGGCTACTGCTTTTCCGGGCACCAGACGCCGCAGAACCTCGCCGAGCAGCTCGTCTTCGCCCACGTCGCGGCAGCGAATTTTAGTCTTCGGACCAATCCGTGCGGTGTGCGGACCGGTGGCGGACGCACCCACTTTCATGGAGAAAAAATCTCCGGAAATGCGAGGGCGGTGAGAGTGAGCGAATTGAAAAGCGAATGCATCGTCATCACCACAAGAATGGAACCGGTCCATTCGTAGGCAATTGCGAAACAGCTTCCGAGTACGAACAATGGCACAAAGGACGGAAAGTGTGCGTGCGCCGCGGCGAACAGCAGCGCGCTGAACGTGACACCAAGGAAACGGCCGAAATAGCGTTTTATTACATTGTAGAGGAAAAATCGAAACAGAAATTCTTCAATTAACGGAGCGACTGCTATGGCGAAGACAATAATCATGATTCGCTGCTCGATGGTGCGCGACCCACTGAAAAACTCGACGACGTTTTGCCTGCTGGAACCGCCTCCGAAAAGCCGCTGCGTAATGACGTCGGCCCATAAGATCAGTGGATAAGCGAAGAACAGAAGAATCGCTCCAGTGCTCAACGCGCGAAGAAAGCTGATTCGGAGCAACCCGGCTAACGAGCCAACATCAAAACCACGAAGCTGCAGGAAAGCTACGATAAAAAGCACTACGAAAACCATCAGAAGGAAATTTCCCAAAAGAGTGGGCGCGCTGAAGTCGATCGAAGGATGCGAAACTGACGCACCAATATTAAGCAAAAGAAAAACAATCAGTACCCCAGACAGTATGGCTTCAGGCAGGCCAAAAGTGCGCGTCGCTGTATCAACCCCGAACGATTTGGGGTCTGCTCGTGCGCTGATCTGGTGAATCAGCGAAATGTAGACGTAAGCGCTGACAACAACGTAAAGAAGTGAAAGGACGCCGAAAACAAAGTTCGGAGCGACACCGAACGCAGCGAAGAGGCTGTCCGGTCGCATGCGTGCTGTGTTCTAAGGTGCGTAATAGCTTGGCAGGAAATACGCGCGCCCCGATTCCAGTTGCGGAACGAGCTGCTTCGGAAGCTGGAGTTCGATTTTTGAATCGGCTTCTCCAAATATTCGCAGGAACCGGCTTAGACTGAAAGGCGGACCGTACTTCACCACTCTGGCGTCCGGCGCGTTGCCCAATTCTTTTGCTTTACTGAAGGCATCGTCCAACTCGCCAAGGCCATCGATGAGTTTGTGTTCGAATGCTTCCTTGCCTGACAAAATCCGGCCATCGGCAATCGTATTGCGGAGAAGATCCGCCGGCAGATTTCGCTCCTTCGCGACGATGCCAAGAAACTTGTCATAAGTTTTCATGATGAAGTTTTGCACAAGCTCGCGCTCCTCCGGCGTAATTGGCCGCGCGCCATTCAGCATGTCTTTGAATTTTCCGCTTTTGAAAATCACGGAAGCAAGTCCGACTTTGTTGAATAATTGCTCATAATTCAGAGTTTGGATGATCACCCCGATACTGCCTGTAATGGTCGTTTCGTTTGCCATTAAGAATTTGCCGCCGCAGGAGACGTAATAGCCGCCGGACGCTGCCAGCGAATCCATATACACGACGACTGGTTTTCTCGCGCGCGCCTTGACCAGCGCGCTGTAGATCGCATCCGACGCAGTCACTTCTCCGCCGGGAGAATCAATCTCCAGCACGATGGCTTTTACCCGACTATCGTCGCGCGCCTGTTGCAGTGCCGCGCGCATGTCATCGACCATTGAATCGCTCACGTTGCCTGGGAGCGAAGAGCTGATCAGCCCGCGCATGGTAATGACAGCGATTTTGTCCAGGCTAGCGCGCGCACCTCTTTGGAGCAGGATCTCACGGAAACGCGGGATCGGTTCGGCTTCGCGGATGCTGCCCAGGCGCTGAAACGCTGCAACCATCAGCACGAAATTCACGAAAAGACTGGCGCAAAGCGCGACAAACAAAAAGATACTGAGACACCCGAGTTTGCGATTTCCTGCCATGACAGAACGAAACTGCCGGAGAACCGCCGCGCGCACAAGCGGTTTTCACCGGCGGAACTAGTCGCTCCCCGAGGATTGAGTTGAGGACAGCGCGCACTGCAGCCTTTTTCGGCGCCTTCGCGTTTTCTCGCACTGTTAACGCCGCCTGGCGTAACACGCGGCGCTACGTTAAAGCGTTTTCAAATATTCCAGCAATTTCTCTTTGTCCTGGCTGGATAGCTGCGTGCCGTAGACGTGACCTTGGTTGCCATTCCCTTTTTCTCGCGTGTCGAAAAGAAAATAGGGTTGCGTTAATTCGCCAGTAGGCCCGGTTGGTCGCGATGGCGGCTCTTTGAATCCCACTTTCACCGGGTCGAAAACATCATAGCCGCGATGAAAAGTCTGCGGGCGCTCGTTAGGCGGATTCAGCAAGTCGCGCAGCGTCGGGACGGAGCCGTTGTGAAGGTAAGGCGCTCGCAGCCAGACTCCATCCAATGGAGGTGAGACGTGTCCGTATGGATTCTGGGTCTCCACCATCGGTGGACGATCGATGCCCAGTTTTTTGACGCGCCGGTTTGCTTCTGCTGCGGCATCTTTCGACCACGAATACATCCGGTCCGGGTCGGTCTTAATCTCGGTGATAGGAACCACCTTGTTTGTGAATTCAGCGCGCGGTTCATGACACGCCGCACAGTCGCGCGCGTAAATCTTTTGGCCTTCAGTAGCCATCTGCTGGTTGATCGGATTTGTTTCGGTAAAGGGCCACGTGGGCGGCGGCAGATTGCTCAGATAATGATCAAGATCGGCAATGCGTCGGAGAAACCACGGCCGTGCTGGTGCGCCAAGACCGAGCGCCGAATCGATCAGAACCGAGCGCACCGCTGGCGTGTCGCCGGTCCAATTCAGCAACATTTGTTTTCCTGCGTTATCTTTTCCGCTGCGAATACCCAGGTTCCAGATCGAAGGAAAATCGGTCGGCCCAAAGGTGTTGTCCTCCGGCATGTTCGTCATGAAATATTTTGTCAGGTTCATGGCATCATCGCGGCCCGGACCCCAATCCGGCTTTGGCTTGCCGCCGGTGACGTAGCGCTCCATCCAGGTGAATTGTTTTTCCTGTTGTAGCAGCGCTTTCCTGGTGAACGGAATCAACAGGTAACGATAAATCTGCCGATCGACGAATGAGAGCCCGCCGTTGCCGTAGTTGTTCGCGCTGACCAGCCGGATCTCATTCATGATGATGTCCGAATTAAACCGGGGATCGTGCGCAGCTTTAAATAGGAACCTCAGCATGCTTTGCACATTGTTGGTGTGTCCCGGCCCCGCGACGACAACATGCGGGACTTCGTCCTCACTCAAACGATAGGTCGCAGTGTGGCAGACGGCGCAGTTGTTCGTAATCCGCTCAAACCCAACGACCTTTTTTGAAGAGCCGACCGGAATTTCATGTCCCTCTTCCCAAACCACGCCGAGCGATTTGTAGCCGCCCGGGCCCGGCATGAGGTCAGGAAAAACGCGCGGCAAAACCATCCAGAGATAATACGGAATACCGCGATCTCCCTCCGCGCCCAGCGAACCGTATTTGAAATGTTCTTCTTCGTTCGCGAACACTTCTTTCTCTTCGCGGAAAAATTTCGTCCAGGTAAACCAAGCGCCCAGCGCGATCAGGACCACGATCACAATCGCGGAGATCCAAAGGATGCGTTTGGTTTTAGGTCGAAGGCTCATTGATTCGGTCGGTGGCCGGTGCGTTAAAATGTTTTCAAATATTCGACGATCGCGTCTTTCTCCTGGGCGGAAAGCATCGTTCCGTATTCCCACCCTTCGTGCCCGACATTCGAATTGCCTTCATTTCGATCGCGCGGCGTCGCGCCGCCCGGTTTTACTTGCGTGTCGAACCTGAAGTATTGCTTTGGGTTTGCCGGTTCATCTTTGCTGCGCCCCTCGTCATCGAATCGGGTGATATCTGAAACAAATCCGACCTTGGTCTGGTCGAACACATCGTATCCGCGATAGAAAACCGCAGGACGTTGGGCGCTCGGATTCAGCAAGGCGCGCAACGTTGGAACCGAGCCGTTATGCAGGTACGGTGCACGCAGCCATATGCCATCGAGCGGCAAGTTTGCATAACCAAAAGTCTTTCGGAAATGGCTGAAGCGCCACGGATAACCGGCGTAAAGATTATTCTGTGTCACTGCCAGTTCTTCGGTGTACGAATCAAGCCGGTGCCGGTCGGTGCCGATTTTATCGATCGGGACTACATTACCGACGTACTCGCCGCTGAAATCGCGTCCATTGCGGCCGTGACAATTTGCGCAGTATTGCGCGTAAATTTTTTCACCCTGCGCGGTCAGCTGCGCATCGATCGGAAACGGATATTTGGGTGGTTCATTGGTAAGCAGCCATTGCTCGACGCGCGCGATTTGTTTCAGATCAATGGAGGGTGGAAACGTGCCGGTGCCGAATGCCGCACTTTTGTTGCGCTCCTCCATCAGGCTGTTGTTGCCGTCCCAATGAGCGTGGAGATTTTTCTGTTTGCGCAATCCTTGTAGCCAGATTGAGGGAAAATCGCACACCCCAACCAGCTCGCGTGTTTCGAGTTTTTCCAAAGGAAATTCCAGGAGCGTTTTGGCCGGGTTAAACGTGTCGGTGCGGCCGGGACCCGCGTCCGGTTCCCATTCGGCAAAACGGAAATGACCTTTCAGCATCAGCAAGCGTTCGCGCATGAACGGGATTGCGTAATAGCGCATGAGGAACCAGTTGATGAGATCGTACTTACCGCCGATCGCCGCCATCTCGGCCATCATCCGCGGCGCATTGAAACGTTGATCCGTTGCGCAGGCAAAGATGAAACGCTCGAATGCCTCCAGATCGACGGTGTTCGACGGCATGCCAGCGTAGATGACGGGCCGAGTTTGCGGCGTTTCGCGCACGGAACCGGCGTGACAAATCGCGCAGTTCAAAAAGACGCGATCGAGTCCCTGGGTATTCCGACGCGAAACGCCAATCGGCAGATCTTTGCCGGGATCGTAAAGAAAACCTAGCGAGGCGTATTCGCGGTCCGGGGTGTACGTTTTCCCGGGCAAATACTCCGGAAACATTTTCGGCAGCACTTTCCAAATCCAATAGGGAATGCCCGACTCGCGTTCACCGCCCGTTGAACCGTATTTGAAATGGTCTTCCGCGTCCGCATACGTGACTGGATCGTCACGCGTAAAACGCCAGATCAGATATGAAAAGCCGACCGCGATCACCGCGGCAACTGCCAGCAACAGAATCAACCAGCGCGAGCGCCGGATTTCCGCAGGTTGATCTGGAGCGTCGGCCATGGCCGCAGAATGGCGGTCACCCTGACGCCGGAAACTCAAGCGCGAAATCAATCAATCGCTTTTTGCCCAAATAAACTTTGCCGAGGTAAATGCGCGGGGCGACCTCGCGGATCTCGTCACGGACCCAGTGCGCTACCAACGAAGTCTCCGAATAGTCGAGAACAATGCACTCTTTATTGTCCATCCAGCTTGGGCCTTTGTACACCTTGGCGATGATCGCGTTGAACCCAAAGGGCAAAATCTTATTTCGCAAAGTTCCCTTTGCTGGATCGAAAATCTTTCCCTGCCACGCAAAGTGATTCACGAAATTGGCCATGTCCTGTGTGTAGGTTGTTCCCGGTGCGATGATCGCCGTGCCTTTGGCCTCGCCGCTTGGGATTTCGCCGGTTGGACTTTGAGTGAACAGATCGTCGAGCTGCGCCTGCGACATTTTCAACATTTCTGCAACTGTAACTGCCATCTTTGCCTCCTTCTTTGAGGTGGGTGCTTAGAACGTTTTCAGATATTCGATCAGCGCGCGCTTGTCGGTGTCGGGTAAGTCTGTGCCGAAATAGTGGCCCTTGTCCTCGACGAAGTCGGGACACTTGTTGGCTGCAATGAGATCGGGAACAATTTTGCGCCACTCTGCAGCGGCGGCTTCGCCTGACAGGTTCTCTCGATTAATCTTGATCAATTTTGCCACG
>Ga0209690_1000286_pt1 | contig 26446 bp, 20 predicted proteins | sample GraSoiAngelo_150_FD_186164 | JGI IMG/M metagenome (GOLD analysis project Ga0209690, IMG submission 186164) | Grasslands soil microbial communities from the Angelo Coastal Reserve, California, USA - 14_1009_09_40cm (SPAdes) (version 2) | ecosystem: Environmental > Terrestrial > Soil > Grasslands ... | reverse complement strand
GCGGAATCCTTGATGAAGAGGGCGCGATAGCCGTCCAGATACGGCTTGCCCTTGTCCCAGTAGTTCGGGTTCTTCTTACCCACCCAGTGCGAGCCCTTCACGTGCTCCACGAACACGAACGGGCCGGTGCCCATCACGTTCGTCTCGTACCACCGGATGTCCTTCTCGAGAATGTCGGCCTTGTAGATCCAGTTCCACGGCGAGGCCACCGACGAGAGGAAGGAGGCGGATGGAAACTTGAGCCGAAACACGATCGTGTAGGGATCGGGCGCCTCGACCGCCTCGATATTGACGTACGACCCCTTGCGCTCCGACGCCACGCCCGATGGCGGGAAGACGATCTTGTCGTACGTGGCCTTCGCGTCTCGCGACGTGAACCCGGCGCCGTCGTGGAACTTCACACCCCGCCGGAGCCTGAAGGTGTAGGTGCGGCCGTCCTTCCCCACCGTCCACGATTCGGCGAGGTCGCCGACGACCTTGCTCCCGCTCCGGTCCATCGGATCGATACGAAGCAGGGTGTTGTAGTGGGGCGCCATCGGGTGGATGAGGGCGAACGTCGACTCCCGGTGACCGTCGTAGGATGGCATCTCGGACGGCACCGCGAAGATCAGTTCCCCGCCATAGCGGGGCGTCCCCTGCGCCGCTGCGGGTGGGGCCGCCGGCAGCCACAGGACGGCGAACAGTGTCACCAGCGGGCCTAGGCAGCGTCGCATGAGCCACCTCCGCGGGCGCACCGGGCGCGGACGCTATTCAGCAAGCCACACCGTGTCGAGCTGCTGGTTCAGATAGTGGCTCGGGCTCACCGTCCACCCGCGCACCCGGGCGTTGTGCGGGATGATCCGGTGCCACTGGAGCGTGTAGAGGTAGTGCGCTTCTTCGTCGACCAGCCGCCGCTCGAACTCCCGGATGGCCTTCCGGCGCTCGTCCGCGTCGACGGCACGGCTCTGCTTCTCGTAGAGCTCGTCGAGCACCCTGTCCGTGTACCGGCTGTAGTTGGCTGGACTCTTGTCCTTCGACTGGAACTTGTAGAGGTCGAGGTCGGGCTCGACGATGTAGCCGCACTGGAAGTCCATGGCCGCCTCGAAGTTGCCGCCCCGCAGCTCCGCGTAGTACTTCGCCGCCTCGATGACCTCCTGCTTGACGTTGAGGCCGATCTGCCGCCATTGGTCGATGAGCCAGATGCCGACGGGCTCGTAGGGCATCGGAATGCCGCGGTTCTTGAAGGTGAAGGCGAACCCGTCCGCGACACCAGCCTCCTTCAGCAGCCGCCGTGCCTCCGCCCTCGACTTGTTGATGTCACGCCAGTAGCCGACCAGCTTCTCCAGCTCGGCCGGCGGGGTTGCGAACGGCGTCCCCGGCACCTGGACGCCCGCCACCTCCTTCACGATGGCGATCTTCGACAGCGCCTGCGAGCCCTGGTAACGGTCGAGCGCGAGCGTGAGGGCGCGGCGTACCCGCTTGTCGTCGAACGGTTTCTTCTCGTGGTTCATCGCGACCAGGAGCGCGCAGTCCCACGGGCTCTCCTGCACGGCGATCTTGGAGCCGAGGGCGGCGACGAGGTTGTCGCGCTCGGCCGGTGAGAAGCCACGGAACTGGATGTGTGCGCGCTCGCCGCGGACGGCCGACACCTGGGCCGCCGAGTCCCTGATGAAGATCGCCCGGTAGCCGTCGAGGTAGGGCTTGCCCTTGTCCCAGTAGTTCGGGTTCCTCTTGCCCACCCAGTGCGAGCCCTTCACATGCTCCACGAAGACGAACGGGCCCGTGCCCATCACGTTCGTCTCGTACCACCGCATGTCCTTGGCCAGGATGTCGGCCTTGTAGATCCAGTTCCACGGCGAGGCCAGCGACATGAGGAACGAGCCCGACGTCCACTTGAGACGGAAGACGACCGTGTAAGGGTCGGGCGCCTGCACCGCTTCCACGTCGAGGTACTCGCCTTTCCGGTCGGACGCGACCCCGGTGGGTGGGAAGATGATCTTGTCGTAGCTGGCCTTAACGTCCTTGGAGGTCATCTCGCTCCCGTCGTGGAACTTGACGCCCCGCCGGAGCTTGAGGGTATAGGTCCGGCCGTCTTTGGAGATGGTCCACGACTCGGCGAGATCCCCCACGATCCTGGTTGCCGTCTTGTCGGCGGGGTCGGGCCGGAGCAGGGTGTTGTAGTGCGGGGCCAGCGGGTGGATGACGCCGAATGTTTCCTCGCGGTGGGCGTCGTAGGACGGTGGCTCCGACGGAACGGCGAAAATCAGCTCGCCCCCGTACCTGGGCTTCTCCTGCGCCCCCGCGGGCACGGCCAGCGTGGCGGCGAGAATCACGGTCAACAGGCCTAGGCGGCGTCGCATTGATCCCTCCAGGGTTTTTCCAAGGAAACGTGGGAAGCGCACGAAAGGTTTCAGCATTTAAGCACGTGCAGGCCCGGGGTCAAGCCAGGATGCACGCCGCCCGGTGGCCCGGCCTGATCTCGCGCAGCTCGGGCACCTCGCCCCGGCAGCGGTCGACCGCGATCGGGCAGCGAGGATGGAAGACACACCCGCTCGGCGGATTGAGCGCGCTCGGCACTTCGCCGCCCAGCACGACCCGCTCACGCTGGGCTTCGAGCGCCGGATCGGGGATGGGCACGGCCGAGAGCAGCGCCTTCGTGTACGGGTGCAGCGGGGCGTCGTAGAGCGACTTGCGGTCGGTGATCTCGACGATCTTGCCGAGGTACATGACGGCCACGCGGTCGGAGATGTGGCGCACGACCGAGAGGTCGTGGGCGACGAACAGGTACGTGAGACCAAACTGCGCCTGGAGATCTTCCAGCAGGTTGATGATCTGCGCCTGGATCGAGACGTCGAGGGCCGAGACCGGCTCGTCGCAGATGATGAGCGCGGGCTCGACGGCGAGCGCGCGCGCGATGCCCACGCGCTGACGCTGTCCGCCGGAGAGCTGGTGAGGATAGCGCCGCGCATGCTGAGGCAGGAGTCCGACGTGCCCCAGGAGCTCGCGCACGCGCGCCGCGCGCTGGGCCGGGTCGGGGACGATCCCGTGCACCGCCAGGGGCTCGGCGATGATCTGCCCGACCGTCATCCGCGGGTTGAGCGAGCTGTACGGGTCCTGGAAGATCACCTGCATCTTGCGGCGCACCGGCCGCAGCTCGTCCTCGCCGAGGGTCGTGAGGTCGCGCCCCTCGAAGACGATCTGCCCGCGCGTCGGCCGCTCGAGCTGGAGGATGCACCGGCCGGTCGTCGTCTTGCCGCAGCCCGACTCGCCGACGAGCCCGAGGGTCTCGCCGCGGCGGATCGAGAAGCTCACGTCGTCCACGGCACGGACGACGCCGGCCCTCCCGCCGAAGAGCCCGCCGCCGACGTGGAAGTGTTTGACGAGGTTCCGAACCTCCAGGAGCGGCGCGTCGTCGTTCATGTCGCCGCCCCGCTCCGCGCCACGGCCCGGTCGAGGTTCGCCGCTTCCCAGCACGCGCTCACGTGGCCGCCCCCGCCGATGGGGACGAGCCTCGGCCGCTCGACGGCGCAGCGCGCGACCTGGAAGGCGCAGCGGGGCGCGAAGGCGCATCCGGCGCCCAGGCGCGTGAGGTCGGGCGGCTGGCCCTCGATCGGGTCCAGGCGCGCGCGCCGCGGCTCGTCGAGGCGCGGCACCGAGCGGAGGAGGCCGAGCGTGTAGGGGTGGCGCGGGTTCGCGTACAGCTCCCGCGCGGTCCCGCGCTCCACGATCCGGCCCGCGTACATCACGTTCACGCGATCGGCGTAGCGGGCGACGACGCCGAGGTTGTGGGTGATGATCAGCATCGCGACGGCGAGCCGCCGCGAGAGGTCCTTCATCAGCTCGAGGATCTGCGCCTGGATCGTGACGTCGAGGGCGGTCGTGGGCTCGTCCGCGAGGATCAGCGACGGGTTGCACGCCAGCGCCATCGCGATCATCATCCGCTGGCGCATCCCGCCCGAGAACTGATGCGGGTACTGGCCGAGCCGTCGCTCGGAGTCAGGGATCCCGACCATCGCCAGGAGCTCGCCCGCCCGCTGCCGCGCCTCCCGCGGCGTGATCCCGAGGTGGATCTCGAGCCCCTCCGTGAGCTGCCGCCCGATGGACAGCACCGGGTTGAGCGAGGTCATCGGCTCCTGGAAGATCATCGCGATCTCGCGTCCCCGGATCTGCCGCATCGCCTCGTCGGAGAGCGCCAGGAGATCCCGGCCCTTGAAGAGGACCCGGCCGCCTACGATGCGGCCCGCGGGCGGGGCGACGAGGCGCATGATGCTGAGCGCGCTGACGCTCTTGCCGCAACCCGACTCGCCGACGAGGGCGACCGTCTCCCCTTCCCCCACGTCCCACGAGACGCCGTCGGCGGCCCGGACGACGCCGCCCCGCGTCACGAACTCGGTCGTCAGGTTCTCGACTTCGAGGAGGACTCCCACGGTGCGCGGGAGTGTAGCACAGCGACGCCGCGGGTCAGTCGTAGCAGCGCGCGGCCGCGAGGTGCGGGGTCGCGCCGGGCTCGAGCGACGCGTACTCGCGGCAGATCGCCTCGGCCACGCACGGCCACCGGTGCTGCGCGGCCCACCGGACGCCTTCGCGCCCGATGCGCCAGCGCAGGTCGGTATCGGCGACCAGCGTCGCGATGCGGTCGGCGAGCGCCTCGACATCGCTCTCGGAGACGAGGAAGCCGGTCACGCCGTCGCGGACCGTCGTCACGAGGCCGCCCACGCGGGAGGCGATGACGGGGCTCCCGCATGCCATCGCCTCGAGGGCGACCATACCGAACGACTCGTAGTACGACGGCAGCACGGTGACGTCGGCGGCGACGTAGTACGTCGGCAGGACGTCCTGGGGAAGCGGCCCGACGAAGCGGACCGCCGCACCAAGGCCGAGCCGTTCGATCCGCTCGCGGAGCTCCGCCTCGTGGCCGTTCTCCGGCTCGTCGGCCTCGCCGCCGACGATCAGGAGGGTGAGCGCGGCCCCGCCGGCGCGCAGGCGTGCGATGGCGTCGAGCAGCGTGTCGAGCCCCTTGATGGGCGCGATTCGCCCGACCCAGAGGAGCACGGGGCGCTCGTCGAGCGAGAGCGCCGCGCGCGCGGCGGCGCGATCGCCCGGCGTGAAGCGCGCCGTGTCCACGCCGCACGGGATCGTCGCGATCCGCGGAGCGTGGGCCGCGTAGGCGCGGAGCAGCTCGGCGCGCTCCACGACGTTCGCCGCGACGATCCGGTCGGACGCCCCGACGATGCGCGTCTCCTCGCGGAGGCGGAGCACGGGCTCCAGCTCGCCCAGGCTCCGCGCCGCCCGATTCTTCAGGCGGCCCAGCGTGTGGAACATCTGGAGCACCGGCACCGACCACCGTTCGCGCAGGGCGAGCGCCGCGACGCCAGAGAGCCAGTAGTGGGCGTGGATGAGGTCGTACTCCGCGCCCCGCGTGAGCCGCCACGCGTCGACACCGTCGACGAACTCGTCGAGGTGCGCGTGGATCTCGGCGCGGGGCATCGGCGCCTCCGGGCCCGCCGCGAGGTGGACGACGCGCGCGCGCTCGCCCAGGGGGACGACGCGGGGGATCGACGGGTTCTGCGAGCGCGTGAACACGTCCACCTCGACGCCCATGCGTCCGAGCTCGCGGGAGAGCTCGCGGACGTACACGTTCATCCCGCCCGTCTCCTTGCCCCCGAGGGCGGCGAGCGGGCAGGTGTGGACGGAGAGCATCGCGACGCGGAGCGCGCCGCCCGGCGTCACTGGATCCTCACCGCGCAGACCTCCTCGGTGACGGGCTCGAACTCGTACTTGTACCGCTCCTCCCCCCGCAGGAAGTCGAAGCGCCGCTTCCCCCGCCCGATCGCGTCCCGGATCAGATGCCCGAGCAGGACCACGCCGGGCGACAGCGTCGCGCGGTCAGGATGGAACCCCGAGTTGTAGAGGCCCACCGTGTCGTCCCACTCGAGCGTGATGAAGGACGCGATGGGCCCGGACGCCGTATCGAGGAACCACAGCCGGGCGCCGCCGTGCTCGCCGAGCGCCGTCGTGACGCGCCGGAAGAACGCCTCCATCCGCACGTCCATGAATCGCGCCTTCCCGACGCGGGAGCGGCGGTGCAGGTCGAAGAAGTCGCCGAGCCGGTTCTCGACGTCGGCGGGGTGGCTCGCGCACGTGGCGCGCGCCTCGGGCGCCTCGCGCTCGAGCCGTCGCATCTTCCGGGCGAGCTCGTGGCGGTGCTTGCCGCTGAGGGACGCCAGGTACGCGTCCCACGAGGACGGCAGAATCAGAACCGGACATCGTTCCTCGACTGTGACCGACGCGGAGAGCCCGCACGCGGCGGCGAGCTGCGGGAGCAGGGTCACCGTCGGCGACCGACCGGGCACGGCGTGAAGGTCCCACACGACCCGTTCCGCCGCGCGCGACTGGAGCAGCGCCATCCACGCTTCTTCCTCGCGTCCGGCGAGCGCGATCAGGTCGAGGTAGTCCGAGATGTCGGCGCCGCCGAGGAGCGTGAGCACGCCCGGCTCGACCTCGTGGAGGGGCAGGAGCGCCACGACCCGGCCCTCGGCGTCCTCCACGCGTCGGACCTCGAGGCGCCGGTCGGCGGCGAACGCCCGCGTCCACTCGCGCTGCCAGGGCCACGTGAGGAACGGCGAGCGCAGGCGACTCCCCGCCACGAGGCGGTCCCACGCGGCAGCGCCCACCGCCTCGAGGCGGTCGACGACGTCGGTCTTCACAGGTCGTCGAACGCGCCGGACGCGTCCCCGGATTCGGGCGCGGCCGCGTCCGTCTCGCCGCCCTCGCCCTCGCTGAGCGCCTCGTCCATCGCCGACTCGAAGTCCTCGCCGAGGTCGTCGCCGAGTTCCCGGCCCATCTTCTTCATGAACCGGGCCGCGCTCGCGGGGTCGTTCTCGTCGAGATCGCCGAAGTCCGACGAGTCCGCGAGCGATTCCAGGCGCGCCTCCTCCGATTTCACGGTGGCGAAGCGCGACATCACGCGGCTCAAGCCGGATCCGTGACAGCGCGGGCAGGTCGGAGGCGGAGCCGTGGAGGGACGAAGGACGAGCAAACTGACCCGGCGCCGACAGTCGTGACACTCGTACTCGTAAATCGGCATGCCGCCACCAATCTTAGCACGCGGTGCGAGCGGCCGGCCCGCGCGGCCCTCATCACACTCGCATCGCCCCGATCCTGATCACCTCGCCGCGCCGTCCCCAGCGCGCGAGCGGCAGCGTCACCTCCAGCAGGAGCTTCAGCGCGCCGTACACGGGGCGGGATTCCACGACGCGAACGAGCGAGTCCCAGCCTCGGTCGCGCAGGACATGGGACAGGCTCCAGAGATAGTACCGGGGCTTCGCCTGGTGCCAGCACCAGACGACGCGGCCACCCGCCTTCCGCACCGTGCGCTCGAGCGTCTCCGGGGTGAAGTGCGAGAGGTGCCGCGGCAGCTCCAGTCCCGACCACGCGCGGCCGAACAGCCTGGCCCCGAGGCCGCCCGCGTTCGGGACCTCGACGATCACGAGCCCCTCGGCCGCCAGCCACTCGAGCATGTGCCGCACCACCGCCACGGGATCGGGCACGTGTTCGAGCACGTGGAACGCGGTGACCACGTCGAAGCTCGCGCGGCCAAAGGGCGCCGAGAGCACGTCGCCGACGTAGATCTCCTCGGTGAACCGCCGTGCCTTCTCGGCGGCGGCCGTGTCCATCTCGATCCCGGCGACGCGCCAGCCGAGCGCCTGCGCGACGCCGAGCGAGGCGCCCGAGCCGCAGCCGACGTCGAGGTAGCGCCCGTCGCCGCGCCACGGCGGACAGCTCCACCTGAGGCGCCGCAGGAGCCGCCGCGCCCGGAGCCGCGTGTGGAGCCCGGCGTGCTCGTCGCGGAGCCGCGCGTAGCCGAGGCCCGTCGCGAGCGCCCAGCGCACGGCGCGGACGCGCGCCGGCCGCCCCGTGAACGGCACGCGCGGCGACGGCTCCTGATGGCGCGGGTAGTGATCGGGGTAGCACGCGGCGAGGTGCGCGTCGCGGACGCGCGGCCGCTGGTAGAGGAAGCCGCACTCGCGGCAGCGGACCACGGTGTGGAGGCCGGGGACGGCGAACGCGCGGTCGGCGGTCGTCCAGACGCGCTCGGCGCGGTCGCCGCCGCAGAGCGCGCACGGGGCGTCCACGGTCGGGAGCGTCTCCATCAGCCGAAGATCTCTTCCAGCCGGCGCACGGCGCGGTCCCAGCTGAACGCCGTCGTGACGAACCGCATGCCCGCGGCGGCGAGGCGCGCGCGGAGCGACTCGTCCACGACGAGGCGCTCGAGCTTGGCGGCGAGGTCGCCGATGTCGCGCCGTCGCGCGACGAGCGCGGTCTCGCCGTCGCGCGCGTAGTCGCGACAGCCGCCGTTGTCGTAGGTCACCACCGCTGCGCCGCACGCCATCGCCTCCATCGGCGGCATCCCGAGCCCTTCGTCCCACGACGGGCACAGGTAGATCTCGCAGCTCGAGTACACCGCGGCGAGGCGGTCCTGCGGCGGATTCAGGTGGAACTCGTCGTACGGCACGGCGCCGCGCGGCGGCTTGACGCCGAACCCGACCAGTCTGAGCGTCGGGACGTGGCGTGTCACCCGTGCGACCGCCTCGAAGCCGTCGGCGACCCCCTTCCACGCGTGCTCGTGGTGGAGCATGAGCACGCGCGGCCGCGAGGTGGAGACGTCGGCCGGTGTCGGATGGAAGAGGTCGAGGTCCACCGGCGTCACGAGCACCTCGGCGGGGCTGCCGAACCGCTGGCGCATCAGATCGCGGAGCCACGTCGAGATGACGACTTTCCTGAGCGGCAGCCGATAGGTCGTGTCCACGGCGTCGGGAGCGCCGTGGTAGAGGCTCTCGTAGTGCTGCACCAGGTAGAACTTCGCCCCGCAGGAGGACGGCGCCGCGGCGACCGCCGGAGCGGACTGCCACGCCGTGGCGACGACCACGTCGCCCTCGGGGAGCGCCTCGGGCGTCCAGTGCGGGACCCAGCGAATGCGCGCGCGGAAGTCCGGGACCCATTCGGGACGGCCGCCCCGGAAGTTCCACCACGCGGCGCGGACGCGGCTCTTCGCCGGCACGACCAGCGTCACGTCGTGGCCGCGCGCGGCGAGCCGGTCGGCGTACGTCAGGATCGCCCGCACGCCGCCGGCGATCCGCACGTGGGGACAGAGGAAGGTGATCTTCACCGCGCGGTCAGATCGAGACCGTGCCCGTCTTCATCGCCCCTACCAGAATTTCTCCCACTTCACGGACTTGCGGTCGAGCCCTTTGGCGACGAGCACGTCGCGGACCCGATGGATCATCGACTCGCCCCCGCAGACGTAAGCGACGCGTCGCGTGACGTCGGGAACCAGACGGTCGACCGCCGCGGCGAGGCCGCTCGCGCCGTCCGAGGGACCGTCACTCGTGCTCGCCACCGCCGGATGGTACGCGAAGCCGGGATACCGCCGCACGAGCGACCGGAACTCGGCGTCGTACACGAGCCAGTCCGGGTCGCGCGCCCAGTAGGCGAGCGTCGCGGGGCGCCCGAAGCCGGTCGCGTAGAGCCAGGTCAGCATCGAGCGGATCGGCACGATGCCGATCTCCTCGGCGACGAAGAGCGGGCACCGCGGGTCGGCGCGCGTGAAGACGAAGCCGCCGAGCGGCCCCTTGAAGCGTACCTGGTCGCCGGCCTCGAGGCCGCGGAACCACTCCGAGCCGATCCCTGCGGGCGCGACGTCGGCGCAGAGCGTGAGCACCTTGGGGAACTGCGGGGTCGAGGCGATCGAGTAGGCGCGGACGGTCTTCGGGCCGAACGGGACCGACACCCACTGGCCGGCGTCGAACTCGAGCGCCGCCGGCTCCTCCATGCGGAGGTCGACCTCGAGGATCTCGGGCGAGAGCCGCCGGACCGCTTCGACGCGCGCGCGGCACTCGCGCGGCCTCACGGCGCCGGCCTCAGCGCGCCTGGACGCGCGGGAGGATCTCCGCGGCGATCGTCTCGAGCTGCTCCCGCTCGTCGCGCGGGTCGCCGATCGCGCTCAGGAGGAAGTACGTGCAGCCGGCGTCGCGGAACGCCGCGAGCTGCTCGGCGCACTGCTCGGGCGTCCCGATGACCCCGTACTTCTTGGCGAGAGGCTCGAAATCCTGCGCGTAGCGCCTGGAGAGCACGCTGACCCACGTCTTCCGCGCGCGCTCGTAATCGCGCCCCACCGTGATGAACGCGAGGTGCGCGCCGGTGAAACCGGTGAGCGACCGGCCGGCGGCGTGGGCCGCCTCACGGATCTTCTCGAGGCTCCGCGCGTAGCGCTCGGGCTGGACGACGTAGGACACCCAGCCGTCCCCCTGACTGCCGGCGCGGACCAGCGCGGCGTCGGAGCGCCCACCCACCCAAATCGGTGGAAGCTTTTGCACGGGCTTGGGGTCGATCGAGACGCCCTCGAACCGGCTGAACCGGCCATGGAACGTCGCGGGTGTCTCGCGCCAGAGAGCGCGCACCACGTCGATCCCCTCGGTCACGCGCGCGCCCCGCTCCGCGTGGGGGACGCCGCACAGCTCGAACTCCTTCAGGTTCTCGCCGCCCACCCCCACGCCGAAGATCAGGCGGCCCCCGCTCAGGACGTCGATCGTCGCCGTGATCTTCGCGGCGACTGCCGGCGAGCGGAGCGCCAACAAGTACACCGCGGTGCCGAGCCTGATCCTCCGCGTGATGGGCGCGTAGGAGGCGAGGAGCGTGAGCGACTCGTAGAGCGGGTTGTGGAAGGAGACGTGGTCCCCGGTCCACACCGAGTCGAAGCCGAGCTGCTCGACGCGCTGCACGAGCGCGAGCTGCTCCTCGGGGGGATGCATGGAGAGCTGTGCGCCGAATCCCGTCATGCCCTCACCTCGGAAACGCGTCCTTGACGCCGCCGTCCACCGTGAGCGTGCAGCCGGTCGTCTTCGCCGACCGGTCGGAGGCGAGGAAGAGCACCGCCTCGGCGACGTCCTCGGGGAGGATCCGGACACCGAGAAGGTTGCGCTTGCGGTAGAAATCCTCGAGCTCGGTGACCGGGATCCCCTGGGCGGCCGCGCGCTCGCGCCGGACCTCCTCGGACCAGAGCTTCGAGTCCTGGAAGACGGCGTCGGGGTTGACGATGTTCGAGCGGATCCCGTGGGGCGCGCCCTCGAGCGCCAGGACCTTCGCGAGCTGCGCTTCGGCCGCCTTCGAGGCGGAGTAGGCCGCGAAGTCCTTGCCCGGGGACATGACGTTCTTGGTCGCGACGAAGACGAGGGCGCCGCCCAGGCCCTGCGCGGTGAGAATCCGCATGGCCTCCCTCGCGACGAGGAAGTGGCCCCTGGCGTTGACCGCAAAAGATCGCTCCCAGTCGGCGAGGGAGAGCCGCTCGACCGGGCAGGAGTGCGCGATGCCTGCGTTCGACACGAGGATGTCGAGCCCGCCGTACGCGAGCACCGTCTCCTCGAGGCCGGCGCTCACCGAGTCCTCACTGCTGACGTCCATCCGCAGGCCCAGTGCGCTGCCCGGGCCTCGCGAGGTCGCGATCTCCTCCGCCGCCTTCCGCGCACCGGCCTCGTCGAGGTCGGCGACGACGACGTGGGCGCCCTCGGCCGCCAGCCGCCTCGCCACCGCCCTGCCGATGCCAGAGGCACCCCCGGTCACGAGAGCGATCCGCCGTGCCAGCTCCTTCTCAGGGGGCGCCAGGGTGAGCTTGTAGAGCTCGAGCGGCCAGTACTCCACGTCGAAGGCGTCTTTGGCCGAGAGCGAGACATACTCGCCGAATGCCGAGGCGCCCCCGATGACGTCGATCGTGTGGTGGTAGATGTCGCTCACGATCCCCGTGGTGCGCCGGTCGCGGCCCGCGGCGAACATGCCGAGCCCGGGCACCAGGACGACGCGCGGGAGCGGGTCGGCCAGCACGGCGCCCTCGAAGCGGTTGTCGTCGAAGTAGCGCGTGTACTCGGCGGCGAAGCGCTCGACCGCCCGTTCGATCGCCGCGACGAGCGCCTCGCCGGCCGGGGCACCCTCGAGCGCCACGACGCACGGCAGCCGCTTCGTGTAGATCGTGTGGTCGGGGGTGGCGGGGCCGATCTGCGAGAGCCGCGACCCGTCCACCGACGAGACGAACTCGAGCGCCGGGGGCGAATCGTCGAACGTGACGATCACCCGGCGGGTGCGACTGAGCACGCCCCGCAGGCGCGGCGCCGCCGCGAGCGCGGCCGCGCGCCGCGCCGCCGGCTCGCGCACCGGGACGCGCGGGCCGCCGAAGGCCCGCCGTCCGCGCGTCTTCTCCGCGGTCGCCTCTTCGGCGCGCGTGATCAGCGCGATCGTCGCGTCGTAGGCTTCCCGAAGGGCCGCGCCCCAGGTGATCGTGCCGTGACGCTCGAGCACGACCGCTTTCGCGTCCGGATGCTGGCGGAGCGCGTCGGCGACGTCGCGAGAAATGCGGAACCCCGGGCGCCGGTACGGGAGCGCGATCACGTCCTTGCCGTAGACCTGGGCGACGACGGCGCGGTGCCGGTCGTTGTTCGTGAGCGAGACGATCGCGTCGGCGTGGGTGTGGATGACGGCGTGAGCCGACAGGAAGCCGTGGAGCAGCGTCTCGATCGAGGGCCGGGTCCCTCCCGCATCCACGAGCCCGTGGGCGAGGTAACTCACCATCTCCTGGTCGCCCATGTCGTCCCGCTCGAGCAACGCCAGGATGTCGTCCATGCGCACGCCCGGGAAGTCCTTGCGCTGGACGGACTTGAGGTCCGAGCCGCTTCCCTTCACCCGCAGCACGGGGACCTCGCGGCCGCGGTGGTCACGCTCGACGGTCTTGATCGAGGTGTTGCCTCCGCCCCAGACGACGAGCGAGGTCTCGGCGCCGATCAGGCGGGAGGCATAGACGAGGAGATCGAGGCCCTCGAGCCCTCGGGCCTCGGCGTCGTTCCAGCGTGAGCGCATCGCGGCCTCACGATACCATGATCCCGATCCGCTTCGGCCGCGCGGCGGTGTTCCTGGCGTGCTTCCAGGGCACCTCCCGCTCCCGTCGGTCCGGAACTCGCGGTCTTCGGCCGGCGTTACAATGCCACCGGGACGGGGGCGTATCGTGGACCGCTGCGCGACGTCCAGGGATCCAGGAGGCCGATGACGATGAGTCCTCAGCTCGACAACCTCATGATGGACCACCCGCTCACGCTGACGCACTTCTTCGAGCGGAGCCGCCGGCTCTGGGCGAAGAAGACGGTCGCCACGCGTGTCCCCGGCCGGCCCCTCTTCCGCTACACCTACGCGGACTTCGCCGAGCGGACGACCCGCCTCGCCGGCGTCCTCCGCTCCTTCGGTCTGAAGAAGGGCGACCGCGTCGCGACCCTCGCGTGGAACAGCCACCGCCACCTCGAGGTGTACTGGGCTGCGCCGCTCAGCGGCTTCGTCCTCCATACGCTGAACTTCCGGCTCTCGGCCCAGGACCTCACCTACATCATCAACCACGCCGAGGACTCGGTGATCTTCGTCGACGCGAACGTGTGGCCCGTGCTGGAGGCGATTCGCGACAAGCTGCCGAGCGTGCGCCGGGTCGTGATCATCCGGGACACCCCCGACGCGGAGGTGCCGCCGGGCCTCGATGAGTACGAGGCGCTCCTGGCCACCGCCACGCCGGTCACCGGCTGGCCCCGGCTCGCCGAGACCGACGCGGCCGGCATGTGCTACACCTCGGGCACCACGGGGAGCCCGAAGGGCGTCGCATACACGCACCGGGCGATGTTCCTGCACTGCCTCGGCGAGGCCTTGACCGACGCGTTCGGGATCTCTGAAGACGACACGATCCTGCACATCGTCCCGATGTTCCACGCCAACGCCTGGTGCCTGCCGTTCACGGGCGTGATGGTGGGCTCGAGCCACGTCTTCGCGGGACCGAACCCGCAGCCGCGCGACATCTGCGAGCTGATCCAGAACGAGAAGGTCACCTTCACCGGCGCGGTGCCGACGGTCTGGATCGCCGTCAAGGAGCTGTGCGAGGCGGAGGGCTGGAACATCTCCTCGCTCCGTACGATCGCGATCGGCGGCTCGGCGGCGCCGAAGCACCTCCAGCTCGCCTACAAGAACCAGTTCGGCGTGGTCATGTCCCACGCCTGGGGCATGACGGAGATGACGCCCCTCGGCACGATCGGGCGGCTCAAGAGCTACATGCGAGACTGGCCGGAGGGCGCGCGGTACGACGTCCGCGCGCGCGTCGGCTACCCGTCGGTCTGCGTGGACATCCGCGTCGTGGACGACGCCGGCCAGGAGCTGCCGTGGGACGGGACGAGCATGGGCGAGCTCCAGGTGCGCGGCCCGTGGGTCGTCGGCGCCTACTACGACAACCCGGAGTCCGCCTCCCGGTTCACCGAGGACGGCTGGTTCAAGACCGGCGACGTCGCGACGATCGACGCCGAAGGCTACGTGCAGATCACCGACCGCACCAAGGACCTGATCAAGTCCGGCGGCGAGTGGATCTCGAGCGTGGACCTCGAGAACATGATCATGTCGCACCCCAAGGTCCTCGAGGCGGCCGTCATCGCCGTGCCGCACCCCAGATGGGTCGAGCGGCCGCTGGCGTGCGTCGTGCCGAAGCCCGGGGTGCGGCTGGATCCGACGGAGATCATCGACCACCTCCGGCCCCGGGTCGCCAAGTGGGCGCTGCCGGACGAGGTCCAGATCATCGACGCGGTCCCCAAGACGAGCGTCGGCAAGTTCGACAAGAAGGTGTTGCGCGAGCGGTACAAGGACTGGAAGGCGAGGGACGCTTGATGCGACGCACCGGAGCGCTGATCGCGGGCGGCCTCCTCTTCTTGCAATCCGGAGGCGGGACGGGGCTCGGGCATGCGGTGGACCAGATCACTGGCGCCAGCACCGCCCCCGTGCCGACGGTCGCGCCACGCCCGGTGGTGCGGCCCGACAGCGTCTGGGTGCCGGACCGCTATGTCCCCGCTCCGACCACCGGCTCCCCCGTCCTCGTCCCGGGCCACTGGGAGCGGCGGGTCTCCGCCCACGAGTCCTACGTGCCTCCGCTGAGCACCATCAACCCCGCCGACGGGCGCGTGCAGACGTTTCCGGCCGGTGTGAGGCCGCCCCCCGAGGAGCGACCCGGTCCGTGACGGCCTTCTTCCGCCGGCACCGTGTCTTCGTCGTTCTCGTCGGCCTCGCCGTCCTCGTCACGACCCTCGTCGCGTACCGGATCCGGAAGCAGCAGGCCGCCGCCGTGCCGCGGCGCCAGCTCGAGATCGTGGTGGGCGTGGTCAAGCCGATCCGGAAGGACCTCGACGTCAAGCTCGCCTACACCGCCGACGTGTTGCCGCAGCAGCAGGTCGCGATCTTCTCCAAGGTGAGCGGCTACATCAAGCGCCTCGGCGCCGACCTCGGCGACTTCGTCACGGAGGGCCAGCTCCTCGTCGAGGTGGAGGCGCTCGAGCTCGCCGCCGCCGTCGAGCAGGCGCGCGCCGCCGTGGCGACGGCGGAGGCCAACCTGAAGGTCGCCGAGTCAACTCTGGAATCCGCGAAGGCCAACGTCGTCAACCAGGAGGCGAACCTCGTCAAGGCGAAGAGCGTCGCGGACAACGACACACGGAACGCCGCGCGGCTCGAAGACCTCCACGGCCGCGGGCTGATCGCGGCGATGGACCGGGACAACGCGAGGACGAACGCGGAGTCCTCCCAGGCATCGCTCGCCGCCGCCGAGGCCCAGCGGGCGGCTGCGGTGAGCCAGGTCGAGACCCAGCGGAGCCAGGTGGTCCTCGCGCGGGCGAACGTGGACGGGGCCCGTGCGTTCCTCAAGATCGCCCAGACCGGCCTCGACAACGCCCGCATCCTCGCGCCGTTCTCCGGGTACATCTCGGCGCGCAACCTCTATCCCGGCGCCGCCGTGAGCTCCCAGCAGGCGGGCACCTCGACCCAGGCCGTCGGCATCCTCGTCCTCCAGGACATCGCGACCGTCAAGGTCCAGGTCGAGGTCCAGGAGCGCGACATCTCGCGCGTCCACGTCGGCTCGGTCGCGCGCGTGCTCGTGGACGCCTATCCCGACCGCACGTTCGAGGCGCGGGCGACGCGCATCGTCCACGCCCTCGATCCGCGGACGCGCACGCTGGGGGTCGAGATGATGATCCCGAACCCCGACGCGCTCCTCAAGCCGGGCATGTACGCGCGCGTCGAGCTCGTGATCGACCGCCATCCCGGCGCGATCCTGATCGCGGGCGAGGCGGTCTCGAACGAGGGCGACGCGCCGGTCGTGTTCGTCGTGCACAACGGCGTCGTCGGCAAGCGGACGATCGCCACGGGTGTCGGCGAGGGCACGCTCGTGGAGGTCACCAAGGGGCTCGCCGGGGACGAGCTCGTCATCGTCGAGGGTAAGGAGCTGGTGCGCGAGGGTCAGAGGGTCCACGCGGAGGCGAAGAAGTAGCATGTGGATGACGCTGCTCGCGCTGCGCAACTCGATCGCGGTCCTGATGGCGGCGCTGGCCGTGGCCATCCTCGGCTTCGTGGCCCTCGGGCGGCTCCCGATCGATCTCTTCCCGAACATCAATCTCCCGATCATCAACATCGGGACCGTCTACACCGGCGCCGGGGTCCTCGACATCGAGAAGACCGTCACCTACCCCATCGAGAAGGCGGTGAGCGCCGTCAGCGACGTCAAGTTCGTCGAGTCCAAGTCGCGGCAGGGCCTCTCGACGGTGCGCCTGTGGATGAACTGGGGCGCCGACGTCAACAACGGCCAGACGGAGGTCATCCAGCGGATCCAGCAGATCCTCAGCTCGCTCCCCTCGGGGATCAAGCAACCCTTCGTCCTTCGGTTCGACCTCTCGAACATCCCGGTGTGCCTCGTCACCGCGTCGGGCGGCGGGCTCGACGAGAAGCAGCTGTACGACCTCGCCTACAACACGATCGAGCCCCAGCTCGAGCGCCTGGGCGGCGTGGCCTCGGCCTCGGTGGACGGCGGCAAAGTACGGCAGATCACGGTCAACCTGAACCGCGACCAGCTCTTCGCCAAGGGCCTCTCGGTGCTCGACGTCGTCCGCGCCGTCAACGACTCGAACTTCCTGCTGCCCGCGGGCGACATCAAAGTGGGCCGGCTCGACTACAACATCTACACCAACAACCAGTTCCGGCTCGTCCGGCCGATGGAGGACATCGTCGTCCGCAAGACGGGCGCCGGCGGCGTGCCGATCCATGTCAAGGACCTCGGGTACGTCGTCGACTCGCACGAGACGCAGACGGCCATCGTGCGGATCGACGGTACGCGTGGCGTCTTCATGCGCGTCAACAAGCAGCCGGGCGCGAACACCGTCGCAGTGGTGGACCAGGTGCGGGCGCTCATCCCGCAGGTCATCGGCGTTCCGCCCGGCGTGAACGTCGGGATCACCTTCGACCAGTCGACCTACATCCGCCAGGCCATCGAGAGCCTCTGGCACGAGGCCCTCCAGGGCTCGGCCCTCGCCTTCCTCGTCATCCTGATCTTCCTGCGCTCGCTCACCTCGACCCTCATCATCTCGATCGCCATCCCCCTCTCGATCCTGCTCTCGTTCATCGTCATGTACTTCCTGGGTCAGACGCTCAACGTCTTCACGCTGGGCGGCCTCGCCCTGGCGGTCGGCCGGCTCGTGGACGACTCGATCGTCGAGCTGGAGAACATCAACCGGCACCTGGCGATGCCGGGCACGGAGCGCCGGCGGGCGGTGCTGGACGCCGCCCGCGAGGTGGCCATGCCGATCTTCTCGGCGACGATCACGACGATCATCGTCTTCGTGCCCACCGTGTTCCTCGAGGGCCAGATCAAGCTCCTCTTCATCCCGCTCACGTTCACGATCTCGATCTCGCTCTTCGCCTCCTTCCTGGTGTCCCGGACCGTCACCCCCCTCCTCGCGCTGAAGGTCCTCCAGCCGGAGAAGCCGATCGACCCGGCCTCCCGATCGCTCCGCGATCGCGTCTTCCGGTTCTCCCGGCGCTTCTTCGAGCGGATCGAGGAGGTGTACCAGCAGGTCATCGTCTGGGCGCTGGGCCACCGCCGCATCGTCGTCGGCGGGATCGCCGCCACCTTCGTGGCGAGCCTCTTCCTCGTCTTGGCGCCCCACTTCGGGTTCAAGCCGCTCATCGGGACGGAGTTCTTTCCCCCGTCGGACGAGGCGCAGTTCCGGATCAACGTCAAGGCGCCGATCGGCACGCGGATCGAGGAGACCGAGCGGATCGTCAGAGGGATGGAGTCGATCGTCCGGGCGACCGTGCGCCCCGAAGAGCTGAAAACGATCGTCGCCAACGTCGGCATCCCGCAGGGCCGCTCGGCCGTCTTCACGAGCAACACGGGGCCCCACAGCGCGACCGTCCAGGTCTACCTGACGACGGCGGACAAGCGCGCGCGGAACGACCGCGAGATCGTGAACGCGATCCGGCCGAAGTTCACCGGGCAGTTCCCCGGCACGCGCTACCAGTTCGTCTCCGGCGGGCTCGTCTCGCGCGTCATCAACTTCGGCTCGGAGACGGCGATCGCCGTGGAGATCCTCGGGTACGACCTCGCGACCGCCGAGGCGCTCTCCCGCGAGGTCGCACGGATCATGCAGGCGACGGAGGGCGTGGCCGACGTCACCGTCGGCCGCGACGCGAGCTATCCGCAGTTCGAGGTCAAGGTAGACCGGGAGAAGGCGGCGTCGGTCGGGCTCACCCAGCGTGACATCGCCCAGGCCGCGCTCTTCTCCCTGAACTCGAACGCCAGCGTCAACCCGTCCATCTTCACCGATCCACGCACGGGCAACCAGTACAACCTCGTCGTCCAGCTCGACGAGCCGTACCGGCAGACGCCCGATGACCTCCATCGGCTCTTCGTCACCGCCAACGACCGGCCGGTCCTGCTCTCCACCATCGCCGCGATCACCCAGTCGACCGGGCCGGTCGAGATCGAGCGGAAGTACCAGCAGCGCCTCGTCCGCGTCGCCGCCAACGCCGTCGGGCGCGACCTCGGCTCGGTGTCCGAGGAGCTCGAGGGGAAGTTCCGTCAGCTTCCCCTGCCCGCCGGATTCTCCATCCGCCTGGGCGGGCAGACCGAGCAGCAGCGCGAGGCGTTCGGCAGCCTGGCCTTCACGTCCTTGCTCGCGGTCATCCTCGTCTACATGGTGCTGGCGTCGCAGTTCAAGTCGCTGAAGGACCCGTTCACGATCATGTTCTCGGTGCCGATGGGCCTCATCGGCGTCTTCTGGGCGCTCTATCTGACCGATACCACGCTCTCGAGCACCTCGTTCATGGGGATCATCATGATGGTCGGCATCGTGGTCTCGAACGGCGTGCTGCTCGTCGAGTACATCAACGAGCTGCGCCGACACGGGATGCCGCTCGCGGAGGCGGTACCGCGCGCGGGGCGCGTGCGGCTGCGGCCGATCCTCATGACCGTGTTCGCCACCGTCGTCGGCCTCCTGCCCATGGCCTTCGCCTTCGGCGTGGGGACCGAGGCCAACCAGCCGCTGGCGATCGCGGTCATCGGCGGGCTGCTCGTCTCGACCTTCTTCACCCTCGTCCTCATTCCGACCCTCTACGTCATCTTCGAGGAGCGCTTCCCGCGCGCGATGGGGGACGATGCGCGTCACCCCTGAGGGCGTGGTCGCCCGCGAGGACTCGCCGTGTGGATGACGCTCCTCGCCCTCCGGAACTCGATCGCGATTCTCATGGCCTCGCTCGGCGTCGCCATCCTCGGCCTCGTGGCCCTCGATCGGCTGCCGGTCGACCTGTTCCCCAACATCAACCTGCCCATCATCAACGTCGGCACGATCTACACCGGCGCCGGTGTCCTCGACATCGAGAAGACCGTCACCTACCCGATCGAGAAGGCCGTCAGCGCCGTGAGCGACGTCAGGTTCGTGGAGTCGAAGTCGCGGCAGGGGCTGTCCACGGTGCGGCTCTGGATGAACTGGGGCGCCGACGTCAACAACGGCCAGACGGAGGTCATCCAGCGGATCCAGCAGATCCTCAATTCACTCCCCACGGGCATCAAGCAGCCGTTCATCGTGCGCTACGACCTCTCGAACATTCCGGTCGTGCTGGTGACGGTCGCGGGCGGCGGGCTCGACGAGCGCCAGCTCTACGACCTCGCCTACAACGCGATCGAGCCCCAGCTCGAGCGGCTCGCCGGCGTCGCCTCGGCCTCGATCGACGGGGGCAAGGTCCGGCAGATCACGGTGAACCTCAACCGCGACCAGCTCTACGCCAAGGGCGTGTCGATCGTCGACGTCGTGAGCGCCGTGAACAGCGCGAACTTCCTGCTCCCCGCCGGCGACATGAAGGCCGGCCGCCTGGACTACAACCTCTACACGAACAACCAGTTCGCCATCGTGCGTCCGATGGAGAACATCGTCGTCCGCACGGTCGGGCCCAACGGCGTGCCGATCCACGTCAAGGACCTCGGCTACGTGGCGGACTCCCACGAGACCCAGACCTCGATCGTGCGCATCGACGACACGCGCGGCGTGTTCCTCAGCGTCAACAAACAGCCGGGGGCGAACACGATCGCGGTCGTCGACCAGGTGAAGACGCTTCTCCCGAAGCTCTTGAGCGTCCCCACGGGAGTGAAGGTGGGCATCACCTTCGACCAGTCGACCTACATCCGCCAGGCCATCGCGAGCCTCTGGCACGAGGCCCTCCAGGGCTCGGCCCTCGCCTTCCTCGTCATCCTGATCTTCCTGCGCTCGCTCACCTCGACCCTCATCATCTCGATCGCCATCCCCCTCTCGATCCTGCTCTCGTTCATCGTCATGTACTTCCTGGGTCAGACGCTCAACGTCTTCACGCTGGGCGGCCTCGCCCTGGCGGTCGGCCGGCTCGTGGACGACTCGATCGTCGAGCTCGAGAACATCAACCGGCACCTGAACATCTCGGACACGCCGCGGCGCCAGGCCGTCCTCGACGCTGCGCGCGAGGTGGCGATGCCGATCTTCTCGGCGACCATCACGACGATCATCGTCTTCGTGCCGACGGTGTTCCTCGAGGGCCAGATCAAGCTCCTCTTCATCCCGCTCACGTTCACGATCTCGATCTCGCTCTTCGCGTCGTTCCTCGTCTCGCGAACCGTGACACCGCTCCTGGCCCTGAAGCTCATCACGCCGGAGAGGCCGATCGACCCGGCGTCCCGGTCGGCGCGGGACCGCCTGTTCCGCCTTTCGCAGCGCTTCTTCACGTGGATCGAGGAGCGCTATCAACGAGTGATCGAGTGGGCGCTCGCGCACCGGCGCCGCGTCGTGGGCGGGATCGCGGGCGCGTTCGTGGCCAGCCTCTTCCTGGTCACGGCACCCGCCTTCGGCCTCAAGCCGCTCATCGGCACGGAGTTCTTCCCGCCGTCGGACGAGGCGCAGTTCCGCATCAACCTCAAGGCGCCGGTGGGGACGCGGGTCGAGGAGACCGAGCGGATCGTCAGGGCCATGGAGGCGATCATCAAGGCGGAGCTGCGGCCGGAGGAACTGGTCTCGGTGGTATCGAACGTCGGCATCCCGCAGGGGCAGTCGGCGGTCTTCACCAACAATACGGGCCCGCACAGCGCCAGCGTCCAGGTCTACCTGTCGACCGCCGACCAGCGCCAGCGGAGCGACGGGGAGATCATGAGTGCGCTCCGGCCGCGTTTCGCCGGGAAGTTCCCCGGCACGACGTATCGCTTCGTTCCCGGCGGCCTGGTGGCCCGGACCATCAACTTCGGATCCGAGACGGCGCTCGAGGTGGAGGTCCTGGGCTACGATCTCGGCGCGGCGGCCGCTCTCTCGCGCGAGATCGCCCGCCTCATGGAGTCGACCGACGGCGTCACCGACGTCACGACCAGTCGCGACGCGAATTATCCACAGTTCGAGATCACGGTCGATCGCGAGAAGGCAGCCGCCGCCGGCCTCTTCCAGCGAGGGATCGCAGAGGCCGTGCTCTTCTCGCTCAACTCCAACGCGAGCGTCAACCCGTCGATCTTCACCGACCCACGGTCGGGCAACCAGTACAACGTCGTCGTCCAGCTCGACGAGCCGTACCGGCAGACGCCGGAGGATCTGGGGCGGATCTTCGTGACCACGGATGACAACCGTCCCGTCCTCCTCTCCACCGTCGCGGACATCAGGCAATCAGCGGGTCCGGTGGAGATCGAGCGCAAGTACCAGCAGCGCCTCGTGCGCATCGCCGCCAACGCCGTCGGGCGCGATCTCGGGTCGATCTCGCAGGAGCTCGAGGGGAAGTTCCGCCAACTCCCGCTGCCGGCGGGCTTCTCCATCCGCCTCGGCGGGCAGACCGAGCAGCAGCGCGAGTCCTTCTCGAGCCTCTACTTCACCTCGCTGCTCGCGGTCATTCTCGTGTACATGGTGCTCGCCTCGCAGTTCAGGTCGCTGAAGGACCCGTTCACGATCATGTTCTCGGTGCCCATGGGGCTCATCGGCGTGTTCTGGGCGCTCTACCTCACGAACACGACGCTCTCCGCGACGTCGTTCATGGGCATCATCATGATGGTCGGGATCGTCGTCTCCAACGGCGTGCTCCTCGTGGAGTACATCAACGAGCGCCGCCGTCGCGGCGAGCCCCTGCGCGTCGCGGTCCCGCGGGCCGGACGGATCCGCCTGCGCCCGATCTTGATGACGGTCCTCACGACCGTGGTCGGCCTCCTGCCGATGGCGCTCGCCTTCGGTGTCGGCACGGAGGCGAACCAGCCGCTGGCGATCGCGGTCATCGGCGGGCTGCTCGTCTCGACCTTCTTCACGCTCGTCCTGATCCCCACCCTCTACGTGATGTTCGAGGAGTGGTTTCCCCGCACGCTCGGCGAGCCTGAGGAGAGGGCCTGAGCCGCGGCGCGCCTTGACAGTCGGCGCGTGTTGTCTACACTCCCTTCACCGTGAAAGGAGGAGTCATGGAATCGATCGGCCGTCGTCGTTTCCTCGCGACTACCGCCGGTGGAGGCCTCGCCGGCATCCTCGCCGCGCGCGTACCCCCGGCACGGGGCCAGCAGCGCGAGATCTCATACCTCTGCTGGAACAACTTCGCCCCCGCGATGGACAAGAAGCAGAACGACATCGCCCAGCGCTTCACCCGGGACACCGGAATCAAGCTCCGGATCGACTACATCGCCCATCCCCAGCAGCCGGCGAAGTACGCCGCGGAGGTCCAGACCCAGGCCGGACACGACCTCGTCGAGATGCGGATGCACTTCCCCTGGCTCTACGAGCCACAACTCACCGACGTGTCGGACCTCGTGGCGGAGCTGGAAAAGAAGCACGGCAAGACGCTGTCCTCCGGGTACGAGGCCGCCCACGTGAACGGCGTCTGGCGCGCCGTGCCGATGTACCACGGGCTCTTCGTGCCCACGTATCGCGAGGACCTCTTCAAGCGCGCGGGGCTCAAAGTCCCCGACACCTGGGAAGAGCTCTACACGGTCGGCAAGGAGCTGAAGAAGATGGGGAACCCGGTCGGGATCCCCATCAGCCAGAACTACGACTCGATCTCGACGGCGGGGCCGGTTCTCTGGTCCTTCGGCGGCATGGAGGTCGACCGCGACGGCAAGACGGTGCGGATCAACTCGCCCGCGACCGAGCAGATGGTCGAATGGTACAAGAAGATGTACCGGGACTGCATGGAGCCCGAGGTGCTCTCCTGGACCGACGCGAGCAACAACGAGTCGCTCCAGCAGGGCAAGGCCGGCTGGATCCACAATCCGGTGAGCGCCTACATCGTCGCCAAGCAGCGGAAGCTGCCGACGGCCGACCTCATCAATCATCACCGGAGCCTGGGCGGGCCCGGCGGGCGCCACGAGACCGACGTGCCGCGTTCGATCGGCATCTGGAAGTTCTCGAAACACGTCGAGCCGGCCAAGGAGTGGGTCCGCTACCTGCTCGGCAAGCGGGAGGTCTACGACGAGTGGGTCATGTCGGCGGACGCCTTCAACCTGCCGATCTACGAGCGGCTCCAGGACCATCCGGTGCTCAGGACGGATCCCAAGTACGCGGCCCTCGGGGCTCCGGGGGTCCAGTACCATCTCTACGGGTGGCCGGCGCCGCCGACCGACAGGATCCAGCTCATCACCAACTCGTTCATCGTCCCCAACATGCTCGCCAAGGCGGTGACGGGCACGCCCAACAAGGAAGCCATCGCCTGGGCCGAGAACGAGATGAAGAAGATCATGGCGGGGTAGCAACGCGTGGCTGTCGGCAACATCGCCGTCACGGCCCGGCTGCCGCTCCGGGTGCGGGTCCGGGAGCTGCTCGACCGCGAGCAGGTCCTGGGCCCGCTCTTCGTCACGCCCGCCCTCTTCCTGCTCGTGCTCCTGGTCGCGTACCCCTTCTGCATGGCGCTCTACTTCGCCGTGTCGAACGCCTTCATCGGCCGCCCGAGCCACTTCGTCGGGCTCCGCAACTTCGTCAACCTCTGGCAGAGCGACGCGTTCCGGCAAACCTTTCAGAACGCCTTCGTCTTCACGGGCTCGGCGGTCGCCCTCAAGCTCGTCCTCGGCATCTCGCTCGCCGTGCTGCTGAACCAGCAGCTCTGGTTCAAGCGGGCGATCCGCGGCGCGATCCTGCTCCCGTGGGTCATCCCGACCGCGCTCTCCACGCTCGGCTGGTGGTGGATGTTCAACTCGCTCTACAGCGTGGTGAACTGGACCGGCATCGCGCTCGGGATCATGGACCCCCCGGGGCCGAACTGGCTCGGCCAGAAGTACTACGCGATGACGGCGGTGGTGACGGTGAACGTCTGGCGCGGGTTGCCCTTCTTCGCCATCACGATTCTCGCGGGGCTCGTCTCGATCCCGCGTGAGCTCTACGAGGCGGCGGAGGCCGACGGCGCAGGCCCGGTCGCGCGCTTCTGGCTCATCACGCTCCCGATGATCAAGCCGGTGCTGGCGATCGTGGTGCTGTTCTCGACGATCTTCACGTTCAGCGACTTCAACATCGTCTATGTCCTCACGAACGGCGGGCCGATCAACTCGACCCACCTCTTCGCCACTCTCGCCCGTCAGGTGGGGCTCGAGACGGGACGGATCGGGGAAGGCGCGGCGATCTCGCTCTACCTCTTCCCCGCGCTCATGTTCGTCGTCTGGGCGCAGCTGAGTTTCGTCCGGCGACAGGTGTACTGATGGCGTCGATGGCGCGGCGGCGGCTCGCGGGGAAGATCGCCACGCACCTGGCGCTGGTGCCCTTCCTCGTCTTCGCGCTCTTCCCCTTCTATCACATGGCGCTCACCTCGCTGAAGCAGGACCGCGAGCTCTACGACCGGCACGCGGTGCCGCTCCTGATCCGCCAGGCGCCGACGCTCGAGCACTACGCGAAGCTCCTCTGGGACACCCCGTTCTTCACGTGGATGAAGAACAGTCTCCTGGTCACGTTGCTGTCGACCACGCTGTCGCTCGTCATCGGCACGGTCGCCGCCTACGCGCTCGCCCGCCTCAAGTTCTTCGCGGTGGGGTCGTTCGGCACCGCGATCTTCGTCACGTACCTCGTGCCGACCTCGCTCCTCTTCCTGCCGCTCGCCCAGGTCGTCAACTGGCTCGGGCTCGCCGACTCCAAGTGGGCGCTGGTGGTGACCTACCCGACGTTCCTGGTGCCGTTCTGCACGTGGCTCCTGATGGGGTACTTCCGTACGGTGCCGAAGGAAGTCGAGGAGTGCGCGCTGGTCGACGGCGCCACGCGCATCCAGGCGCTCCTGCGCATCGTGCTCCCGATCGCCGTGCCGGGGCTCGTCTGCGCCGCGCTCTTCGCCTTCACGCTCTCCTGGAACGAGTTCATCTACGCGCTGACGTTCACCTCATCCTCCGAGGAGATCACCGCGAGCGTCGGCATCACCAGCGAGCTGATCCGCGGCGACATCTACTTCTGGGGCTCGCTCATGGCGGGGGCCGTGCTGGGCTCGGTTCCGATCGTGATCCTGTACGTCTTCTTTCTCGACTACTACGTCTCCGGCCTGACGGCGGGCGCGCTCAAGTAGCCGCGCGTGTCGCGGCGGGCGACGGAGAGGGGGCTGCAATGGCCACGGAGCAGAAGGTCGGCACGGTCACGGACTATTACGCGAAGATCAATGTCGCGGCGATCAAGCTCGTGGACGGTGCCCTCCAGGTCGGCGACACGATCCATATCCGCGGTCACACGACCGACCTCACGCAGACCGTCGAGTCGCTCCAGACCGAGCACCGCCCCGTGCAGCGCGCCGAGCGCGGCAGCGAGGTCGCGGTGAAGGTCAGCGAGCGCGTCCGCAAGCACGACGAGGTGCACCGCGTGAGCGCGTGATCCGAAGAACCAGAGGAGACTGCCATGTGCTTCATTGATTCCGCGTCGCTGTCCAGCCTGGCCGAAGGTGTCTCGCGCCGTCGATTCCTCGGCGCCGGGCTCGTCGCAGGTCTCACCGCGGCGGCGATGGACTGGGGAACGTCCCTCGTGCTGCCGGGCGTCGCTGAGGGCGCCGAGACTCCCGGGGCGAGTGGCGGCCCCGGCTCGGCCGGTGTCAGCTTCAAGTGGTTTGGCACCGACGGCTGGGAAATCACCTTCGGCAACAAGACGATTCTCTTTGACCC
>Ga0209690_1000284_pt1 | contig 26570 bp, 24 predicted proteins | sample GraSoiAngelo_150_FD_186164 | JGI IMG/M metagenome (GOLD analysis project Ga0209690, IMG submission 186164) | Grasslands soil microbial communities from the Angelo Coastal Reserve, California, USA - 14_1009_09_40cm (SPAdes) (version 2) | ecosystem: Environmental > Terrestrial > Soil > Grasslands ... | reverse complement strand
CACGAGATAGTCGACGGCAGGGCGTAGAATCGTGCGGGCCCCCTTGAAGCCAAGCGAGCGCGCGAGCTGCCACGTCTTGACCGAGAGGAACAGCTTGCGACCGCCCTCGCCCATGTCCTCGAGCGCCGCGCGGAAGAGCATGTCTCCCGCCATCTTGCGCTCCCAGTCCTCGTCGACCATCCCGAGGAAGATCGACTCTGCCTCGGCGACGTCGCCCGCCCGGACGGCAAAGAGGAACGACCGCCCGAGATGCGTGACCTCGCCCGATACGACCAAGGGCGGTTTCGCGGGGACCGCCGGCTTCCTCTCCGACGCGGCATACGCGATGGCTTGGAGGACCGGGAGGACTTGGAAGCGCGGCTCCATCACGGAGGTGAGATTCGACGCCGCTCCGAGGATCGCGAGGCTCCGCGGCGCGACCCCGGAGGCGGGATCATAGTGCGTGGCGACGCCGCGGGCCGCGGCGCGGGCGAGTTCGAGCGGCGGCGCCTTCGCGCGGAAGGCCTTGACGGCCGCGTCGACAGCGTCGGGCCGGGAGGCGCCAACCGCGGTCTCGACCTCCGTCAGGAGCGACGGAAGGGCCGCGACCGCCATCGGGCGCGCCCATCACGAGGTGCTTAGAAAAACCTTCGTCCCCGAGGGGCGAGAGAGACTTGGCGGATGATTCGGAGCCCGGCGCAACGGTCAAATCCGACTGGCTCTTAGGGTGGCGGGCCCATGGCGACGCGCTTCGCGTTCTGGCGAAAGATCGAGGAGGACTCCCTCGCGGAGAAGCACGCGCAGCCCGGCCTCCTCTCCGACTTCATCCTCGGCAGCCAGGACGGTCTCGTCAACGTCCTCGGCGTGATCCTCGGGGTCGCGATCGCCTCCTACCGGTACCCGAACCCGATTGCGATCATCCTCGCGGGCGGCCTCGCGGCCGCGTTCGCCGAGTCGATCTCGATGGGGGCCGTCGCCTACACGTCGACGGTCGCCCGCCGGGACCACTACGCCGCGGAGGTGGAACGGGAGCGGCAAGAGATGAAAGACTTGCCCGACCTCGAACGGAACGAGGTACGCGAGATCTTCGAGCGGTGGGACTTCCAAGGAGAAGAGCTCGAGGACATGGTGAGCAAGATCACTTCGAAGCCGAAGGCGTGGCTGGAGCTCATGATGGCCCATGAGTTGAACCTCGCGCCCGTCGGGAAGACTCAGGCCCGGAGGAGCGCGATCCTCGTCGGCCTCGCCGCGATTCTCGGATCGCTCGTCCCTCTGATCCCGTTCATCGTCATCGGCCGGGACATCCTCCTCGGCATCGCCGTGTCGCTCGTCGTCAGCGCGATCACGCTGTTCCTCATCGGCTGGTGGAAAGCCAGGACGACCGTCGGTCGACCGACGCGAAGCGGCGTTCAGATGGCCATCATTGGTCTCGCGTCCGCGATCGCGGGCTTCGGCATCGCGTTCCTCGTGAGCGGCGGGGTGGGCGCGTAGACGCGAGGGGTCCGGTCGACTTCCTCACGTCGTGCGTTCCTCCGTGCCCCGCAATCTTTTCAAACCCTCTCGCATTCGTCCCCTTTCGCGCGGTGCTAGTCTAGTCTGGTTAGGACATAGCCTTGCCAAGGCTATAAGGCGGGTTCAAATCCCGCGCACCGCACTCCTATCGATGTGCGGGGAAGTCCGCGGGGCCTCGCCTGAGGGGCACTCCACGGGGCGCGGACAAGGAGCCGCAATTGCGGCCCAGTGCCGCTTTCTGGACGCGGGAAATGAAAAAACAACCGATGCTTTAATCGGAGGCCTTTCCATCGGCCGCCGAAGGAATGGGGTTCTTGTGATGTCAAAACCGCGCATGGCTTTCGTTGTGGCATTGGGCATCGCGGCCGCCCTCCTCGGCGTGTCGGCGTTCTCGACGCCGGCCGCGGCCGCCAACAACGTCTCGTTCACGCTCTTCGGCAGCCGCGCCGGAGGCTGGGGCTTGACGAATACGACCGTGACGAGCCCCGGTCCGGCGTTGACCGTCCACGTCGGCGACAACGTCACGTTGAACCTGACCTCGCTCGACGCATTTACTCACCGGTGGTTCATCGACTACAATGGGAACAACGTCTCGAACGGCGCCGAGCCGACATCGCCGAACTTCGGGACCGCGCTGCTGTGGAACTTCACCGTCTCGAATGTGACCGGGACGTTCCGCTACCGGAGCGATCGCACGGGAGGCCCCGGCGACGACCTCTCGACGATGTGGGGCAACATCACGATCCTCGCCGCGCAGACGACGCCGCCCCCCTTGCTGCCGGGCGGTGAGAACACCGTCCTGATCGTCGCCGGCGTGATCGTGATCATCGTCGCGGTCATCGCCTTCGCCGCGTTCTTCTGGCGCCGGATGGGCAAGCCAGGGACGCCACCGCCTCCGCCGCAGTGAACGAACCGGGCGCGGAATCGACCGTGCCCATCGCCTTCTTTCTTTGCGCGCATCTCGGGGAACGGGGTGCGTTCTGTATTCCCCGCAATGATCGTTTTTGTAGGTCGCAGCTAATCAGGCCGATGCCTTTATCACCAAGACAGGCCAGTGGGGCGCACCAGGGTGGGATGCGGTGCCGACGATTCATCCACGAACGTTTGCAGCGGTCGTGCTCGCGGGCCTCCTGCTCGCTCTGGCCGGATTCGCGACACCGGCGACGGCGGCGGCGAGTCCGACTTACCTCTACGCGAATCGGACCACGGGCTGGGGCTTCACGAATACGTCTCTGACGAGCCCGGGTCCGAACCTCGAGGTCGCGGTCGGAGAACAAGTCACATTGAACCTGACGTCCTTGGATGGACGAAACCACAACTGGTTCATCGACTACAACGACAACTCGGCCGTCGACGCGAACGAGAGCTACACCGATTCCGGCACGTTCCGGGCCAACCTCCAATACAACTTCACGGTTGGAAACCAGACCGGCACGTTCGTGTACCGATCTCGGTTCAACGGAGATGGGAACCTCTGGGGCAACATCACGGTCCGCCCCGCCGGATTCCTTGGAGGTCTCCTGGGGAATCCCCTCCTGCTCGCCGGGATCGTCGCCGTGATCGTCGGGATCGTCGCGGTCGCGATCTGGGCTCGCCGCCGACCACGGCAGCCTGAGGAACCACCGGCCCAGTGACATCGGCCCCGCGCAATCGACGGAGCCGCGTAGCCTTCTTATCGCGAGCCCCTATGCCACTCCCGTGACGAAGCTCTCGGACATCGGGGAGCGCGGCGCGATCGACATCCTCGCGCGGATCTATGACCGGGGGCAGCCGATCGGCCTGGGACACGACTGCGGCGTCGTCGACTGGGGGGACGACTATCTCGTTGTGACGACGGACGTCGTGAACCGGAAGACCCACATCCCGACCGGGGCGACGGCCCCGCAGATCGGCTGGTATGCGACCGCCGTGAATCTGAGCGACATCGCGGCGGCGGGTGCGAGACCTCTCGGCTTCGTCGCGGCCTTTTCGATGCCAGCAGATACCGAGGTGGAGTTCCTCCGCGGCCTCGCGACCGGGATGGAGGCATGCGTCCGCGAGTTCGGGATCGCGGTGCTCGGCGGCGACACGAAGGAGGCGGACATCCTCTCGATCGCGGGCACGGCGTTCGGACGCGTGCGGAAAGATCGGATCCTGCTCCGGACGGGTGCGCGACCCGGCGATGCGATCGTCGTCACGGGAGACCTCGGGCGCGCGGGCCATGCCGCGAAGATGCTCGAACAGTCGTCCGGCATGCGGACCGAGGCGCTGAACCAACTCCTGCGGCCGTATCCACGGATCGCCGACGGCATGTTCTTCTCCGAGTCCGGCGCGGTCACGAGCTGCATGGACCTCTCGGATGGCCTTGGGGTGAGCCTGTCGCAGATGGCGGGGATGACGAAACTCTCGTACCAGATCGACGAGGCCGCGTTGCCGCGGTACCAAGGCCTCGCGTCCCTGCCGCCCGCGGTCGCGAAGGACCTGGTCCTGTATTACGGAGGTGACTACGAACTCCTCGCGACGGTTCGGCCGGATGCGATCCCGACGGTGCTCGCGAGGTACTCGGACTCGTCCGTTCGAGACCGAAGACGGCTCACGGTGATCGGCAAGGTCGCGGCCTCCGGGGGCAACGTACTCGTGACGAAAACCGGGAGGGAGCCGCTCCTGGCAAAGGGGTGGGAACACTTCCGTTCTTCCGGGATTCGGTAACGCGCTCGCAAAGTGTTTTAACCCGATAGGGCCCGTGTACCGATAGAGATGATCTCGGAACCGGAAATCCTCGATGTCCGGGAGCCGCCGGGCAAGGCGACGGGGAAGGTCGCCGAGCTCTGGAAGCCGGTCGAGGGCACGAACAAGATCATGTGCACGGCGTGTGCCCGCTATTGCAAGATCGGCGAGGGCCAGGTTGGCCTGTGCGGCATTCGCGGGGTTCACCAGGGCAAGCTCTGGTTGTACGTGTACGGACGCATCATCACGGGCCACGTCGACCCGATCGAAAAGAAACCGGTGTCGCACTACCGGCCCGGATCGAAGATCTTCAGTATTGCGACGACCGGATGTAACTGGCTGTGCCGCTACTGCCAGAACAGCGATATCTCCCAACGCCGCAAAGTTGAGGGCATCGAGGTGGAGCCGCAAGACGTCGTTCGCATGACCCTCGAACAAGGATGCCAGGGTCTCGCCTACACCTACAATCAGCCGACGATCTTCATCGAATTCGCGCGAGACATCGGCATGATGGCTCGCAGGGCAGGCCTGCTGAACATCTTCGTGTCGAACGGATACGACACACCAGAGACCGTCGCCGAGATGCCGAAGTTCCTCGACTGCGTCACGGTCGACTTCAAGGGATCCGGCGAGACGAATTTCGTCCGAAAGTACATCAACATCCCGAATGCGGATCCGATCTTCCAGACGCTCCTCGACACCCGGGACACGAAGAAGATCCACATCGAGATCACGGACCTCATCGTCCCGCAGGTCGGCGATGACCTCAACGCCGCGAGGAAGCTCTCGAAGTGGGTCTACGACAACCTCGGCCCCGACACCCCAATCCATTTCTTGCGGTTCCACCCGGACTACAAGATGATGGAGTTCCCCTGGACGCCGGTCGAGACGCTCGAGAAGCACTGCGCGGTCGCGAAGGAGGAAGGCCTGAAGTACGTCTACATCGGGAACGTCTCAGGCCATCCGCTCGAGCACACCTACTGCCCGGGCTGCGGCGCCGTCGCGATCAAGCGATACGGATTCGACATCACCGGCTGGTACCTCGACAAGGACAACAAGTGCAAGAAGTGCGGATACCAGCTCGCGATCTTCGGGCGGCTCGAGCGCACCGCGAAGGAGAACCGGTACTACAGCGTCCTATATCACCGCTGAACTCGCTCGACCGACCCCCTTCTCGATTCCACCGTTGATACCGCTGGGCCGCGCGCCACACGCTAATATGGAGTCGACCATCCGGCTCTGTGGTCAAGCCGCACCTCGACGTCCGCATCCGCCCAGCGCGCCCGAGGGATTTCGTCGTTTGTGCCCGCCTGTGCAGCGGCTCCCTTCGGGACCTGATCCGCCGCCAGGGGCAGCGGCCGCCGAACTTCCCGGTCCGCGATCTCCTCCCGTTCCTCCGACACGCGCTCGCGACGGACCCGGATGGCTTCCACGTCGCTGTTGTCAAAGGGAGGATCGTATGCTACGCGATCACGATCTTGCGCGGCAAGACGCACTTCCTCGCGCAGTTCTTCGCGCTTCCCGGGATGCAGAGCCGCGGGGTCGGGCGGCAAGTGCTCACGCGCGCCTTCGACGCGCCCCGTCCCCCGCGCGGCACCGCCCGGTGCGTCGTGGCCTCCCTCGACCTGCGCGCCCAGGCGCTGTACGCGAAGTTCGGGATGCTCCCGCGGACGATCCTGTACCACGTCGAGGGCAAGCCGAGGAAGTCGACCGCTAACGGTGTCGAGCTACGACAACTCGGACCCACGGGGACCTCGACGAAGCGGGCACGCGACCTGGCGGCACGATTCGATCGTCCACTCCGGGAGGCCCGCCGCGACGTCGACCAACGCCACTTCCTCACGACCGTCAAAGGCTCGCGGTTCTTTGACGCGCGGGCGGGCCGCAAGACTGTGGGCTATGTCGTGATCCAAGGAAACGGTGCAATCGGGCCCGGCGGCGTTCTTGACCCCTCGCTCAGCGCGGCTCTGATGTCCGCGGCCATCGCGAAGGCGCATGAAATCGGGATGAAGGCGGTTTCCGCCTGGGTCCCCGGCCTCAACAAAGGCGCGCTCACCGCAGCGTTCGAGGCGGGGTTGAAAATCGAGTTCCTCACCGCGTGGATGGCCGCGCGAGACATCATCCGGCTCGATTCCTACCTGCCTTCGGGCGGCGTCCTCTTCTAGGGCATGTCGCCCCGATTTTCTCGGAACAAGAGCTAAATAACGAGGGCTGCATCGCGAGGCGATTCGGAGGGAGTCCCGTGCCTGTGGCCGTCGAGGCGCTCCGGAAATTGCTCACCGATTTCAACTCCCGGACGGGCGCCAAGATGTCCGCGATCGTTTCGCGCTCCGGCGTGCCGGTGGCCTGGGTCCTCCCGGACGACACCCAAGTCGACAACTTCGCGACGATGGCGGCGACCCTGCTCGGGGCCCTCGAGGTCATGTACGGCGCGATGAAGATGGACGCCCCGAATCGGATCTCAGTCGCCTCGGACAGCGGCATCCTGAGCGTCCACGGCGTCTCGGGGAAGATGTTCTTCGTCGCGATGGCGGAGAAACAGACCGCGGCGTTCGGCAAGGCCGTCGAGGAAGCCCTCGGGAAGGCGAAAAGCCTGCTCGGCGAGACCTAGGCGGACTTCCGCCGAGGCCAGTGCGGGATGAGTTCGACGATCCATTTGCGGATCCGTTGGTACACGACGACGCGTCGGCTCACAATCTCGACGAGGACCGCGATCCCGATCCCGACGATCGCCCCGCCGAGGATGTCGGAAGGCCAGTGGAGGCCCATGTAGACGCGGCTCACTCCGACGAGCGTGGCGAACGCCATAGCGGCGCCTCCCGCCCGCCAGCGGAATCGCAAGGCGACGAGGCCGGCGAGCGCGAACGCGCGAGATGCGTGACCGCTCGGGAGCGACGGATCGGGCTCCGTCGCGCAGCCGTATCCGGGGAGGGTCCGGGCCCCGAACGTCGGATCGACGCAGGGCCGCGACCGGTCCACGAGGTACTTGATCGCGGTCGTGAGGAAGATCGTGATGACGAGGATGAGGATGAAGTCGAACGTCGCCTCCCGCTGGCCGCGCAACCAGAGAGGAATCGCGAAGAGGGCGAGGATGTACGTGCCCCCGAGCGTCGTGATCAGGACCATGATGACGTCCAGGGTCGCGTTCGTGCCGGCGAGGTTGAGCGCCCTAAAGAGGAACTCGTCGGCGCCCCCGATTGAGGCGAACATCGGGACCGGGTTCACGCGCCCGGATGGCCGGGGGTCCCTTAAAGTCGGTAGCACCACAGACAACCCTCAAACCGTCAATCGTGATGGCCGCCGCGAGATGGATCGGGCGCGACACGTCTACCAACGTCTGCTCGGGCACTACGGACCGCAGCACTGGTGGCCCGCCGAGACGGCCTTCGAAGCAATCGTGGGAGCGCTGCTTATGCAGCAGACATCCTGGCGGAACGTCGAGGTCGCCATCCGGAACCTGAGGAGGGCGGGGCTCCTCGATGTCCGGGCGCTGGCGGAGGCGCCCGTGCCCGTCATCCGGAGGCATGTGCGGATCGCGGGCCTCTACCGCACGAAGCCGGCGCGCGTCCGGGCGTTCTGTCGTCATCTCCTCGACCGCTGCGATGGCGACCTGGCGCGCTATTTCGGCCGTCCTACGGACGTGGTGCGCGCGGACCTCCTGGCCCAGGACGGCGTCGGGCCGGAGACCGCGGACTCGATCCTCCTCTACGCCGGCGGACATCCGGTCTTCGTCGTCGATGCCTATACGGAACGCATCGGGACGCGAATCGGCCTCTTTCGGACTCGCGAGTACCGAGCGATTCAAAATTTCTTCGAGCAGCATGTTCCGCGAGAGCTCGCGACCTATCAGGAGTACCACGCCCTCCTCGTGCGACACGCGAAGACGCTCTGCCGTCGCACGAATCCCGTCTGTGAAGAATGTCCGATCCGATCCCTCTGCGATTTCGGCCGTCGACGAAAGCGATAAGGGCAACCGTGTCCTCGGGACGTGCGATGGTCCGTGCGATCACGTTCGACGCGTTCGGGACCCTCATCGACACCGGACGCGACGTGCTGATCCGGATCGCCCGCTCCGTGTGCGACGATCAGCGACCGAGCCTCGACGCGGAAGGGCTCCTCGCGACCTGGGATCGGCACTTCTTCGCGGCGGAGACCGCGCCGTTCCTGACCTTGGCGGAGATTACGGAAGACAGCCTCGCGAAGACGTTCCGCGAATATTCCATCGACGCATCGCCTGCGCCGTACGTGGACCGGCTCGTGGCGCTCTGGCGAGAGGCGAAAGCGTACGCCGAAGTCCCGCGGGTCCTCGACACCCTCGATGGCGTGCCGCGCGCCGTCGTCTCCAATGCAGACCACGAATTCCTCCTGGACATCCTCCAGCGAAATGCCCTGCGATTCGATGCCGTTATCACGTCGGAATCCGCGCAGACGTACAAGCCGCGTCCCCGGATCTTCGAGGCGGCCCTCGAGTCGCTCCGGGTCCGACCGGAGGACGTGATCCACGTCGGGGACTCCCTCGTGGCCGATGTGCAGGGCGCATCGCGACTCGGGATGCGGACCGTCTGGGTGAACCGCGGGGGCCTTCATCGCGGACCCGCCGATCCCACGCCGGACGCCGAAGCGCACGACCTCCGCGAGCTGCCGGCGATCGTCAAGCGGCTCTCCCACGACCGTTGAGCGGTAGGGTTCGCGCCGCGGCCTGGAAGAAATCCCGAAACGTGACGCGCCGCCCACACGGTTAAGTAACGATCCTTCGATATCCGCCATGGAGGGGCGGAGGGCTTGCCCAGTGTCACCGTGGGAGAGAGGATTCTCGTCCACCTCTCCGGTTTTCTGCGTCACGCGGACTCGTACGAATGCCCGGTCGAGATGACCCAGGACGGCATCGCGGCGGCGCTCCTCCTGAGCCGCGCGCACGTCGCGCTCGAGCTGAAGCGGCTCAAGTCGTCCGGGAAGGTGCAGGAGCGGATGGCCCACGTCGCCCATGCCCGCTCCCGCCGCAAGGTGTACGAGCTGACGCCGGCGGGCCAAGAGATCTCGCGGCGGATGCGGGAGCACGCGCGGGCACGGACGATCGAGCTGTCGGCGCCGGAAGGTCGTCGGACGGTCCTCGGCGGCGAGGCGATCGATGCGTTGCGCCATGCGGGCCTGAGGGAAGCCGAGGCCGTGCAGCGGGTCCTCGCCTCCGAGGTCGTCGAGATGCCCCGACCGGAACCGGCGAAGCCGGCCGCGGTCCCGAGCCGCACGTTCTTCGGCCGAGCAGACGAACGACGCTACTTGGAGGAGTGGCTCGCTTCCGGGTCGCGGGCCGTCGCCGTCGTGATCGGCGTGGCGGGGATCGGCAAGTCTGCGCTCCTCGCACGGGCCCTCGCCGAAGAACGCCGTCCGAAACTCCTCCGCCGCGTGTACGCCCACGACGACGCGCACGGCCTGTTGAGTTCGTTCGCGGATTTCCTCGCGCATCAGAATCGCCGGCGGCTGAAGGCGGCCATCACGCGTCCCGCCTACGACCCGATCGAGGTCGTCGCCGTCCTCCGGGAAGACCTGTCCGGCTGTGTCCTCGCGATCGACGACCTCCATGCGTGCCCCGCCGCCGACGCCCTCCTCCGAGCGGTCTTCGAACATCCTCCGGATGCGAAAATCCTCGTTGCGAGCCGCACGCAGCCGACGTTCTTCGAGCCACCCGACGTCGCGCGGGGACGCGTCGTCGAACTCCGCCTCGAAGGCCTCGACGATGATTCCGCGGCGGAGCTGCTCGCCTCCCGGGGGGCCTCTCTCAAACCGGCCGACGTGCCTCGAGTCGTCGCGGCGACCGGAGGCCACCCGCTCGCCCTCGAGCTCTTCGCGGCGAGCGGGCTCGACGCCGGAGCGGTCGAGACGGAGCGGTACGTGCTCGATACGGTCCTCGAGGACCTCGACGACGCATCGGAGAATCTCCTCCGCACGTTCGCGGTGCTGCGCCGTCCGGCGCGTTCTCCGGAGGCCTTCGGCGCCACGCTCTCCCAGCTCCGCCGACTCGTACGCCGCGCGCTCCTCCATCACCGAGACGAGGGCTACCTGCTGCACGACCTCGTGAAGGAATTCTTCCTCCGACGGATGGGGGACCTCCGGCGGCAGGAGGCGCACGTCCGCGCGGCCTCATACTGGGCGGGCCGACAAGACCACCTCGAAGAAGCGTACCACCGGATCGAGTCCGGGGATCTCGAAGCCGCAGTGGCCCGGCTCATCGACGTCGGACCGGCGTTCGCGGAGAGCGCTCGCGCGGGAGATCTGGAGGCCGCGTTGCTCCGCGTTCCGCAGGATTCGCGGCTCGACGCCCTCCTCGCGGAGACGCAGATGTTCCTCGGAAAGTTCGCGGATGCGCGGGCGGTCCTCGAGCGCATCGCGAGCTCCGGTACGCCTTCGGAACGGCTTCGGGCGCACATCCAACTCGGGCGGATCGCCAATCGACTCGCCGCCTACCAGGACGCGCGGACGATCCTGGCGGAAGCGGTTCGCGAGGCCGCGGCCCTGGCGGTCCCGGAGGTCGAGGGAGAGGCGTTGCGGGCCCTCGGTGGCGTGGAGCGGAAGCTCGGAGACCTTCCGGCGGCCATGGGGCACCTCGAACAAGCGGCGGACCTCTTGCCACACGGCTCGCGCGAGCGGGTCCGCACGTTGACCGATCTCGGCGCCGTCCTGATCGCACGCGGGGACCACGCCAACGCGAAGACGCGTCTCCTGGAAGCCGCTGCGTCGGTGCGGAGCGGCACCCGGGACGATGCCGCGATCCAGATCAACCTCGGAATCGTCTCGAGCCGCCAAGGGGATGCCCGGACGGCGGCGGAGACGTTCGCGCGGTCCGCGGAGATCGCCCTGGGCGCCGGGGACGTGCGCTTCGCGTCGTACGCACTGGCGAACGCGGTCGACAACTACCTTCGATTGGAAGCGGTCGAGGCCGCGGCCGCGAGCGCGGAGCGCGCGGTCCAGCTCGCCGAGACGATCGGCGACCCCGTCGCCCTGTCCACGGCGAAGGCGAACCTGGGCCTCGTCTTCGCGAAGCGCGGGGATTGGTCGAAGGCGGAGGCCCACCTGCTCGAGTCCGTCGAGATGATCGCCCGACTCGAGAACCCGTACTCGCTGGCCACCCGGTACGAAGAGATCGCGCGGCTCTACGAGACCCAAGGCCGGGGCGGCGACGCGGCGCCGTGGCGCGCCCGCGCCGACGACCTGTTCGCCCGCCTCCAAGCCGGCGGAGACCAGCGCACGGCCGGGGCGTGAATCCAGACTCGAACCGACGCGAGTGGCGCACAGCGAAATCGATCCGTGATACGCCGCGGAAATGCGTCGGACAATTATCGGACCAAATCATTAAGTAGGTCAGACATGATGGCGCCCCGTCCGCGGGGTTTCTCCCGGCGGGCACATGGGATGGGACGCGCATGTCATCCGCCCTGAGATCGAGGGCCGCGGCTATTGGGCTCGTGCTCGCCATCGCGTTTCTGGCGCTCGCCGCCCTCATGCCGACCGCGAAGGCCGCGTCAACGGGCGTCGACCCGGCGGCAATGACTGTGACGGTCGTCCTCGACAAGTCGTCGTACCTGAGCGGCGACACCGCGACCGCCCAGGCGACCGTCTATCGGACCCCGGCGCCCGCGAATTACACCTATACATGGCGGGTCCGGAACTTCTTCTTCCAGCTTCTGAACACGACGACGACCGCGGGCGCTAGGTTCACCTATCCGATCGCTCTCGATTACACGGGGACCCTCCGATTCGAGGCGACCGTGGACGACGGTCAGGGGACGGTCAGCGCGGGCCAGCAGAGCGCGACGGTCGCCCTCGCGTACATGGCCATGAGCCTCGACCGCGGCGACTACAATCCGGGCGACACGATCAACGCTCTCTACGACGTGACCTCGCACGTGATCACGAATCCGTCCTACGCCTACGAAGTCGACGACGAGAATGCGGTCATCGTCTTGTCCGGGACGACGAACCTGACGTTCTTCGGGTTCCGCACGCCGAACCCCGCGAGCCGCAGCTACACCTTCCACGTGACCGCTTCGGACCGAGGGAACACGACGCAGACGCAAGCGACGATCATCCAGGCGAGCGGCTTCGTCCTCGGGTTGAGTTTCGACCGGTCGTCGTACGCCGCCGGCGAAACGATTCACGCGCGGCTCACCTTGACCGCGCGAGGCCCGGCATCGCTCCCGAGCCAGTTCCGCTGGTCCCTCTCGATCGCCTCGACGTCGGTCTCGGCGATCACGACCGGGGCGGTGGCAGACCTCTCCCTCCGGATCCCGCAAGGGACCGGGGGCGGAGGCCTCCTCGTCTTCGCGAACGAATTCAACACCGGTGCGAGCGCGTTCCAGACGGTCCAGGTCGGCGGGTCGGGGACCGCGTTCTGGTCCACCGACGTCGGGGGCGTCCCGATCTTCGGCATCGTCCTCGGCGTCCTGTTCCTCCTGCTCCTGATCGCGGTGATCGGGCTGTGGAGGCGGGTGGGAGGCGGCCTCGCGCCGATGGGCGCGAAAGGGACCCAGCCCCCGCCACCGGAAGGGCCGGTCCAGACCCCGCCGACGTCGCCCATGTCGATCACCTGTCGCCGTTGCGGCAAGCCGATCGACCTGTCGACGAGCCGCCGTCCAATCGAGGTCATGTGCCCCTCGTGCGGCGAGACCCAAGTCGTCACGTAGTGGCGTAACGTTCATAGCCGCACGGCCGCGTTGCCGGCCGGCTCGCTCGGAGGCGTTGGAATGGGGGAAGAGGACGAGTTGCTCGAGGCGGCCCAGAAGAACGACCTCGCGCAGGCCCAAGCGATCCTGGACCGCAATCCGTCGTTGCTCCGGATGCGCACCCCGAACGGGACGCTCGTCCTGACGGCCACCTTCTACGGGGCCTCGGACGTCCTCAAGCTGCTCCTCGCTCGGACGCCGGAAGACGCGCTGAACCTGTACGAGGCCGCGACGGTCGGGAATGCGCGGCGGCTCAAGACGATCCTCGGGCAATCCCGCGTCCGGGTCAACGAGGCCACCAAGGAGGAGGGCTTCGACCCGCTCGGCCTCGCCGCGTTCTTCGGCCATTCCGATGCCGTCAAAGTACTCCTGGACCACGGGGCCGATGTGAACCAGAAACCGCCGAGTCGGTTCGCGAACACGGCCGTGGATGCGGCCGTCTCGGGAGACCACGCCGACGTCGTGCGGATCCTGCTCGCGGCCGGGGCGAACCCGAACGTGCGGAGTGAGGCCAACTACACCACGCTCCACAAGGCCGCGGTGCACGGGAATCTCGAGGTCGTCCGGATGCTCCTCGATCGCGGGGCGGACGTCCACGCGATCCGAGACGGCGGTCACACGCCCCTGGACGACGCAGTCGAGAAAGGCCACACCGCCATCGCGGATCTGCTTCGAGCGCGCGCCGCGAAAGACTAGTTCTCAGCGCCGCCATGGGATGAAATCACGAATGAGGCTTGAGAAACATCCACCGATGCCCTTCGATGTCTTCGGCCCTGTATAGGCGCCCGACCGGGTTGTCCTCGAGATCGGAAAGCATCGTCGCGCCCTCGCTCTTCGCGCGAGCGAAGTGACGGTCGACATCGTCCACGTGGACAAGCAGCCCGTCGACGACCCATGGGACCGAAGACCACTTACGCGCGGCCGCGCACGTCTCCCGGTGATGCTTCGGGCTCTGGTAGTCCGGTGTCGGGGTCGCCAAGAAGACCCGGCCTTTCCCGAGTCGCAGCTCCGCGTGCGTGATCCGCCCGTCGCGGTCCTTCATCCGCTGGTCTTTGCGTTCGCGGAACCCGAAGGCACGCACCAACCAATCGATCGCCGTGGCGGGATCCTCGTACGCGACCATCGGTACAATCGTGGGCATCTCCTCCCGCTCGTCTTGCGCCATTCGTTCCCTCAACCCGCGAAAGTGGACGAGGATACTTAACTCCTATCGGGAGACGGCTGAACGCACTCTCGATTGTTCCGACCCGCTCGTCAGACTCTCTTGAGGATGTCCGCGATCCGGCGGATGCATTCGACAATCGTCTCGCGGGAGGCCGCATACGAGAGCCGGAGGTGGCCCTCCCCGGCCTCGCCGAACGCGCTCCCCGGGGTCACCGCGACGTCCGCCTCTTTGAGGATCCGTTCCGCAAGCGACGCGCTGTCCATGCCGACTTCGACTCGGGGGAAGACATAGAACGCGCCGCTCGGACGATCCGTCGCGAGTCGATCGATCTTCTTCAGCTCTCGGAGCACGATGTCTCGCCGCGCCCGGAACTCGTCGACCATGGCCTTCAGCGGACCGGTCGGGCCCCGGAGGGCCGCGACGCCTGCCTTTTGCGCGAACGCGGTCGCACAGGTGATCGTGTGCTCCTGGACCTTCACGATCTGCCGGTACATCGGCGACGGCGCGACGAGCCAGCCGAGCCGCCAGCCTGTCATCGAGTACGTCTTCGAAAAGCCGTTCACCGTGACGGTCCGGTCGAACATGCCCTCCAGCGACGCGGGCGAGACGTGCTCGCCCTCGTACAGGATCTTCTCGTAGATCTCGTCGCTCACGACCGTGAGGTCGTGGTCCGCCGCGAGGTCCGCAAGGCCTCGCATCTGCGCCCTCGTGTACACCGAGCCGGCGGGATTCGAGGGCGAGTTCAGCACGAGGAGCCGGGTCCGCGGGGTGATCGCGTCCCCGACCGTCTCCGTCGAAGGCACGAATCCATCTTCGTCCGCGGCGCGGATGGGCACGGGCTTCGCACCCGCGAGGGTCACCATCGGCGCGTAGGAGACCCAGCCGGGATCGGGGATCAGGGCCTCGTCTCCGGATTCGAGGAGGGCCATGAACGTCATGAAGAGCGTGTGTTTGGTCGGGGCGACGATCACGTTCTCGGGCTTCGCGGGAATCCCGTTCTCCGTCTGCGACTTTTCGGCGATCGCTTCTCGCAGCTCGCGGATTCCAGGAGCGGCGGTGTATTTCGTGTAGCCGTCGTCCAGCGCCTTCTTGGCCGCTTCGACGATGTGCGCGGGCGTCGGGAAATCCGGCTCGCCAATGGCCAGCGAGAGGATCTTCTTCCCCTGGCCCTGCGATTCCGCAATGAGGTCGCTAATCCGGACCGTGGGAGAGGGCTCGATCGAACGGACGCGCTTCGCGAACCGGGCCATGGAACGTGAGAAGGTCGGAAGGTAGAAAAGCTTCACCCGGGTCGCTGCCGATTTCTACTCAATTGAGTGGAAAATCTCGAAGTTATGTGACTCGCTTCCAATCGGCGTCGCCGGGGGGGCCGCAGCCGTGAATAGAGAACGGACTTCCGCTTAATTGGCACAATCGGACCCACGGAGGCCTCGATAACCACGTGGCCGATCCCTTCGCGGCGTAGGTACTCGGTCAGTAGCCCGAGCGTCGGTGGCGATACAAAGAGAACAGACTGCCCAGGGTACCTGACTCCGTCTCGTTCGATAAGTCCAGCGTAATGGTACGCCCTGCCGCTCTTGCGGGATGTGTCGAATCCGGATCGATTCCCGCGGGGTGGCAATCCGAACACAAATCGTCGGATCCTCCCACACATCGCCGTGTTGGCGCTATCGACATCCCAGGTCACAATGAAGCCGTGCATGGGAGCCTGCTGTTGCTGCCGAGCCCGGCGGAGGGAGCGAGCGCGATCGGTCAACTTCTACCCAATTGAGTAGAAAGCCCAGGATGACATCATTGTCCCTCTAGGAACGGTGAGCGAATGTGAAAATCAGCCTCGCGATCGGCGGATCGTTTATCGGTGGGCGAAGTACGCGCGCACCTCGGCCTTGCTCACGTGATCGATCCGCGCGAAGCCCACGCGTTCGAACTGCACGACGTCGTCGACCTTGAGGGATCCCACGAGCGGCTCGGAGAGGCCACGCGACTCCGTGCCGTCCGGCATCACGAGATGGGTCTGCACCCCATGCGTGACCCACTGGATCTTTGGAATCTCCTTGTTCGCCATCGAGATGAATCGGGCGCGGTGGTCCAGGACGACGTTGCAGAAGTCCTTGAGCCGAACCTCCTGGCCGCGGAACTTTGTGAAGTCCTCGCGGGCCACCTCGACCTTTGAACCCGCGGGGATCTCCCGCACGCCACGGCCGGGGAAGTCCGGGTGGAGCGGCGCCTTCACGCGTTCGATCGGCGGCAGCCCCGCGATCTCGACGACGACGGGATCGGGGACGAAGAAGTAACGGTTCGCGTCTTTGTCGATCATCTTGCGGTTCTCCGCATACAACGTCTCGGCGGGCACCTCGATGTCGTTCAGGCTCAAGCCGAAGGAGAGCACGAACTCCCGGAGGGCCGCGGGACGGATCCCCCGGCGGCGCAACGATTGCAACGTCCACGTCCGAGGATCGTCGATCCCGGTGAGACGGCCCTCCGCGATCTCCTTCCGATATCGCGACTTCGACAGCTCGAGATCCTTGAACCGCAAGATCCCGAAGTGGACGAACCGCGGACGACGGTCGACCTGGAGGATGTCCCAGATCCGGGTCTCCATGAGGTCCTCCATCACGAGGTCCTTGCCGCGGAGGACGTGCGTGATCCCCAGCAACGCGTCGTCGACGGCCCACGAGAACTCGAGCATCGGCCAGACGCGGTACCGCGTGCCGACCCGCGGATGCTCGCGCACCGCGACGCGGAACAGGACGCGGTCTCGGAACGCGGGATTCGGATGGGCCATGTCCGTCTTGAGCCGGACGACGGCTTCGCCCTCGCCGTACTCGCCGGCGAGCATCGCCTTCCACATCGCGATCGTCTCGTCGACGTCCTGGATGCGGTGCACGCACGCGCGCATCGCTTCGCGGTTCTTCCGCAGGGTCTCCGCGTCGCATTCGCACACGTACGCCTCGCCGGTCGCGAGGAGCTTCTCGGCCCACTCGTAATGCAACGGGATTCGGTCGCTCTTGTACAGGACCTCGCCGTACTCGACGCCGGCCCATTCGAGGCCCTCCTTCACCTGGTCGAACGCCTCCGGGAGGAGCGGCTTTTCCTCCGACCCGATCGTGTCGTCGAAGACGAGGAGCAGCTTCCCGTGGTAGCGCTTCGTGTAGGCGTCGTTCAGGACGAACGCCCGCGCGTTGCCGATGTGGAGCGGGCCGCTCGGATAGGGCGCGAGGCGCAGGACCACCGCTCCGTCGACGGCATCCGGGAGCGGCGGGAGCTCCTTGGGGCCGACATCCGGTCGAATCTTCTCGAGGAGTTCCGGTGCAATCGCCGCGAGCTCCGCCCGTTGCGTTTCGAGGCCGAGATCGTTCACCTCCGCGACGACGCGTTCGACGTACGCGCCCGCCTCCTTCGCGCGCCGCCGGAGGGAGGCGTCTTCGGCGAGCAACCGGCCGAGGACCGCCTTCGCGTCCGCCTTTCCTTCGTGAAGGACGGCGTTCTGCAGCGCGAATTTCCGAGCGGATTCGAGGGCCACGTCGCAGCGAACTTCCTCGGTCTATTAAGTCTTCTCGAAGGTAAAGGGAGCGGCTCGTGGCCGATTCGTCGCCCGCCGAAGCGACCCATTCATTTCGCACGATCCGAGTTCGTCGCCTCGCATCGCGGCGTCCCCAAATCGCATCGCGCGACACCGGGACGTCACCGAGGTATCAATCCTGATACCGATTTCCTCGGAGCAACGTCGCCCTGGAAACCATTTTGCCTGCGTACTCACATCGCTCGTCGTGGGCCGGGGAAGGGGGAGGTTATCCCTTCGAACGCGCGTGGGCCTCGCGTCGGCGGGGTGGGCGGTCGCGTTCAGCCTGCTCGCGGTCGCGGCTGCGACGCCCCGGGGCCCGACCGCCATGCTGTCGGTCGACGACCCCACGCCGGGCATCGGCCAAATCGTCTACTTCGATGCGTCGGCGAGTGTCGGTCACGACACTGGGAACGGACGGATCGTCTCGTATGAGTTCGATTTCGGAGACGGCAATCGCACCCGTGAGCAGGATTCGCCCCTGGCTAGCCATGCGTATTCGCTCGCGGGCCCGAAACGAGCGAGCGTGACCGTGGAGGACGCGCGCGGAAACGAAGGGACGGCATCGGTGCGAATCGAGGTACAACCGAAGCCCTCGACGGGAGGCATTCCCGATCTCACACCGCAATCGGCCTCGACGATCCCCGCCGAACCGATCGATGGCCAGATCGCGATCCTGGCCATCACGATCGCCAATCATGGGAACGGTTCGGCCGATGGCGCAAGCATCGATGTGACGGACCAGCGTCCGAACGGGACGATCCTTGCAATCGGCGATGCGTCGCTGCCTGCACGACTCGATTCGGAGGAATCTGTCGTCGTATACTCTCCGACCTTCGTGGCCTCGGGGGTCGGGAACCACACGTTGCAAATCGTCGTCGGCCAGGTGACCCCGGAAGAGAAGGATGTCGAAGACAACACACTGACCATCCGGATGACGGTCCTCCCGGCCATCGGTCCGCCGCCCGGAGGGACGCCGGACCTGGCGCCCGAGACCGCGTCCACGATCCCGGCACAACCGGTCGAAGGCGAGGCCGTCATCGTGTCGATCACCATCGTCAACCGCGGAAGTGTCGCGGCGAATGCTGCCATCCTCGGTGCATCGGACGTGCGGCCGAACGGGACGGTCGTTCCGATCGGGACGACGGTGCTCACGTCGCCGCTCGCACCCGGGGCCTCGGTCGTCGTGTACGCCCCGACGTTCGTGGCGGCCGCGGCCGGGAATCATGAACTGCAGATCACGATCCGCAGCGTGAGTCCCCCGGAGACCGACGTGGCGGACAACGCGTTGACGATCCCAATGACCGTGCTCCCGGCGATGGGGCCACCCCCTTCTCCGATTGGAGGAGGCGTCGAAACGGCGATCATCGCGGGCGGTCTGGCCGCGGCCGCGGTGGCCGCCTTGCTCATCGCGACCTGGCTGCTCCTGGTGCCGCGCGAGCCGGGACCGCTCGAGCCGCCGCCTCCCGAACCGCCAGACGACTCCCCGCCGCCCATCCGGCCGCCCTAGGTGAAACCCCTGGCCCGCACGCAGGATCGGTTTCCCCGCAACGACTAAGGAGACGGCACGCCTTCGGTCGCGCCGGCGAGGTCCATGACGATTCGCGATTGGCTTGTGGCCTTTTCGAACGACGTCGTCGAAGTGAAGGAGCCCGTGGCGACCGACCTCGAGGCGACCCGCTTCTTCCTCCAGCACCCGCGGCAACCCGTCCATCTCAAGGATCTCCACGGCGGCGAGGCGGTCGGAAATCTCTGGTCGACGCGCGACCGCGTTGCGACCGCGCTCCGCGTCCCGAAGGCGGATCTCCTCCCGAGGCTCATGGACGCCCAGGCGCATCCGAAGGACGCCCGCGTGGTCGAGCGAGCGGACTTCATGCGCCACGAGACGACCGACGTCGACCTACGGGAGCTCCCGATCCCGAAGCTGTTCCCGAAGGACGCGGGTCGCTACATCACCGCCGGCGTATGGGTCGCCGAATGGGAGGGCGTGCGCAACCTGTCGTTCCACCGCATCCTGATCCTGGGCGCCGATCGAGGGGCGTGCCGCATCGTCCCCCGTCATCTGCGTCACATGTACAACGAGGCGATGAAGGCCGGCGGCGAGCTCAAGGTCGCCGTCTGCATCGGACTCGATCCGTGGAACCTCCTCGCCGGCGGGACGTCCGTCGAGTACGGCGTTGATGAAAGTCGGATCGCGTCCGCCCTCACGCAATCGTGCCTGGGCAAGCCGATCGACTCGGTTCGGATCAAGAGCGGCCTCACGGTGCCCGCGGAAGCCGAGTACGTCCTCGAGGGCCGCCTCATCAACGAGGTTCACGACGAGGGCCCGTTCGTCGATGCGGTCCGCACGTACGATCGCGTCCGCAAAGAACCGGTGCTCGTCGTCGACCGGATCTACCACCGCGACCGTCCAATCTTCCACATCATCGTCGGCGGCCTCGACGAGCACTTCATGTTCATGGGCATGCCCCGCGAACCCGTGATCTACCAGGCCGTCTCGCGCGCCGTGCCGCACGTGAAGGCCGTCCGCCTCACGGAAGGCGGCTGCGCGTGGCTCCACGGGGTCGTCTCGATCCGGAAGCAGCACCAGGGCGACGGCAAGAACGCGATCATGGCGGCCTTCGGAGCGCACACCTCGATGAAACAGGTCGTCATCGTCGACGAGGACATCGATGTCTTCGACGACCGCGACGTAGAGTGGGCGATCGCGACGCGCTTCCAGGCGGACCGTGGCCTCGTCGTCCTGCACGATGTCCGTGGGTCGTCGATCGATCCGTCCGCGCGCGATGGCTTCACGTCGAAGATGGGGATCGATGCGACGAAACCGTTCGCGGCGGACCCGGCGATGTTCGACAAGGCGATCCTGTGAACGCGTTCGAGATCATCGCGATCGTCAGGCTGCCTTTCCTCGGAAGACGCGGGCGCCATCCGCCTCCCTGACGCAAAGGTTATTTCGACACCTGCGTGGTTCGCCCGCCGTGTTCGTGACGCACGAGCTCCTCCGGCGTGAGACCGTGGAGGAGCGCGCGTACCAGGTGAACATCGCGCGGGCGTGCCTCGAGCGATCGACCCTCGTCGTCCTGCCGACGGGGATGGGCAAGACGGTCATCGCGGCCATGGTCATCGCCGAGGTCCTGCGGCGCCGCGGCGGTCGGATCCTCTTCCTCGCGCCGACGAAGCCGCTCGTCGAGCAACACGCGGCCTCGATGCGGAAGGTCCTCGCCGTCGACCGGATCACGCTCTTCACGGGCGAGGCGACGGCCCCGGAGGATCGGGAACTGCTCTGGAGGGAGAACAAGATCATCGTGTCGACGCCCCAGGTGATTCGGAACGACCTGCGGGCGGAACGCATCTCGCTCGACGACGTGAGCCTGATCGTCTTCGACGAGGCGCATCGCGCGGTCGGCGACTATGCGTACGTCGACGTCGCGGCCGCGTACAAGGAAGTCCCGGATCGGTTGGTCCTCGGGATGACCGCGTCTCCGGGGTCCTCCGCGGAGAAGATCCTCGAGGTGTGCGGGAACCTCGGCATCACCGCGGTCGAGATCCGCACCGAATACGACCCCGACGTCGTACCATATCAGCACGATCTGCAGATCGAGCGAATCCCGGTGGAGGCGCCTGACGTCTCCAAGGAAATCCGGAAGCTCCTTCAGACCGTCGTCGATGAACAGGTCGCGCGACTGAAGAAACTCGGGTTCCTCGCGGGCCGGGCGAGGGTGACCCGCAAGGACCTGCTGGCGGTCGGAAACGAGGCCCGCGCCCGCCTGGACTCCGGCGTCAAGGACGGCCGACTCTACGGTGCGATGACCGCGCAGGCGATCGCAATGAAGGCGGACCACGCCATCGAGCTCGCGGAGACGCAAGGCCTCGGCTCCCTCCGACTGTACTTCGAGAACATGCAGAAGGACACGAAGACGAAGGCGGACGTCCAGTTCCTGAAGCACGCGAAGGTCCAAGAGGCCATCCAGCTCGCGGAGGCGACGGAGGTCGAGCATCCGAAGCTCGCGAAGACCGGGTGGATCGTCCGAAAACAACTCATGGAAAAGGCGGACTCCAAAGTCATCGTCTTCGCGCATTACCGGCAGACCGCGGACCGGATCACCCAGGAGCTCGCCCGAATTCCGAGCGTCAAGCCGATGCGGTTCGTGGGCCAAGCGTCCCGCGGCGAGGACATCGGGCTCTCGCAGAAGGAGCAAGTCGACATCCTCGACAAGTTCCGCGCGGGCGAGATCAACGTCCTCGTCGCCACCTCGATCGGGGAAGAGGGGCTCGACATCCCGCAGGTCGACCTCGTCGTGTTCTACGAGCCGGTGCCGTCTGAGATCCGGACGATTCAGCGACGCGGCCGCACCGGACGGAGTGCCGCGGGCCGGGTCGTGACGTTGGTGACGAAGGACACGCGGGACGAGGCGTATCTGTACAGCGCCCGACGGAAGGAACGGAAGATGCACGTGGAGCTCGACCGCCTCCGGAAGGATTTGAAGCAGAAGATCTTCGTGGGCGAACCGGGAGGCGAAACGTTCGTGGCCGCGGCTCCGGAAAAGCGGATCGAGACGTTGCGGGCGCAATCCCACGATCGAGCTCCGGTCCCGGAATCCCGCCGACGTCCCTCGAAGAAAGGCCAGACGACCTTCGAAGATTACTGAGTACGAATCCGGTTTGATTTTATACTCCGGATGTCCGTATCGACCCCGGGCCACGGGATGATTCATTGCCCCGAGTGCGGGTGGGAAATCGACCCGGACGACGAGATGTGCCCGAACTGCGGGGCGTACCTCGCGGACTACGAGAACCTCGAGCCGTCTGAGGACGGAACGTAATCAGCCTCGGAACATGTCGCGGCCTGCGCCTTTCAGGAACTCCCCGAAGCCGCCGCTCGGCGGTGGGATGTCGCCGCGGACGACCTCCCCGGAGGCCGCGTCGAGCAGGATCGTGTACGATCGGCCTCGGTATTCGAAAGTCGAGAACCAGATCGGAGCGTGGAGGAACTCGGAATCCTTGAGGTCGACTTGGGTGCGGGCGTCCTCGATGACGTCCACGAGTTCCTTCAGCAACTCCCGCTGATGGCCATCGACGTCCTCCCGGGTGAGTCGCTCCGCTTCGTCCTCGTCGACCTCCGCGTTCAGGAACCGGGATTCGCGCACCATGCCGCCGGTGTCGAAGGGCACCTTGAGCCCGAGGGGCAATTTGTATTCCCGCGTCGGGAAGTCCCCGGATCGACGGCCCAGGACCTTCCAGAAGTAATCGCGCCGAAGATTCCCGGTACGCTTCTCATTCGTCCCGGTCCGCGTGAGGACCCCGGCGTAGGCGGTTGTCGCATCGACCTCGAACACGTAGAACGGAAGATAGACACATTCGAGCGAGGTGACGCGGGAGGCCTTCCGGAGGTCGTCCGGCTTCATCACGCCGCCCTCCATCCAACCCTGGATCGCACGCAGAGCTCCGTCGCGGTCCATCCGGGCCGCGAGCATCGAGTGCGTCAGCACGAAGGGCTTGTCCCCGCGGATCCGCGAGGCGGTGCCGCAGTACGGGCACGTCACGATGACCTCGCCCGTGGTCAGGTTCAGCGGTCCGCCACACTTCGGGCAACTGATCGACTGTACGAGCTCGGGCATGCCGACGCAACACTCATGGGGAGGTCGAATATAGAGGCTTCGTGGGAAGTCTCAGCGCCCTCCGGCGCGGCAGCCTGTTGACCGTCTTCCTCCTGTTCGCCCTGCTGTCCCTCCTGCTGCTCGCCATCCTCGCGATCGCGGACTACGCGCTGCAGGCGAACGCGTTCCCCGGGGCGCTGGCGATCGTCGTCGGCTTGGCGGTCCTGTTCATTTTCTTCCAGTGGTTGATCTCTCCCTTCATCGTCCGATGGGCGATTCGTGGCCGCCGGCCAATCACGGCCGAGTCGAATCCGTGGGTGTATCGGACCGTCGAGGAAACCGCCCGCCAGGCCGGCGTGCCGACGCCCAAGATCTGGGAGAGCGGGGACGATTCGCCGAATGCGTTCGTCTTTGGCCGCACGATCGCCTCGGCGGAGCTCGTCATCACGCATGGCCTCTTGGAGCGCCTGAACCAGGACGAGATCCGCGCGGTGCTCGCGCACGAGATCGGGCATCTTCGGCACCGCGACGTGATCATCATGACGTTGATGTCCGCGGTTCCTCTGATCGCCTACGTCATCGCGCGCTTGGGCTTCGAGGCGCTCCGGGGCAACGCGCGCGTGCGCGGGAAGGGGGCGGGCCAGGCGTTCATCATCATCATCGCATCCGCCATCGTCTCCTACGCCGTCTATCTCGTCGCGCAACTGCTGGTCCTCTATCTCTCCCGGACCCGCGAGTACTACGCCGACGCCTACAGTGGCGCGGCGACCCGCGCCCCGCATCTGCTCGCGTCCGCGCTGACGAAGATCTCGTACGGATTGTCGCTGGCACGGCCCGACGAGGAGCCATCGGGCCTCCGGGCGTTCATGATCGGCGACCCGGTCAAGGCGGAGGAAGACTATCAGGAACTCCAGGAGCGGATGAACAAATACGACCTGGACCACGATGGTCAAATCGACGCGTACGAATTGCAGAAGGCCGTCGAACAGGAGAGAAAGAGCCACTGGCGCCGCGCCAACGAGCTCTTCGGGACCCATCCGCCGACCTACAAGCGGATCCTCGTGCTCGAGGAGATGGAAGAAGAAATCAAGAAGGGCGGGCTCCCGCAAAACATCTACAAGTTCGTGTGAGCTCGGAGGCCGGATCGGCCCGTGGCCCGCGCGGATTGTCGCTTGCCTACGGGATGTACTTGCGCCGGGCGCGCCGCACCGCGTCTGTCTCCGCGTCCCGCGCCATGACGAAGATCGCCCCGAGGACGATCATCACGAGGATCGAGAGGAGGATCAGGTACAGCAGCTTCGCGAAGTCGGACGAGCCGCCCGTGAAAATCGAGCCGTAGAAGCTGCCCGCGCCGACCACGAAGAAGCCGCCGGCCAGGGGCCGCGCGATCATCCGGTCGTGGGTGGCCGCATACATCATGTAGAACCCGAGGGCAAAGATCATCGACGTGAGGCCGGTCCACCAGAGGCGCTCGTCGATTCGGAGGGTCGGGGCGACGAGCAGGATGTAGGCGAAGATCGCCACGAGCACGATCGTCGCGATCGCCGCCATCGCGAGGAGGACCGTCGTCGACAGCTTGGGCACTGTGGGCCCGCTCGGAGCGGGGGCCGGGGGTTGCTCCATGGAATCAACTCTGGACAACCGGCTTGCCGCACTCCGGGCAGAACTTCATGCCGCCGGGAACCTCGTGGCCGTCTGGGCACTTGAGGACCTGGGCCGCGCCGCACTCGGGACAGAACTTCTGGCCGGGCCCGACCATCTTGCCGCACTTGATGCACGGCTTGCTGCCTGCCGCGACCGTCGTGTCGGCGCCGCAGTTCCCACAGAACTTCGTCGTCACGGGGTTCATCGTGCCGCACTTCGGGCACGGCCGCCCCTGGGGTTGCTGCTGGGCGATCATGCCCGGCACCTGCGAGGCCATCCCGTATCCGAGGCCGATGCCGGCGCCGAGACCGATGCCGGTGCCGGCGCCGCCGGACGGGTTCGCGGCGGCGGCCTTCATCGAGTCGGCCAGGGCGAACTGCTGGTACGCGGCCGCGTTCGTACGGCCGAGCACCTTCGCCGACGCCATCTTATCGAGCGCGTCCTTGATCGTGTCCGGCAGCGGGATGTTCAACCCGCTGATCTGGATGATCTCGATCCCGAGCGTCGCAAAGTGCGGCTTCGAGTTGGCGAGCGTGCCCTGTTCGATGTCATTGAGGCTCGCCGCGAAGTCGACGACCTTCAGCCCGTTGGCCTTCATCTTGCCCAAGGTGACATTGAGCTGCTTGACGATCTCGTCCTTGATGCGGTCCTCGACCTCCGCCGAACTGGCGGCGCCGAAGGTCCCGACGAACTGGTTGATGAACGTCTCCGGGTCCTTCAGGCGGTACCGGAAGTCTCCGAACGCGCGGAGCTGCACCATGTCGAAGTCCGGGTCCTGGAACAGGAACGCGTCCTGCGTCCCGAACTTCCCGTCAAAGATCCGCTTCTGGAGGTAGTACACCTCGGCCTGCTGGACGACGCCGGACAGGGCCTGGATGAGTTTTCCCAGGACGGCGACGTTCTGCGACGTGAGCGCGTACCGGTCCGGTCGGTCCAGGTATGCGAGGACCTTGCCGTCGCGGTAGAAGACCGCGATCTCGTCCTCCCGGACGACGATGTTGTCGTTCATCCGGATGTTGCGCGGGACCTTCCACATGATGTTCTGTCGCTTGAACTGGTCGTCCCAGGCGACCGTCATCGCGCCGACGAGGCCTTCTTTCCGACCCGCCGTCTGGTCCGTCCGCCGCGCGCCGCCGAAGAAGAATGAAATCGGGAGCATCGTCTTCACCTCACCTGGATGCCGGTCACGGCCATCATCCGGTTCTTCCATGCCGTCTCAAATGCCGCGACCTCCTCGCGGCACGCCTTCAGGGATGCGTCGAAGCTCTTCGGGTCCGCGGCCTCCTGGATCATCGGGACGACCGCGGCGGCTTTGTCGAGCGAGTCGAGCATCGCGTAGTCGTACTCGTACAGTTTGTCGAGTTCCGTCTCCTTGATCTGGATCGTCGCGCTGATGCCGGAATAGCCGCCTTCTGCGTGACGCACCTTCGCCTCGAGGCCTTCGACCGTGAAGATGATGTTGCCGATGCCCTGGAGGCCTTGGATCTTCCCGTCCATCGCCATCTGGTCCCGGATGGTCTCGAGGTCCCCGCGGACGCCCTTCAGCTGGTTCGCGAGCTGGATGCGGAGCAGGTTGTCCGCCGCGCGGATATCCTCTCGGCGCCGGTAGCCGGCGTAGCCGGGGATCACCAGCTGGATCTTCTTGAGCAGTCCTCGGTCTTGTTCAACGCGGTCGCGGATATCGGGCA
>Ga0209690_1000279_pt1 | contig 26834 bp, 30 predicted proteins | sample GraSoiAngelo_150_FD_186164 | JGI IMG/M metagenome (GOLD analysis project Ga0209690, IMG submission 186164) | Grasslands soil microbial communities from the Angelo Coastal Reserve, California, USA - 14_1009_09_40cm (SPAdes) (version 2) | ecosystem: Environmental > Terrestrial > Soil > Grasslands ... | reverse complement strand
TACGTCGGCCACGATGAACCTTCCGTCGAGTTTTATTCGAGCACTCCGGGATCCGGGAACCACGCTCGGTTCCAGCTGACGATACCCACTGAACCGTCCGGACCCTTCTCGCAGTCCAAGGGTTATGACTTCGAGCTCCATCCCGCTTTCTGGTTCGGCATGGCCCTCTGCGACACCCAGTCGTTCCCCGAGCAGCAGCCGAACTGCACGCCGGACAGCGACAGCAACATCGTCGACCCCACGCAAACTTTCAAGGCGCCGGGAGCAGCATTCAGCGAGCTCCAGTTTTATCCCCCGGGTTGGATCCCGCAATTCGCCGGCACCAGCTGCGACCCGACCAAGTGGTGCGTCGCCATGACGATTGACAGCCTGTCCGAGAATCCTATCAACGGCACGACGCTCAATCCCGCGTGCCAGTCGCAGCTCCTCGGCGGGATCGAGTACGTCAACTTCGCATTCCTCACGCTGGACGGCAAGCCTCTCGGACCGCCCAACCCGCTGCAATTCAATTTCTCGACGTCAGGCAATCCCAACAACCCCAATACGCTCTTCCTCAACCAGGGGGACCAGGCGACGGTCACCCTGACCGACACTCCCGGCGGGTTCGAGACCATCGTGTCTGACACCACGACAGGCCAGACGGGACACATGGTGGCCAGCGCCGCCAACGGTTTTGGCCAGATCAAATACGTCCCCCGCGGCCACGTGTGCCAGATGCTTCCGTATGACTTCCACCCGCTGTACTCGACGTCCAGCCCGCAGACTCGCGTGCTCTGGGCGGCCCACAGCTACAACCTGGCGTTCTCGGACGAGATCGGCCACTTCGATTTCTGCACGCACGTCAGCGCCAACACCGGGAGCTGCGACGGCATGGAAGGCATCCCCGGCGACCAGGAAAACGTTGACGGCGACGACAACGGCTGTTTCTCGGCGACACAGTCGCTGCTCTACCCGGCGACCGGTTGCTTTGACACGAATGCACCCGGCTTCGATGGGGTGTCCTACCAGAATTACTGGCCCGACGGCAGCGGCACAAAGCCGACTCCGATCTTGTTCAGCAGCCCGAAGACGGGAGTCAACTACACCATCCCATACCCGCAATTTGCGTTCGAAGCAGACCTACCGAGGATCGAGGCGGCGGACCTGGGAGGCACGTGCCAGCGCCTGACGACAGGGGCCAACTGCGTCAATCCTCCAATGACAGATGACGGCGCCTCTGCGGCGTTCTACCCGCATTACTCCACGGTGAGCACCGGTTCCGGTTGCGCCTTCGGGCTCGGCGCCACGCTGCCGAACACCCTCGACAGCTTCGGCGGCAGCTCAGCCGAGTTTGGACCCCTCTACCGCCTGACCTACTGGACATTCCGCGGTCATGGGGCGACCAACCAACGCTATAACGACTTCAACAGCGGTTCGCTGACGAACTCCTGCTGATCGAAAACTGAGTGGGCGGGCCGCCAAACGGCCCTCCCACCTCCCTTCAGCCGAACCTGTGCACCAGCAGCGCTAACTCGCGTGGTGGACATCCGCGAGTCCGTAGACCGGCGTCGGGATTCCTTCCATCCGGGCCTTGAGCTGAAGGGCCAGGTACAGGGAGTAGTGGCGCGATTGGTGCAGGTTCCCGCCATGAAACCAAAGGCCGTCCTGGCGGGTGGGTTTCCACATGTTGCGCAGCTCGCCTTCCCAAGGTCCAGGGTCCTTGGTCGTGTTCGACCCCAGACCCCAACACTTGCCAACCTTCGCTGCGACCTCGGGCGAGATCAGATCAGCGGCCCACCCATTCATGGACCCGTAGCCGGTCGCATAAACCACCAGGTCGGCGGGCAAAGTCTTGCCGTTGCTGAGCAGGACTGCGTTCTCCGTCAGCCGCACGACATCCACGCCGGACTCGAGCTTGATGTCACCGTTGGCCACGAGCTCAGAGGCGCCGACGTCGATGTAATAGCCGGAGCCACGGCGCAGGTACTTCATGAACAACCCGGAGTTGTCGTCGCCGAAGTCGAGCATGAAGCCTGCCTTTGCAAGCCGCGCGTAAAAGTCGGCGTCGCGTTCCCGGATAGCGTCGTATACGGGTATCTGAAACATGTGCATGATCCGGTAAGGAATCGATGCGAAGGTGAGGTCGGCCTTCTGCGTCGTCATGCCGGATTCGACGGCGCTCTCCGAGTACAGGCTGCCCAGGGCCAGCTCCATCAGTGAGTCGGACCTCGCAACATGCGTCGAGGACCGCTGCACCATCGTCACGTCGGCCCCGACCTCCCAGAGAGCGGCGCATATGTCGTGAGCCGAGTTATTCGACCCGATCACGACCGCCTTCTTTCCGCGGTAGGCATCAGGCCCTGGGTGTTTGGATGAGTGGTGCTGGTCGCCTTTGAATACGTCCATGCCTTCGAACTTGGGCAGGCTAGGTTTGCCGGACATGCCTGTTGCCAGCACAAGCTGCTTCGGCCGCAGCGTCATCTCGACGCCGTCGCGCTCGACGATAACCTTCCACTCCTTGGTGTTCTCGTCGTACGAGGCTCTCGTGCACTCGGTCGCGGGCCAGTAGTTGAGCTCCATGACCCTCGAGTACATCTCGAGCCAGTCGGCGATTTTGTCCTTCGGCGAGAAGACCGGCCAGTTGGGCGGAAAGTCGATATATGGAAGATGGTCATACCAGACCGGGTCGTGCAGGGTGAGCGACTTGTAGCGCTTGCGCCACGCGTCGCCGGGCCGGGGATTGCGGTCGACGATGATCGTAGGCACGCCGACCTGGCGCAGCCTCGCCCCCAGCGCGATGCCGCCTTGCCCGCCGCCAACGATCACGACGTACGGCTGCGTGACAAACCCAAGCTCCTCCGCTTCGCGCCGGCGCTGCTCGAGCCAGGTCTGCCGATTCGGGACGGCGCCGTGCTCCGTTCCTTTGGGTCGCCGGTCACGCTTTGGCTCCTCATGACCCTTGAGCTCGTTCAATGTCGTCAGCAGGGTCCACGCTTTCCCGTCTCTGAGCCGGAGATGGCCCAGGCCCCAACCGACCGAAGTCTCGAACTTGATCCAGCTCTCGGTAGGCGCGGCGGCTTCGCCTAACTCGTCAGCGACGGCGAAACCGCTCGGCCGCACACGATCAAGCGTCTGACCGAGCATGTGGCGTATGCCTTCGCGACCCTCGATGGTGATGATGTTCCAGGTGAAGGCGACCAGGTCGCGCCAGTAGCAGTCATCGACAAACAGGCCGGCAGCCGCGTCGATGTCCCGCGCGGTGAGAGCACTCTCGAAGTCGGCCAGCCACCTGGTCATCACGGAGCCAGGAGTCAAGGTGTCGGCCGGTTGATCTGTGGTCGGCGCGGTCATCCAGGCGCTCCAATTGCTGATGTTGGAGGTTCGGCTGGCAGCCGAATGCGCCAAGTATGTCACGGGTCAGACGCCGCGCCCAGGGGCCCGTCTTCCGGGAGGTCGCGGAGCGAATTGTCGAATCCTGCAATGGCCGTTCGTCAAATAGGTGTCAAACGGCCGCTAGATAGGAGAAATTGAGATGGCCAGGTACATCTTCCTTCAGTACGTCGACGAATCCCAGGCACCTCGGCCGGGCTCACCAGAGTTGCAGACTCAGATTGACGCGTTTGCAACCTACCTTGACGAACTCAAGGCGGCAGATGCCTTTAAGGATGGCGACCCTTGCCAGCCAACGTCCGCAACGTTCAGCGTCACGGTCCGCGATGGCCAGGCGAAGACCACAGACGGGCCCATGCACGCCGGCTCGCCTTGGCTGAATGGCTACTTCGTCCTCGACTGCAAGGACAGGGCTGAGGCTGCTGCTTGGGCAGCGAAGAATCCCGCGGCGCATGTTGGTACGGTCGAGGTTCACCCGATCCTTTCGCTGTAGCTCAGACAGGTCGGGTAACAATTCCTCCCGCGCAGCGTTCTCCCATTAACGATTTCGGTTGGGAGGTGGTTGCCGGCCCATGCGAGCCTGGGAGCGCATGACGCCAATAGGGGGAGCCCTCGTCTAGAAACGGAGCTTCAGAACATGTTCTTACGTCGTTTTGTACCTATCCCGCTCAAGACCAATCGCGTCTGGGTTTCCTTGCTGATAACCATCGCCGTGCTCACCCTGCTCGCGACGACTCTCGTCGTCCGTGCGGCAGCCCCAGGCGCCACGATCAAGCTCGGCCTCAGCGGCAAGCTGGCAAATCCGGCGAACTCCGTGATCGTGAGCGTCACCTACTCGTGTCTGCCATCCCAGTTCTCGTACGGATCGGTGTCCAATGACCAGTCGCAGGCGTCCGGAGCTGCCAGCAGCTCTCGCGTCGATGTCTTCGGCTTTGGCTACTTCCAGCCGGTCTGTGATGACAGGTCCCACAAGGCAGACGTCGTCGTTTCGACCTACGACTACTACTACTACGGCGCCGGCGGCACCTTCAAGACCGGATCAGCCGGCGCCAGCGCGTACGTCTACTCCGGAGCGGTCTACGCGGATACCCAGGTCGAGCTGAACATCAAGTAAGCGACGCGAGGCCCGGCTCGTCTGCCGGGCCTACGTTTCCTCAGGCGGCATCGGCACCGCGTGGATGAGAACGATCTTCCATCCATCGCTCGTCCACGCTCTGGACGTCCTTGGCGGCGGCGTGGATGATCGCCTCAGCATCCTTTCTATCGAGGGCATCGAAGAGCTTCCTGGTAGCCGTTTCGAGTGCACCGCCCATCCCTTATCTCCTCTCCACTTCGTTGGCGAAGGTCAGAGGGCGCCTTGGGCGGCAATATCCTCTGGCACGTTTGGGATTTCAAGGCGAGACAAGTGGCTCGAAAACGTCGAGCCGCCGGCCGCTAGCCCCCCGGCGGGCCGACCAGTCTCTCCCACGCACTCCACGTGCTGCCGTCCCAGGATCTGTGCCACAGCTGCAGGTCCGTCCCACGCGCGAACACGTCGAGCCGGTTGGCACCCCACGATGAGGCTGCGGGACTCGATGTGAGAACTCCCCCGAGGGATTCCCAGACGGCCCATTGCGTCCCGTTCCACGCGCGATGCCACAGATGGCCATCGGTTCCACGCGTGAAAACGTCCAGCAGATTGGCACCCTGAGACGCAACGTTCGCCGCGGACGAAAGCACGCCGCCCACAGGCAGCCAGGCACCCCAACTCGAGCCGTCCCATGATTTGCGCCAGAGCTGGTTGTCACCTCCGCGGGCGAAAACGTCCAGCCTGTTGGCGCCGGTGGATGCGGCGGACGGATCACTCGTGAGGATTCCCCCGAGGCTCTCCCACGCCGTCCAGGCCGCGCCGTTCCAGGTCTTGTGCCAGAGCCCGCGGTCGGTGCCGACAACGAAGACGTCGAGCCTGCCCGCTCCCCATGTAGCCGCGCCCGGTCCACCCGCGAGCGTTCCGCCCAACTTTTCCCACGCGCTCCACGCGCCCGTATCCAGCGCCTTGTGCCAGAGCGCGTTGTCCGCGCCGCGCACGAAGACATCAAATCGAGTGGACGACCACGAGGCAGTCCCGGGATCGGAGGTCGCCACGCCGCCCTCACCGTCCCACGCGCTCCAGCTCGTGCCGTTCCACGATCGATGCCACACCTGGCGATCCTGTCCCACGGCCGCGACCTCGAGCTGATTCATCGCTCTCGCGGCGACCGCCGGCGCCCGTGCCAGTGAGGATGCCGGTCCGGCTGCGGTCGCCATGTAGGAACTCGGCGAAACCTGGACGCCCGATTCGTCCACCGCGTCGAACTGCGCGGCAGGGATCGTCTTCAGCTCGCTGACGAGCTGGCCGCCGGCGACGGTTCCCCACCAATCGTCGGTGGTGCCCTGAAAGTACCAATCCGCACCGTTGTCGGCCACGATCAGTCCGAAGCGCTCGAAGGCGCGGAGCACCACCTGCGTGTTAGCGCTGAATCTCGTGATGTCGTAGCCGGACCGCAATCTGAATCGAGCCCCCATCGGAGGAAAGCCCGCGACGCAGGTCCCGGCGTCGTGCGACGCCGGCCACACATATCCATGCGCGCAGTGAGCTGTGACGCGGATGGCATGCGGAACGCTGCCGGCCAGGATCTCGTCCGGCCGCAAAAGCAGCGGCATAATCGGGAGCCCGGCCGCGTCCGCCGAGGTCCAGCCGGCCGGCCGCATGGCGTTCGAGCTCAGATCCCAAACCGCGCCCGAGCCGGCGGCCGGCGTCTGGCCGTTGGTGAAGTTCTGCAAGTTGTACAGCTCAAAGAGTTTGCAGCTGCTCGAATTGACGACCAGCGCATGGCGGTCGCTGCCACTCGGAGCGCCCGGGCCGCCCTCGATCAATGTGTTCTGGTCGATGGGGAAACCGCCCGCAGGATGGTCGCTCTCGGTGTCGTACGCGAACGTCGGCGTGACGCCGGTGGTTGGCGGCGGCGCTACGTTGATCGGCATCCCGTACTGCTGTGCGAATGTGCCGAGGTCGGGATGCAGATTTGCGTTCTGCGCCATGTTGCCCTTCCAGGTCGCGCTCATGGCGTCGACCGGCAGGCCCGAGATGTCGGTGTTAAGGATGTTGTCGGCCGGAAACAGAGAGCAGCTCGTACCTGGCACAGCCGCGGCCGCCGCCGGCATAAGGCCCGTGAGAACGGTACCGGCCGCGAAGGTGAGCGCGCACAAACCGGCAATTGGGATCTTCACCCTTCAGGGCTTAACGGCCGCGCGCCTCGACGTTTGCGCTCGGAGGACGTAACGCGCCGCGACGAGAAGCGTTTAGCTCTTAGTGCACTGAGTCGGGCAAGTCAAACTTTGTAAAGGAGGTGCAAAGGTGGGGAAGAGAGTTCTTTTGGTCCAGGTCCTGATCATCCTTTTTGCGATCGCCGGCCTGTTCACAGTCCAATCGATCCGCTCGCGGCAAGGCGTACTGACCGGCACGAGCGGCCTTCGAACCTAGCGCTGTCGCCGCGTCGCAAGAAGTTGCCATTCAGCGGAAACCCGGGAGGCTCAGCGCGCAGGCCTCGCGGGTTTTCAAATGGATTGAGAAGGCGCGATAGCCGTGTTCTGCAGGGCGATCACGCGCCAGCCTTGACCGGTCTTGTCGAGCACGGTTGTGATCACTCCGAGCCCCGGCGGCACTGGGCCGCCTTGTCGGTCCACCGCTCCGCTCAGCTCGATCACCGCGTGGACGATGGCCACATCGGGTCTCACAAACCGCACCGAAACCTCGCGCTCGCTGAACCTGGTGTCCTTGAAGACCGTGGCGTGCCGCAGCGACAACGCCTCTTTGATTGACGCTCTGTCCTTGAACCAGTTCCCGAAGATGTCGATGAAGTCCGCGTCTTCGGCGAAGAGAGACGCAAGCGTCGACATGTCGTGCCTGTTCCAGGACGCGATGAACGCGGCCATCACTGCCTTTGGGCCAGGCTTATCTTCAGTCATGTGATATGGATCACGTTGCCGGTGCTCACGCGGCCATTCTCTGACTTTTCTGTACGCGAAGCCACAGCCGCGGACTTGCCTAGGGTCAGCAAGATCAAGGTCCGCAACTGGGCCGACACATACGGAACACTGGTCGATGCCGCGATCCTGGGTCCGTTCCTCGACGTCCAGGCGCAAGAACAGACGCTGGCCCGCAAGGCGAATCTGCCGGCCACCTTGTTGCTGGTGGCCCAGGATAGGTCGAGCTCGGTCATCGGGTTCTCCCTGACCTTTCTGGACGAGGATCTGAACCCTTGCTCGAGTCACTCCATGTGGTCAGCGAGTCACGGGGAACCGGCGTGGGCAGCCTTCTCATGCGTGTGACCGCTGAGCGAATTCTGGAACGTGGCTATCGCACCATGCGCCTCGGCGTGGTCGCGGGTAACGTGTCCGCCGCCAATTTCTATGAGCGATTGGGTGGCGTCCATGTCGGCCGCGAGCCGGCCGGATGGGCGGATGGCGTGTGGCATGAGATCTTCAGGTGGCCGGACCTCGAAACGCTTACACTTCCTCGCGGATGACGAGCGTCGGCGACAGCTTCGCCTGGCCCTTTCGAGATCCCTCTTGGTTTTCGAAGATCGTGGTCCAGGGACTGATCGCGATCATCCCGATCGTCGGCTGGATCGCTCTCGTCGGCTGGCTCGTGTTGACGATCGACAACTACCGCACCGGTCGCCGTGAGCTGCCGCCCGCCGGTTTTCACCTGGAACGCGGAGTGGTGCTCTTCGTGGTCTACATCATTTACGTGATCGTCTTCTCGATCCCGGGCGGGATCATCGCCGGCGCCGGAGCTTCCAATGACAATGCCGGTTTTTCGGCGCTCGGCAACCTCGTCAGCTTTGGACTGAGCCTGCTACTCGCGTTTCTCGCGCCGTCCGTGATCCTCCATACCTACCGATCCGGCTTTAACGGCGGCTTTGATCTCGCTGGCATCTGGGAGATGGCCACGAGCAACATTTCAAACACTGTCATCGCCGGATTACTGATCTGGGTGGCCAGCTTGATCGGCGGCGTCGGTGTCCTCTTGTGCTGCGTTGGGCTGCTCTTTACCGTTCCTTACGCGGCCGCTGTGATGGCCGGCGTGGTCACCTGGTACGAGCAGGTGATGGCTGGACCTGCGCCGGTGGCTTCCTAGAGCGCCCCGGCTTCAGTCTCTGGGGTCGCCCTGGCGACGAGGCTTCTCGTGCTTTGCATGCTGTCTACCGTCGCGTGCCAGCGAGCGCCCTGGTCGGTCATCTCGGTGAAGCGGCCACGGTCGTCGCGGCGCGCGAAAGACGTGTTCCTGCTGGTGACGATTCGGTCGCGCGGTCCGGAGGGAGCCTTCTTCTTGCCCATATATCGGTACCACCGAGTCCGCCAGAGTCACCAGATGCTGCCGCCAAAGCAAAGGAGCGGAGCTCACGCTCCGCCCCCTCGAACACCCCTCTGTCGTGGGACGCGCTTACCAGACCATCGGATCAGCTTCCCGTGCCGCGACAGTGTGAGCCGACACACGAGCCGCAAACGCCCTGTCCTCAGTGATCGCTAACCGCCAATTGATCATCAATTCCTCCTGAGTCGAGAAGCTGGAACGCCCCGACCCTCGATTGAGAAGCAATAACGCTGACCCAGTGGCGACTAACCAAAGTCCGCCCGAGTGCAGGAATTTAGACGTTTCGTCGTTAGACCTTCCAACGTCGCAATAACCCCGGAGGATCTATGGCAGCATTACGTCGCAGAAATATCGTCGAAATGTTGTTGAAACTGACTGGTGCATGGCACCGCCCGAGTTCGCTTACGGCCGGTCCGGGCTGCACGTGCGAGAGCTGCGTGCGGGCCTGGGACCGGCACCACCCGAATAGACGGTCGGGGCGCGACCCTCGGCGGCACCTGCGCCTCGGCCTTTACTGAACTTCGGGGCTGGTGCGGCTAGCCCCAGCCCTGAAGCGACGACAAAAGCGCCAAGTTGCTTAGCGACACGCCCGCCAGGCCGATCGTGACCATCTGGACGGCGAGAAGAGCGACGCGAAATGTGAGTCGCGATAGGCGGTGGTTGCTTTCCCGGACCTTGCGCGCCGCAGCAAGCAGCGCCGCCGCCGCAGACGCGACGATCATGACCTTGAAGGTCCAGAAAAGGGCGACGCCGCCAACCTCGAGGAGTTGATTGCTCACCGGCATCATCTCAACCGCACCGCGCGCGCGATCGATCGCGGTGGTCAGCGTATCGGTCGTCTGGCTTCCTAGCAGCAGGCCGCTCCACAAAACAGCCTGCCGGATCTCCACGAATTTACAACGCGCCGGCCATGCAAGGTGGCTTCGAAGACCGAGATTGCGTTTCGCATTTTGTGTTTCAGAGCAGCGACGCCAGCACCAGGCCTCCGTGCGCGCCGAGGAAGTCAGGCGGCATCGGCTCAAGGAGCGAATCGATCACGTATATAAAGGTGAGGGCGAGTTTGCATCGAGGGGCTTGCGTAGACAGGGTGCGGGCGGCTGCGACCTCTGACTTTGCGTAACCTTTCCCCCCGGGTCGAAGGGCTTCAGCTGGCGTTTCTAATTTGGAGGTGCCGACTCACATGGACACAGGAACCCTTGTCATGGTCCTTGTCGTGGCCTTGGTGGTCGTGGTCTTGCTCTTACTCATTCGTGCTGCCGGCGTCGGCCGTCGCGGCCGTCCGCAGCTGAGACCGCTGCCGGCCGAATCGCGCGACCGTTACATCAACGACTGGGACGAGATCGAGACCAAGTTCGTCGATGCACCCGAGCAGGCGGTGCGGGAAGCCGAGGCACTCGTCATGTCAGTCCTGCGCGAACGTGGACATCCCCTGACCGAGCGCGACCTGCCCACCGAGATGCAGCGCGCGCACAAGCTCGGATACATGTCCAAGGACAGGACCGAAGGCATGCGTCAGGCCTTGCTTCACTATCGGGCGCTGATGGAACGAATGGTTGGGCCCGAGGCCCAGGCGCGGCGCGAACCACGCCGCCGGGAGATGGCCTAACCCTCTTCGTCTAGAAACCTATAGGGCCGGCGCGGTCACGCGCGGCCAGACGTCGTCTACGGCTGCCAGGCGCGAGGTGATCTCTGACGCGCCGGCGATGCTGTAGATGTACGTCACGCCCGACGGCGTCGGCTGGCCGCCAAAGCACGTCGTGCACGCCTTCTCGCCGACGTAGAAGACGAGGTCGTTGGTCAAGAACCTCACGCCCGAGCGTCCGGGCGGCGTTGTGTTCGACACGCTGTTGGCCTGCACGCTGTAGAACCCGACGCCGCCGACGCCTCCGGGAGTCGAGAATGTGTAAGCGATCCAGCGACCATCAGGGGATGACCTCGGCCGCACCCATGAAAGCGTTGTCATCGAGGAGACGCCGGTCGACGGATCCCAGCGCTTCACGTTGCCGGTCGTGTCGCGATAGAACAACCGGCTCGGGACCGAGGCCCACACCGCCATGGTTGCGCCGGAGGTCGAGTACACGAGCGTTCCGTCGCCGGCGCGCCGAATCTGGTCGGGCGCCGTCGCGCCGCTGCCGCCCACGTGAAAGGTCTGGAAGTACGCGATGTACAGGCCGTCGGGTGAAAAGCTGAGAAAGCTGTCGTCCTGGTTGAAGCTGACTCCGCGGCCGGGCACGGCCGGCAGGGTGGTCAACACTCGGTTCCCTGATGGCCCGACGAGGTGCCAGGCATTGCCATCTAGGTACGTGACCGACCGTCCGTCAGGGCTGAACGCGTACTGCCCGGAATCGAAGCCGGCCGTGTAAGTCGCAACGACCGCGGTGGCGCCACCGGCGAGGCCGGCGGTGATGATCTGGCTCCCCGCCGTCTCGTACGCGACGGTCGAGCCGCTCACGAACTGCGGCGAGAGGACGGACGAATCAAAAGTGCAGAGGTTGCGTGCGTGCGCCGGATCCTGGATGTCGCGGACCACGACAGCAGGGTCACCGACCACGGTGCCGATGACGATGTTGTCCCCGGCCGGCACCGCGGAGGTGCAGTGGACGAGTGACGCCGGCGCGGCGGCTGGGCTCGCTCCCGCCGTTGGCGTCGACGAGGCGCTTGGTGTGGACGCCGAGGGAGCGGCGCTCGTGTGCGTCGGCGGCGACGAGCCGCTGCACGCGGCGAGCGCGAGCAGTGAGACAAGGGCCGCGCCGCGCACGCGCACGCGGTAACAGTAGCGGCCGAAACCTAGTCCAGAAGCTGACTTAGCAACTTTCGCGTTTCTGTTGGCATTTTGTCGCGAAGGCGGTAATAGATCCAAATTCCTCTCTTCTCGGATTCAACGAGACCCGCCTCCTTAAGTTTCGCCATGTGGTGCGAGATGGTCGGTTGCGTGAGCCCGAGGCCGGCGGTGAAGTCACAGATGCAGATCGGCGCGGCGGCCTCCCAGAGCGACGCGACCATGGTCAGACGCGTGGAATCGGCCAGAGCTTTCATCAGCGCGGCTTTATCTTCTGCCCAGCTGTCGCTGACGGAGGGTAGTGCGCAGCACACTCCTCGTTCACGGATCACTGGGAGCTCTTTCATCGCCACGACTCCATGCTACAGTATCCATCGATAAACGTCGATGGATAGGAGGAGACTGGAATGAGTGAGATCAAGGAAGCGGTCAGGTCACGTTACGCGGGCGCAGCCAAGCAGCTGGCCGTGCTGTCACCGGATTCGAACGCGGGGTGCTGCCAGGTGGACGGCCCGGACTGCGGCTGCGCGGGATCGTATTCAGCCGATGAGCTGAAGCAGATCGGCATCAGCGACGCGGTGAGCCTCGGCTGCGGCAATCCGACCGTGCTTGCAGACCTCAAACCGGGCGAGGTCGTTCTCGACCTGGGCTCGGGGGCCGGCCTCGATGTTTTGCTGTCGGCGCGGCGTGTCTCGCCAGGCGGACACGCCTACGGGCTCGACATGACGGATGAGATGCTCGAGCTTGCCAACCGCAATCGAGAGAAGGCCGGTCTCGCCAACGTGACATTTCTCCAGGGCTCGATCGAAGACGTTCCGCTGCCCGACGCATCGGTGGACGTCGTGATCTCGAACTGCGTCATCAATCTGGCTGAAGACAAGAGCGCCGTGATCAAGGAAGCGCATCGCGTGCTGCGACCTGGCGGCCGCCTGGCGGTCGCTGACATGGTGGAGCTCGAGCCGCTGAGCGCAGCGGTAAAGAAGCGCCTGGATTCGTGGGCAGGATGCATCTCGGGCACGATCCCGATAGAGGAATACCGCGCCGCGTTGATCGACGCCGGGTTCGCCGAGCCGGAGTTCGAGGTGCACGCGACGCAAAGCCTGCCCGGCGTCGGCAAGGTCGGCAGTGCTTACATCAGAGCGCGGAAATCCTGATTGAGCCTCCACTCCGAAAGGGGAGGGACAGTGCAAGGCGTTAGCTAGGAACGGCTACTGCAAAGCAGAAAACAGCTGCGCGGCGAAACGTCCAGAAGGCGGCGACTGCTGCGAAACGTAAGCGAACCGTCGCCAACCTGCCGAAGAGCACACGCGCGGCCCACGGCAAGCAGGCCAACATGGTCAAGCGGCAGAAGTCTCGGTCGAGTTAATCCGGGCCAGGGCGATGCGTCGAGCGGCCGCGTCGGTGCTGATGCCGTCGCCCTCGGCCCGCTGCAAGATCTCGTAAACGGCTTCGCCGATCCCTTCGAGCTTGGTGTCGAGGATCTCGCGAGTCCAGTGCTGCTCTTCGATCCCGCCACCGTGGAGCACGCCCCCGGCATTGATCACGAAGTCGGGCGCGTAGACGATTCCCCGTTCACGTAGCCTGTCGGCGTCGGCTGGTGTTGCGAGCTGGTTGTTGGCGGCACCGGCGATGGCGCGGCACCGCAGGCCAGGAATCGAGCGTTCGTTGATGACGGCTCCGATCGCGCACGGCGAGAGCACGTCGCACTCGGTGGTCAGGGCGGCGTCGGGCGCGACTGTCTGGATGCCCTTGGCCTGGAGGCTTTCCAGGCGCGGGGCGTCGACGTCAGTTGCGATCACCGCCGCGTCTGCTTCCATGAGCAGCTCGATGAGGCGGCCACCGACGCCGCCTGCGCCCTGGACGAGAACGGTCCGGCGGCTGAGATCGTCGGAGCCGAAGGCGTAGCGGCAGGTGGCGCGGATTCCGTGAAACACGCCGACCGCCGTGTCGGGCGCGGTGTCGCCCGAGCCCCCCGCGGCCTCGGTTTTGCAGAAAACATATGGGGTGACCTCGGCGACGACGTCCATGTCGATCGCGGAGGTGTTCATGTCCGGCGCGCAGCTGTAGAGGCCGCGGAGCGAGTTGATGAAGGCACCGTACTCGCGGAGCAGGCGCCGTCTCGCTTCGCCCAGGGGGATCTGAGGTGTGGGCAGCGCGATCACGGCCTTGCCGCCGCCGTGGGGAAACTGCACGCTCGCGAACTTCAGGCTCATCGCCTCGGAGAGGCGCATGCCGTCGGCGAGCGCATCGGCGGGGCGGGGGTAGTGCTTCATCCGAGTCCCGCCCGCGGCAGAGCCCAGGCGAGTCGAGTGCACGCAGATGAACATCCATATGCCGGTCGCGCGGTCGCGATGTATCGAGACGGATTCGCCGTCCCACGCGGCCAGGAGGTCTTCCATCTAGAGAGGAGTCTAGTTGTGCTCCCACCACCCGGCCTTCTGCCTACCTCCCCACGGGGTGGGGAGGTAGATCAGGCTGCTTTCGGGTGCTCGACCACAGCCAGGACCCGCGGCGCGACGAATCGGGCTGTGCGGACCACGCCGCCGGTGCGGGTCAGCTCACGGACCTCGACGGTTGTGCGGGAGCTGCGCACTTCGACGCTGCGCCCGGCTCGGGTGGCCTCGATCGTGTACTCGCGAGCGGCACCGCCGCCGGCGTCCACAAGGACCTCGACGAAATCTCCTTTTGCCATGCGTCTTTTATCCCCAATTCGAGCCGAATTGACGCGTTTTATCTAAGTGACGGCCGAGCCACCGGAGAAGCCGCGATCCGTCGAGCAGTTGAGGGAGGCGGCCGCCTCCTGCCAGGGCTGCGACCTGTGGCTGGAGGCCACCCAGACCGTTTTCGGCGAGGGCCGCGAGAACTCCAAGATGATGCTGGTTGGCGAACAGCCGGGCGACCAGGAGGACTTGCAGGGCAAGCCCTTTGTGGGGCCCGCGGGCCGGCTCCTGGAAAAGGCCCTGGACGGGGCCGGCATCGATCGGCGCCGGGTATACGTGACCAACGCGGTCAAGCACTTCCGCTGGACACGGCGAGGCAAGCGGCGGCTGCACGAGAAGCCGAACGCCGGCCAGGTACGCGCCTGCAGACCGTGGCTGGAGGCCGAGGTCGAGGTGGTCAAACCGCGGATCATCGTCCTGCTTGGGGCGACAGCCGCCCAGGCGGTCATGGGCCCGGCGTTTCGAGTCAGCAAGCAGCGCGGGGAGGTTCTCGCCTCCCCATTCGGGATTCCTGTGGTGGCGACCATGCACCCGTCGTCGATCCTGCGCGCCACCGACGAAGAGTCTCGCGACGCGGCGCTCGCATCCTTCATCGCCGACCTGAAGGTTGCGGCCAAGCAGACGTAAGGTCAGAATGCCCCGTGCATGGCTCAGACAGGCGAGCGGGCGGTGCTGCCGCTGTCGGTCCAGAACGCGTATCGCGAACGGTATCGCGCGATTCGGCCCGGCTGGAGATCGAGCGGCGACCAGCTCGACGCGATGGTGCGCAGTCACCTCACACCGGACAGCCACGTCCTCGACCTGGGTTGCGGACGCGGGGGCGTGGTCGAGCTCTTCTGGCGCGACGTCAGGCTGGCCGCGGGACTCGACCCCGACTCGCCTTCACTAACGCAGCATCGCGGCGCCGGCATGCCGGTGATCCGGGGCCTCGGCGAGCATCTGCCGTTCGTCGACGGGTCGTTCGACCTGGTCGTGTGCCTGTGGGTGCTCGAGCACCTGAGTGATCCGGCCGCCACGCTGGGCCAGGTGCGCCGGGTGCTCAAACCCGGCGGTCACTTTGTCTTTCTGACGCCGAACATGCGCAATCCGCTGATGCTCGCGAACAGGATCGGCAAAGCGCTGCCCGCGCTGCAGCGACGCCTCGTGCCGAGGTTTTACGGCCGCGAGGAGGCGGACACGTTTCCGGTGCAGTACCGCGCCAACACGGTGCACACGATTCGAGTGCTTGCGGAGGCGTCAGGGCTCGTTGTGCACGACCTGCGGGTGGTGCCCGATCCGACCTACCTCGCGCTCAATGGTTGGATGTTCAACGCTTCGGTGATCTCCGAGCGGCTGATGCCGAAGGGTTGGGGCGTGCACCTGCTCGGAGACTTGATGCGCGCTTAAGGGCTAGTCCGGGCCTAGCAGGTAGCCCATCCGGCGGGGTGTTCGAGCCAGCTGCGAAACCACAAACCCAGGCTCGCGGCCGTGTTCCTCGGCCGTCTCCTTGGCGATCATCGCCCGGCGCACGACCGCGGCTCCCCACGAGCGAAACGGCTCCGGCGGAAAGGCTCTGGGCCTGGCATTGACCATGGGCAATCGGACGGCGTCTGTGTCCGCGCCGGTGATCAGGTCGGCCAGCACCTCGCCTGCGACGCGGGTTGGCGCCACGCCATTGCCCGTGTAGCCGGCCGCGTAGTACACGTTCGTCGGCCCGACGCGGCCGAACGTCGGCAGATGCGTCGGCGAGACGTCGATCGGGCCGCCCCACGCGTCTTCGATTGGCACGTCGGCGAAGGTCGGAAACATGAGGCGGAAGCCCTCGGCGGTCTCGGTCACTGCGCGAGCATCGCTCGTGAACATCGCGTCGACGGTGCGGCGCGCACGACCTCCGCCGCCTCCGAATGCGATCCGGCCGTCGGGGGTCGTCCGAAAGTAGCGCAGGGACGTGCGAAAGTCGCTGATCAGCTCGCCACCGGTCCAGCCGATCTCGCGCAGGCGATCCGGCGCCGGCGACGTGAGAACGATGTAGCTGCTCCACGCCACAAGGCGCCGGTTGAGCTGGGGCCAGCCGATGCCCCAGGCGTTGACCGCCAGCACCGCGTGCGAAGCGCGGACGCTTCCATTCGGGGTGATCGCAGTCGTTCCATCCAGTCGCTCAACCGCGGTCCCTTCGTGGATGGTGACGCCGCGGTCGAGGACTACCCGCCGGAGCCCACGCGCCAGGCGCGCCGGCTGAATCGAGGCCCCATCGCGCATGAACGCCCCGCCGTGAAACGCAGGCGAGTCGCACCGCTCTTTGACCTCGGCCGTGGTCAGCTCGCGCAGCTCGTCGCCCGCGCCAACCTCGCGCGCCAGCTCGACCATCTCCTCACAGAGCTTTTCGTGCGCGGTGGCGGTGATCGCGTACATGTAGCCGCGGCGCCGATACCAGGTGTCGATGCCATTCCGCTCACAGAACTCGCTGATGCCGGCAATGCTTGCCGTGATCGCACGGCATGCCCGCACTGCTGCCTCCGAACCGTAGAGCGTGACCAGCCCATGCAACTCGTCCCACCAGCCGCTGGCGAAACCCCCGTTGCGCCCGCTCGGGCCGCCTCCGCAGATGTCCTGCTCGAGGATGGCGATGCCGAGGTTGGGGTTACGCTCGGTCAGGAAGTAGGCTGTCCACAAGCCTGTGAAGCCTCCGCCGATGATGACCACGTCGGCCTTGATATCCCGGGCCAACGGAGGGCAGTGCTGACCCGGGTCCCGGGCCAGCGCTTCTCGCAGCCACCAGCTGCGCTGCGCACCCGGGGTGAGCGCGGCGCCGGTCAGGCCGAGCGCGTCGAGCATGGCGTTAGTCTGGCGGTCGATGAAACTGGACGCCTACACCATTGTCTTTCTGCGCCGGCCGCCAGATGCGCCGGCCTTCAGCCAGGAGCAGCTCGCCGAGCTCCAGCGCGGGCACGTGGCTTTCAACACCAGGATGCGCGAGGCGGGGCATGCGCTGATCTGCGGTCCTTTCGTGGGCCAGCCGGATCAGTCCTGGCGCGGCATCAGTGTGTTCAGAACCTCGGTAGAGGAGACGCTCAGGCTGCTGGCGGAGGATCCGATGGTGCAGTGCCGACGGCTGGCGTTCGACGTGTTCACATGGCTCATGCCTGCGGGCACTCTCGGCGACCGGCCCGCGGCGACGATTGAGGAAGACTGACGCCTAGCCCAGAATAAGCTGCATGAGCTTGAGCATTGGCGTGCTGCTGGTCATCCTCGCCCTCATCGCCTTCATCCTCGCCGCCATCGGCTGGACCTACCGCAAGACCGACCTGATCGCCGTCGGCCTCGCCCTGTTGACACTGTCGGTGCTCATACCGCGGCTGTCGCACATCGGTCTCGGCGCGCTGATTCTACTGCTTGCCTTCCTGGCGTTCGTCGCCGCCGCGGTCGGCTGGCGCTACCGCAAGATCAACCTGATCGCGGTCGGCCTCGCCCTCTGGACGTTGACTTACATCGTTTCCTAGCGCGCCGCGGGCACCCGCCCGGTCCCGCCGCCGCCGGTAAGACGCGCGGCGATCAGCACCGGAATGATCGTCACCAGGATCACAAACGAGACCACGACGTTGACCTCCGGTAAGCGCTGCCCGAGGCGGATCGCGCCGAAGATCCACAGCGGCAGCGTGTTCTGCGCGCCGGCGGTGAAAGTGGTGACGATCACCTCGTCGAAGGACAGCGCGAAGGCCAGCATCGCGCCGGCGACGATCGAGGTCGAGATCAGCGGGAGGGTGATGTCCCGAAACACCTGGAAGCCATTTGCGCCCAGGTCCATGGCAGCTTCGATCAGCGAGCCCTGCGTGCGCCGTAGTCGCGCCAGCACATTGTTGTAGACCACCACGATGCAGAACGTCGTGTGGCCCACGACGATCGTCCAAACCGACAGCGAAATCCCCCCGAATGAGAAAAAAGCGTTCAAGGCGATGCCGGTGACGATGCCGGGCAGGGCGAGGGGCAGCACGAACAGCAAGCTCACCACTTCGCGGCCAAACCACGTCATCCGGTGGATCGCGAAAGCCGCGCACGAGCCAAGCACCAGGGCAAGCCCGGTCGCGGTCAGACCGGCCTGCAGAGAAAGCGTCAGTGCGCGGCGCACGTCGGGGTCGTCCCAGGTCGAGGCAAACCATTTGGTCGTGAATCCCGGGATCGGCCAGCTCTGGATGTTCGACGTGTTGAAGGCGTAGACGAAGATCAGGACGATCGGGGTGAAGAGGAAGGCCAGGATCAGCGCCACCCAGAGGCGCAGCAGCATCCGAGTCCAGAAGCCTTCCATCTACAGCGCCTCGAACGCGCCGAGACGCTGGGCGATGAGGAGGTAGACGGCCATGATCGCGACCGGGACGATCGCGAGCGCCGCGGCGAACGGGATGTTGTTGGCGATGCCGACGTTGGCGTAGACGACGTTGCCGATGAAGCTCGACCCTGCCCCACCGACCAGGATCGGCGTGATGTAGTCGCCCAGGGTGAGCGAAAACGTGAAGATCGACCCCGCGACAACCCCAGGCAGCGCGAGCGGCAGGACCACATCCCTCACGGCGCGCCACCGCCGGGCGCCGAGATCAGCCGCCGCCTCGAGCAGCGACTCCGGCACGCGCTCGAGCGCGGCGTAGGTCGGGATGATCATGAACGGCAGCCAGATGTAGGAGAAGACGACCCACATCGCGACGTTGGTGTAGCCAATGTTCGCCGCCGGCAGGCCGATCGACTGCAGGCTCCAATTCAGCAGGCCGCTGTGGTTCAGGATCAGGATCCACGCATACACGCGGGCCAGGTAGCTGGCCCAGAGCGGCAGCAGGACCGCGGCGAACAGGAGCGTCTGCACGCGACGCGACGCGACGCGAGCCATGAAGTACGCGAAGGGAAATGCGAGCACGGCGTCGGTGACCGTGACGAGCGCGGCCATCACCACCGTGCGGGTGATGATCGAGTGGTACGCGGGCTCGTTGAGGATGCGCTGGAAGTTGTCGGTGTTCCACACCTGCACGATCTGGGTGGTGAATGGGTCGATCGCCCAGAACGCCGTGATCAGCAGGGTCACCAGCGACGCCAGATAGATGACGACGAACCAGGCCAGCGGAGGGGTCAGGAGCAGGAGCGGCCTCAGCCACGAGAAGCGCCAGAAAAAAGCCCCAAGACCGGCCGCCCCGCTCGTCTTCGTCCGGGGGCGGCCGGTCGCCTGTACGGCTATTTAGAGGTCACCCCTTGATCGTCGTCCAGGCCGAGACCCAGTCGGCGTACGGGATGCAGGTCTGGCTGCCGTCGGAGCAGGTCGATATCGGTGTCTTCCAGAACCTGATCGTGTCGAAATAGCTACCCGGCGCGTCCGCGTGGTACTGCGCGCACGAACCGGCCTGCAGCGCCTCCATCTGCGCGCACGCCTGGGTGTTGACCGGCGTCTCGCCGAAGAACAGAGCCTGCTCGGCCTGGATCTTGGCCGTGCTCACGTACTGCGTCCAGAGGTAGGCGCAGTTCGGGTGCGGGGCTTTGGTCGCGAGCATCCACGTGTCGCCCCATCCCGTGGCACCCTCTGACGGTATGGTCTCGTCGACCTTGACCCCGGCCGCCTTCAGCTGGATCGTCTGGTAGGGCCAGGCGGCGCCCACGACCACGTCGCGGGCTTGAAACAGCTGGATCTCTTCTGAGGCCAGCGCCCAGTACTTCTTGATCAGCGGCCGCTGCTGGGTGAGCAGCTGTACCGCCGCGTCGAACTGGTTCTTCTTCAGCTCGTAGGGATCCTTGATGCCCAGCTTCGGCTGGGTCTTGCTCAGATACAGCGCCGCGTCGGCGATCTGGATCGGGTTGTCGGGGACCGTGATCAGGCCTTTGTTGGCCTGGTCGTAGATGACCTCCCAGCTGGTCGGCTTGTTGGGGAACTTGGTGGTGCTGTACAGCAGCGTGTTGGGACCCCACTGCAGCGAGATGCCGTAGTGCACCCCGTTGATCGTGTTGTAGGGCGGGTTCTTGAAAAAGGTCTGGAAGTTGTTCCAGTCCGGGATCAGCTTCTCGTTCATCGGCCTGACGTCCCCGCTGTAGATCAGCCGCAGGTCGGCGTCGCCTGAGGCCGACACCATGTCGTACTGGCCGCCACCGCCGTTCTTCATCAGGCTCACCATCTCGTCCGACGAGCCTGCGTACTTGGAGCTGATCACGCACCCTGTCTGCTGGGTGAACGGCTTGGCCCACGAGTCGTCGACGTAGCCCTCCCAGGCGATCAGGTTGAGCTGACCCTCGCCCGCGCCGACCTTGTCGAGCGGTTTCAAGGTCGCGGTCGGTGGCGGCTTCTGCGTGCTGCCGGTGTTGTTGGACGTCGATCCGCACGCGGTCAGCGCGAGCGCGACGACGACCGCCAGGGCTCCGAACTTCATCGTCTTCACTACCTCCCGTTGTCGAGAACGTAAGTGTCGTCAGGCGTCCAGGCCAGACGCACCGGCCGGCCCTCGAATTTGCGGGCGTCGCCTACGGCGTCCATATTCTGACGTACCGCCACGAGTTGCTCGCCCCGGTCAAGGCGCACGACGTAGCGGCTGCTCATGCCCACGTAGATGACCTCCACGACCTGGCCGTTCTCGACCGTCATCCCGGCAGGGGCATGCTCGCCTTCGGCGACCATCTGGATCTTCTCTGGCCGGACCACGAACCGGACGCCGTTGCGCAGGAGGACGTTGGAGATGCCGATGAACCCGGCCACGAACTCGGTGGCCGGCCGCTCGTAAACCTCGACCGGAGAACCGATCTGCTCGATCTGGCCGTTCGCCATCACCGCCAGCCGGTCGCTCATGGTGAGCGCTTCCTCCTGGTCGTGGGTGACGTAGACGAAGGTGATCCCCACCCGCTGCTGGATCTGTTTCAGCTCGATCTGCATCTCCTGGCGGAGCTTCAGGTCGAGCGCCCCCAGCGGCTCGTCGAGCAGAAGCACCTCCGGCTCGTTGACTACGGCCCGGGCGAGTGCGACTCGCTGGCGCTGGCCGCCCGAGAGCTGGTTCGGGCGACGGTGGCCCAATCCCGCGAGCCGGACCATGGCCAGAGCGCGCTGCACGCGTTTCTCTCGCGCTTGCCTCGACACTCCCTTCACCCGCAGGCCGTAGCCAATGTTGTCCGCAACCGACATGTGGGGGAAGAGCGCGTAGTCCTGGAACACAGTGTTGGTGTCGCGTAGGTGCGGCGGCACGGATGTGATGTCGCGGCCGCCCAGCTCGATCCGGCCGGCGTCCGGGCGTTCAAAACCGGCGATGAGGCGGAGCAGCGTCGTCTTACCTGAACCCGAGGGTCCGAGCAACGTGAAGAACTCGCCCTCGTTGACCAGGAGGTCGACGCCGGCGACAGCGACGACACTGCCGTAGTTCTTGCTGACGCTGCGGAGTCTTAGTGCCGGTTTCTCAGGTTTGTCCAGAGGCCCAGGCGAAGGGACCTTCAACGGATCTTCGGCGCCCATCTTCGGGCTCATCTCCTGCGCTGCTCGCTCACGCATTGCAATGCGATCGCTGCGCTGCTCGTCGATTCGCCCGAATCTGAGCCACTTGCATCGCCGAATCTCTCGTCGAAGACCCTCGCCTGTGCCTCTCAGTCAAGCGCAGCCATCACGTGCTTGATCTGGGTGTATTCCTCGAGCGAATAGATCGACATGTCCTTGCCGTAGCCGCTGTGCTTGTAGCCGCCGTGCGGCATCTCGTTGACGAGCGGGATGTGGGTGTTGATCCATACGGTGCCGAACTGCAGCTTGCGCGCCATGCGCAGCGCGCGGCCCACGTCGCGCGTCCAGACCGACGCGGCGAGGCCGTAGTCGACGCCATTGGCCCACTTCAGCGCCTGCTCTTCATCGCTGAATTGCTGGACGGTGACCACGGGGCCGAAAACCTCCTTGGTCACGATCTCCGCGTCAGGGCTCTTGGGCACGACGACTGTCGGCTCGTACCAAGAGCCGGCTCTTTTGATCCGCGCGCCACCTGTCAGGACCTCGGCGCCGGCTTTCTTGGCCCGTTCGACGAAGCCGGAGACGCGCGTCAATTGCTCCTCGGAGACGAGTGGACCCATCTCGGTGTCTTCCGCCAGCGGGTCGCCGACCTTCAGGCCGCTGACCGCGGGCACCAGGTCGCCCAGCAGCTTTTCGTGGATGTGCGGACCGGCGATCACCCGCGTGGCGGCGGTGCAATCCTGGCCGGCGTTGAAGTAGCCGGCAATCTTGATCCACTCCACGACCTTGTCCAGGTCGGCGTCGTCGAAAACGATCACGGGGGCCTTGCCGCCGAGCTCCAGGTGCACGCGCTTGAGCGTTGACGCCGCTGCTTTCGCGACCTCCTTGCCGGTCGCGACATCGCCGGTCAGAGACACCATCGAGACTCCTGGGTGGCGCACGATGCCCGCGCCGACCGGCTCGCCATCGCCGGTGATGATGTTGAGCACGCCCGGCGGAAAGATGTCCGCCGCGAGCTCGGCGAGCTTCATAGCCGTCAGGGGCGTCCACTCCGAGGGCTTCAGGATCACGGTGTTGCCCGCCGCCAGCGCTGGGCCGAGCTTCCACGCGGCCATCAGCAGCGGGTAGTTCCAGGGTGCGATCGAGCCGACGACGCCGATGGGTTCGCGGCGAAGCATGCTCGTGAAGCCCTGCATGTACTCGCCCGTGGCTCGGCCTTCGAGCAGGCGAGCGGCGCCGGCGAAGAACCGAATGCAGTCGACGATCGGAGGGATCTCCTCAGACTTCGTGGCTGCCAGCGGCTTGCCCACGTTCTCCGACTCGATGCGCGCGAATTCGTCGCCGTTGGCCTCGATCGCCTCGGCGAGCTTCAGCATCCGCTCGCTGCGGTCGCGGGGAGTGCTGTCGGACCAGCCTTCGTCGAATGCCTTGCGGGCAGCGGCGACGGCGCGGTCGACGTCTTCGGCCGAACCCTTCGGTACGTGCGCGATCACCTTGCCGGTCGCGGGGTTCACGATCTCCTGCGCGTCGCTGCCCGCACCAGGCGTCCACTCGCCGCCGATGAACATCTCGTGACGTCGAAGCGTCGTGCTCATAAAGCCTCCCTGTTCAAGCGCCAAGCGAGGCGCCGAGTATGTCCAGTCCCTCCTCAAGCTGCTCCTCGGGAATCGTGAGCGGCATCAGCGTGCGGATGACGTTGTGGTGCACGCCGCAGCGGAGAATGATCAGGCCGTTCTCGCGCGCGACCGCGAGGATTCTGGCGGCCTCCTTGTCCGCGGGCTCCTTGGTGCCGCGGTCGCGGACCAGTTCCATCCCTGCCATCGCGCCGACGACCCTCACGTCCCCAACCACTGCGTGCTCCGCCGCCCAGCTCTGCATTCGCTCCTCGATGACGGAGCCGATGCGCGCCGCGCGCTCGGGCAGTTTCTCGTCGCGCATGATTTCCATGACCGCGATCCCCGCGGCGCACGCGACCGGGTTGCCCGCATACGTGCCGCCGAGGCCGCCTGGGTCGGGCGCGTCCATGACTTCGGCCTTGCCGACGACGCCGCTCAGCGGGAACCCCGCGGCCAGGCTCTTCGCCACGGTCATGAGGTCGGGCTGGACATCGGAGTGCTCGATCGCAAAGAACTTGGCGGTGCGTCCGAAACCGGTCTGGATCTCGTCGGCGATGAGCAGGATGCCGTGCCGGTCGGCGAGCCCGCGGAGCTTGCGCAAGAAGTCCAGCGGCGCGGGCACGAAACCCCCCTCGCCCAGCACGGGCTCGATGACGATCGCGGCCACTCGTTGGGGTGAGACCTCCGAGTCGAGCAGGTTGTCCAGGTCGGCGAGCGCGGCCTCCGTGTTCCAGCCGCGGTACTCATAGGGAAAGGGCGTCTGGTAGATCTCGGGCGCGTAAGGGCCGAAATTCTGCTTGTAGGGCTGGACACTTCCGGTCAGGCTCAGGGCGAGCAGGGTCCGGCCGTGGAAGGCGCCGCGGAAGCTGATCACGGCTTGCCGGCCCGTGGCCGCGCGGGCGATCTTGACCGCGTTCTCGATCGCTTCGGCGCCGGTGGAGAAGAAGATCGCCTTCTTCGCGCCTTCGATCGGCGCAACCTCGCACAGGCGCTCGGCAAGCCTCAAGTAGGACTCGTACTGGACGACCTGGAAAGAGGTGTGGGTGGCCTTCTCGAGCTGCTCCCGCACGGCCTGCATGACGCGCGGGTGGGCGTGGCCGACGTTCATGACGCCGATCCCGCCGGCGAAGTCCACGTAGCGCTTGCCGCTAACGTCCCACAGCTCCGACCCCGTGGCCCGGTCCGCCGCAACGGGATGGGCGCTCGTGATGCCGCGCGGCACGTACTTCAAGCGCAGATCGGCGAGCTCGCTCTCTTTCGCCTTGGGCCCCACGGTCACGCGGCCATTCAAGCAGATACGATCCGGGGCTTGTGGAGGGGGCTCGGGCGGCGGTGGAGCGGCTGTGGCCAGGACGCCCGGCGGAGATCACCGAGCTGGGCGGCGGGATCACGAATCGGAACTACAAGGTCACGGTCGGAGGCGAAGCTTTCGTGCTTCGCATGGGCGGGGCGAAGACCTCGCTTTTGGGCATCGACCGGGCGGTGGAGCACGCGGCCGGAAAGCGTGCGTTCGAGGTCGGGATCGGGCCCGAGGTCACAGCCTTCGTGCCCGAGGAGGGGTGGCTGGTGGCCCGGTTCATCGACGGGCGGGCGGTCTCTCTGGAGGATATGCACCGACCAGCCGTCCTGGCCCGCGTGGTAGCCGCGCTGCGCAGGTTTCATGAGGCAGCGCCGATTCCGGGCAGCTTCGACGCGCTGGCGGTTGTCGATTCGTACCGGGCCTTGGCGGAGGCTCACCAGGTCGAGATTCCGCCCGAGTTCGATGCCGCGCGCAAGATCGCGGAGCGAATCCGAGCGATGCGCGGAATGCAGGAGCTCGTGCCGTGTCACAACGACCTGCTGAACGCCAACTTTCTCGATGACGGCGAGATCCGGATCGTGGACTGGGAGTACGCCGGAATGGGGGACCGATTCTTCGATCTCGCGAACTTTTCCGTGAACCACGAGTTCGACGTCGGCGACGATCGCCGGCTTCTCGAGTCGTACTTCGGCGTCGCTCGAGACAGCGATCTGGCCTCGGTGCGGGTGATGCGGTTCATGTCTGACTTTCGGGAGGCGATGTGGGGGGTCCTGCAGTCGGGTATCTCCGAACTGGACTTCGACTTCACGGGCTACGCCGCGAAACACTTCTCGCGCCTGGCAACAACGGCGGCGGAGCCAGAGCTCGATCGCTATCTGCGGACGATCGGGGATGCCTATGGATCGCATCAAAACAATTGATCGCTTCTATCGCCGAAATGGGCCTACCTTGTCGTTACTACTTTGACGATGGGTGACGGGGAAGCGATTCTGTACGGGTCCGACGAATGCAGCGAGTCGAAGGCCATGGCCGAGCTGCTGCACGAGCTAGGCGTGGAGTTTCGCTTCCGTCCGGTCAATCGCGACTCGGTGGCGATGGACGAGTGGGAGCAGCTCGACGGAGAGCGAGTCCCGATGCTGCGGATGGGCAACCACACGATCGTGCGCGGACTGGACCGGATCAAGGTCCAGCAGATCTTCGGCTGGGTCGGCTGCTGACGATCCCTGTCGGCTAGCGGGGCGGGTCTCTAGCTTCGGACTCGGGAGCCGGTCGGGTCGTAAATAGGCTCCTTCGATACCCGGCCGCCGACCCATCGACCGAAGATGTCGACCTCGACTGGAGTGCCGACCGCGCAGCTCGAAGGGACGTACGCATACGCGATCGACTGCCCGACGGTGTATCCGAACCCCCCACTTGTGACGCGGCCCACGACATTGCCCTCGATCCTCACCGGCTCGGAACCAAGCACGACCGAGCGCGGCTCGTCGAGCACCAGACACGCGAGCTTGGGGTCGGCCGGCGATTCGCGTCTCTGCAAGAGAGCGGAGCGGCCGATGAAGTCGCCCTTCTCGAGCTTGACGCAGAATCCGAGTCCGGCCTGATACGGGTCGACGTCCGGAGTGATGTCCGCGCCCCAAACCCGGTAGCCCTTCTCCAGCCGGAGTGAATCGACCGCCTTGTAGCCACCGGGCACGAGGCCGCGACCGTGGCCGGCCTCGCGGATGGTGTCCCAGAGACGAAGCCCAAACTCGCTCGGACAGTACAGCTCCCAACCGAGCTCGCCGACGTAGGTCACCCGCAGGGCCAGGCAGGGCACGGAACCGACCGCGATCTCTCGCGCGGTCATGAAAGGAAAGGCGGAGTTGCTGACATCGGCCGGGGTGAGCGCCTCGAGGATCGATCGCGCTTGCGGTCCCCACAGACCAACACAGGTGTAAGCGGAGGTTACGTCCTCGACCTCGACCGATCCATCGGCAGGGGCGTGGTCGCGGATCCATGAAAGGTCATGCATGCCGAACGCTGTGCCAGTGATGACGCGAAAACGACGCTCGCCGAGTCGCGTGATGGTGAAATCGCACTCGATGCCGCCGGCTTCGTTGAGCATCTGCGTGTATGTCAGGGTCCCGACGGCGCGAGCCACCCGGTTGTCGGCGAGGGTCTCCAGAAAGTCCGCTGCACCTCCGCCTCGCACCTCGATCTTCGCGAACGAAGTGAAATCGAACATCGCCGCCG
>Ga0209690_1000278_pt1 | contig 26842 bp, 22 predicted proteins | sample GraSoiAngelo_150_FD_186164 | JGI IMG/M metagenome (GOLD analysis project Ga0209690, IMG submission 186164) | Grasslands soil microbial communities from the Angelo Coastal Reserve, California, USA - 14_1009_09_40cm (SPAdes) (version 2) | ecosystem: Environmental > Terrestrial > Soil > Grasslands ... | reverse complement strand
TGAACGGATTCGATTCCTGGCGTCCGGGCACGCCGGCGGACCGCAACGCGATCCTGCTCCTCCCGCGGCCCTTCTGAGTCGATCCGGCTGTTGCGCACTGCGCGACAGTGGCGTATAGTGCGCCATCGCAGGTGGGCGTGGTGAAGCCGCTTCGGGCGCAGAAGGGTGGAGCGCTGGCCGAGCTGCTTCGCACCCCTCGCTACGAGGTCTTGCCCACCGACGAGGCTGCCGACCTGGTCGCCGCGCACGTCCCGAAAGAGGTCACGATCACCGTCACCGCCTCGCCAAGGCGCGGCATGCCGGCCACCGTCCTTCTCGCCGTGCGCCTCGCCAAGCTCGGCTACCACGCCGTGCCACACCTGTCGGCGCGACTGATCCGGGACGCCCATGAGCTCGGTCAGATCGTCGACGCCCTGAAAGCCGCCGGCATCACAGACATCTTTGTGGTGGCCGGCGACGCGCGCGAGCCGGCCGGGCAATTCCCCGACTCCCTCTCTCTGATCTCAGCGCTGCCCGCCGATCATGGGCTTCTCCAGATCGGCGTCACCGGTTACCCAGAGAGCCATCCGTTCATCCACGACGACGTGACCATCCAGGCGATGTGGGACAAGCGCCGGCTGGCGACCTACATCGTCAGCAACATGAGCTTCGATCCTGAGACGGTGAAGCGGTGGGTCGAGCGTGTGCGCCGGCGTGGCGTCCAGCTCCCGATCTACCTTGGCATGGCCGGGGTGGCCGATCCAGCCAGGCTTTTGCGCTTGTCGACGAAGATCGGCGTCGCGGAGTCTGCGCGTTTCCTGCGCGGTCATCCCAGCTGGGTCGCGCGCATGTTTCGGCCCGGCGGCTACGAGCCGGGCAGGTTTCTGAGCGCACTGGTACCCGAACTGGCGTCACCCGACCGGCGCGTCGCCGGCCTCCATGTGTTCACGTTCAACGAGATCGAGCCGACGGAGAGATGGCGGCGAGAGATGCTTTCTCGCCTCAGCTGAAGGAGTGGTGTCATGAAGGTTGAGTTCCCGACCGACCTCGAGATCGCGCGCAGGGCGCACCTCATGCCCATGCCGGACATCGCGGCCAAGATGGGCATCGGCTCGCACCTCCTCGAGCCCTACGGGCACGACGTCGCCAAGGTCAAGCTCGACGCGATCGACGAGCTTCGGGCACGGCCCAAGGCAAAGTACGTCGTCGTCTCCGCCATCACGCCCACTCCCCTGGGCGAGGGCAAGACCACGACCACGGTCGGGCTGGGAGATGCGCTCGGCAAGATCGGCAAACGGGCGACGGTGGCGATCCGGCAGCCGTCGATGGGGCCGACGTTCGGGATCAAGGGCGGCGCCGCGGGCGGTGGCTACAGCCAGGTCGTGCCGATGGATCGGCTCAACTTACATTTGACAGGAGACTTCCACGCCGTCACCGCGGCGCACAACCTGCTCGCCGCGATGATCGACAACTACATCCACCACAGTCTGCGCGAATTCCCGATCGACCTTCACAGCATCACCTGGCGTCGGGTCCTGGACGTGAGCGACCGTGTGCTCCGCAGTGTCGTGGTCGGCCTCGGCGCCCCGGAGGACGGCGTCACCCGGCAGACCGGTTTTGACATCACGGCCGCCTCCGAGGTGATGGCGGTGCTGGCGCTCTCGACGTCGCTGCAGGACATGCGCAAGCGCCTCGGCCGGATGGTCATCGGGCTGGCCCGCGACGGGCAGCCCATCACGGCCGACTTCCTCCACGCCGGCGGCGCGATGACCGTGATCATGCGCGACGCCGTCAAGCCCAACCTGTTGCAGACGCTGGAGAACACACCGGTCCTCGTCCACGCCGGACCCTTTGGCAACATCGCCAACGGCGCGTCGTCGGTGCTCGCCGACCTGATCGGCATACACGGCGGTGACTTCCTGGTCACGGAGGCGGGCTTTGGCGCCGACATGGGAGCCGAGCGCTTCTTCAACATCAAGTGCCGAACCTCGGGTCTTGCGCCTGACGCCGCCGTGATCGTAGCCACCGTCCGCGCGCTCAAAGTCCATTCGGGGAAGTACCGAGTGGTGGCCGGCAGACCCCTGCCGCCGGACCTGCTCCAGGAGAATCCAGACGATGTCCTCGCCGGCGCGGCAAACCTGCGCAAGCAGGTCGAAAACATCCAGATCCACGGCGTGACCCCGGTGGTGGCCATCAATGCCTTTCCGGGCGACCATCCCTCAGAGCACCGCGCCATCCGAGAGCTTGCGGAGCACCTGGGCGTCCGTTCAGCCGTGTGTCACAACTTTGCCGACGGGGGCGAGGGCGCCGTCGAGCTGGCCGAGATGGTCGCCGCTGCGGCCGAAGAGCCGAGCACGTTCCAGCTGCTCTATCCGGACGCCGCGACGCTGCGCGAGAAGATCGAAGCGATCGCGCTGCGGATCTATGGAGCGCGGCGGGTCGAATACGACCCAGCGGCCGCCAAGCAGCTCGACGCCTACGAAGCGAGCGGGTTTGGGCGCCTCCCTGTATGCATCGCCAAGACGCACCTCTCGATCTCGTCGGATCCGAAGATGAAGGGTGCCCCGACCGGGTGGGTGCTGCCGGTGCGCGAGGTCCGCGCGTCGGTGGGCGCCGGGTTCATCTACCCGATCTGCGGCGACATGCGCACCATGCCTGGGCTGCCGACCAAGCCGAACGCGACCAGCATCGACATCGACGAGAACGGGGACATAGTCGGCCTGTCGTAATCCGGCGCCACTCACGGATGCGGATCGGGAGTCGGATACGCCATCACGACGGCACCCGAGCCACCCGCTGGCGGGGTGGTCGCCAGCCAGAACTGCACCGAAATGGTGAGGGCGAGAAAGAAAGCAATCACCAGGCCCGCCGTGACAGCACCGCGTTTCAGATTGTTCATCGTCGACTTCACCTCGACGGCAGAGTAGGTTTCGCGGCCGGCCGCCCACACGAGGGCGATCCCGGAATCTCTCCGAGGGCTGGCCCTCGACACTCCTGCATGGCAACAGGTGCTTGCCCGCTGTTCGGATGGCCTCATGAGTGGCAACATCGCGCCCATGAACCGTTGTTTGAGCGGCGCGCTGGGCCTGGCGCTTCTGGCCGGACTCGCGTCATGCGGAGGCTCTTCCTCGCCGGCCACGTGCGGCACGGGCGCCGGCAGACCGCATCCGGAGATCGGTGGCGAGGTTCTCTACTACTGCTCTGACTGGCCCAGCGTGAACGGCGGCCTCTACCTGCTCGACGTGGCGACTGGCGGTGTCCGGGCGCTCACCTCGGACCTGGCCTGGAACCTGGACGGCGCTTGGTCGCCGGACGGATCCAGGATCGTGTTTCAAAGCACGCGCGACGGTCGCGATGACATCTATGTCATGGACCTCAGCGGGGGCCGGGTTCAGCGGTTGACCGACGGTCGTGGTTTCAACGAGTACCCCTCATGGTCGCCCGACGGGCAGTGGATCAGCTTCAACAGCACCCGCGATGGAGTGGCTGACTCAGGCGGAACTGGCTACTACCGCGACCTTTACCTAATGCACCCGGACGGCACTGACATCCACCGCCTGACGATCCACTCTGGAACCTTCAATGAGGCGGCGTGGAGCCCAGACGGGCGCTCCCTGGCTTTCCAGTCCGATATGGGTGGGACCTTTGACATATACAGAGCGGGGGCGGACGGAAGCGGACTCCAAAAGCTCACTCACCACGAAGGCACTGGAGGCGGCGCGGGCTTTCCGCGATGGTCGCCGGACGGCACACGCATCACCTTCGCCGCGCTGGCGGCTGGGCAGCCGGCGTTGATTTACTGGTTGACCGTCGGCCAGGACAATGTCGACCAAATCGAGCCCCACCGCGTCACGGCGAGCGTGCCCGGGCTCAGGTTCGACGATTATCCCGACTGGTCGCCCGACGGCACCTGGATCGTCTTCGAGCGTAACGCCGATGACTCTCAGCTCTTTGCTGTGCGACCCGACGGAAGCGATCTGACGCAGCTGACGCATGGACGTGGGGTCAAGGTGCTACCGCGGTGGCGGCCCGCGTAGCCGGCTTCCGCAGCGTCCCTGGCCCGCCTGCGATTGCCGGCGTTGCGATCGCACTCCTCGGGCCGGCACTTGCGGTTGCCACGGTGGGGCTTACGATCATCGATCGCCAGAGCCCGCCGGCGTACACGCTGGCTGGGCTCAGTGTGGGCTGGTCGCTCGCGGTTCGGACCCTCGCTCAGACCGTGGCACTGATCACGCTGTCGCTGATCTGCGCGGCCATCGTCTGGCGGCGGCCTCGGGCACTCCTGAGCCTGCTTTTTGTGCAGTGGGTTGTGTTCAGCTGGCTGCAAGCGTTTGCGGCCGAGTACGCGGTGCGTGGACTTCTTGTGGCTCCAGGCTCTCTGCCCCTTGCCGACATCGCGGCGTGGAGCGAGAAATTCACCCCTGGCCTGAGCTTGTTGGGCGGCGTCCTGTTCGTTCTCATATTCCCCGATGGGCGGCTCAAGTCATCTCGGTGGCGGCTGCTGGTCGTTCTCGTCATCCTCGATGTAGCCGCCGACCTGCTCGTTGGCCTCGACGATCCTTATCCGCTGCGGGTAGGCCCTCAGCAGTGGGTGCCGGTCACCCTGCCGCCGAGTGTGTGGCCGATCGGAGCCTCGATCGGCTTCGCCTCGGGCGCTGTCGGTTGGGCGCGGCCGGGGCTCGCGGTTCTGGTCGCCACCTATCTGCTGCTGCGGCTGGCCACGGCCTCTGGTGAGGTTCGCCTGCAGCTGAAATGGTTCGCCTACGCGGCGACCATTTTTGTCGTGACAGTTCTGTTGGGTCTGGCAGACAATCCCCCGCCCCTAGATTGGCTTCCGGATTCCACACGGCTGGCGGTGCAGCAATTCGTTGAATCGGAAACTGCGCACGCCATCGGAAGCTGGTCTGGGCTCGCGTCGTCACTGGCGGGGGCGGTGCTCGTGCCGATGGCAATCGGCATCGCGATCGTGCGCTATCGGCTCTACGACATCGACATCGTCATCAACAGGACCATTCTCTATGGCGGCCTGGCGTTATTCGTGACGGCCTCATATGCGATCGTCATCGCGGGTGTGGGCAGTCTCCTTGGTCAGCGCGCAGGAGTCGACCCGCTGCTCAATGTTGTCGCCATTGCGGTGATAGCCACGCTTCTGCTCCCTGTGCGGTCCCGGCTCCAGGCCATTGCCAACGCCGCCGTCTACGGCAAGCGAGCGCGGCCCTACGATATTTTGTCCGACTTCGCGGCCGGCATCGGCCGCGCCGAGCAAGCAGACGTCTTGCTGCCCCGGATGGCGGAGCTCCTGCGCGAGGGTACCGGCGCCTCGATTACAGAGGTGTGGGTCAAGCTGGGCGATCGGCTGCAGCTGGCCGCATCCTCGCCAGAACGAGATGGAGCGCAAGTGAGCCTGACTTCACTTGATGAGGTCAAGGCTCGACTCGGTTCCCAGGTCAGGGTGGAAGAGGTCTTTCACGATGGTGCTTTGCTTGGTGCGCTCGTTCTCGCCAAGTCTCGCGGCGAAGAGCTCACCTCAGTAGAGCAGCGCCTCTTCCATGACCTTGCGTCCCATGCTGGGCTGGTGTTGGTTCGCTTCCGCCTCGTTCAGGAATTGCGAGACTCGCGGTCCCGGATCGTGGCTGCCCAAGACGTCGAGCGACGCCGCATCGAGCGCAACCTCCACGATGGCGCTCAGCAGCGATTCGTCAACGCGCTTCTGGCATTGGGCATGGCTGACGTCGCCGGCGAGAAGGGCCGTAGCGAGCTGATTGGAGAAGCGGGGCGCGAGGTCCGCGCAGGCCTGGCCGAGCTGCGAAACCTTGCGCGCGGGCTGCAGCCGCCGCTTCTTGCCGAGGCCGGGTTGGTGCCCGCGATCCGCGCGCTCGCGGACCGCTCGCCAATCGTGACCACAGTGGTCGCCGGATCCGACCGCAGGTACGGGGAAGCAGTGGAAGCCGCGGCATATTTCGTGATCGCCGAAGCACTGGCGAACGCCGCCAAGCACTCGGGAGCCGGCTCGATCGAGATAACGGTCGATGAGTCCGGCGGAAGGCTCCACCTCGAGGTCTCGGATGACGGCGTCGGCGGAGCTGATCCAAGCCGCGGTTCGGGGATCGTCGGGCTGCGAGACCGCGTGGCCGCGGCAAGTGGAAGCATCGAGGTCGTCAGCCCGCCCGGGGGCGGCACGACCATCACCGCCGAGCTTCCTTGCGCGTAGCCGTCGCCGATGATTCGGTCCTCTTTCGGGAGGGGCTGGCCCGCCTCCTGGAGGCGTCAGGCATGGAGGTGGTCGGGCGCGCCGGAGACGCGGCGCAACTTATCGCGATTGTCGAAGCGCAAAGCCCCGACGTCGTCATCACCGACATCCGGATGCCGCCTACGCACACCACCGAAGGGTTGGCGGCTGCCGTCCAGATCAGGGAGTCGCACCCCAAGGTGGCCGTGCTGTTGCTGTCCCAGTACGTCGAGACGACTCACGCGCTCCGATTGCTGGAGCGCGGCGCCGGACGGGTGGGCTATCTGCTCAAGGACCGCGTCTCAGACGTGCGCGAATTCCTCGACACGGTGCGGCGAGTGGCGGGCGGTGGATCGGCGATCGATCCCGACGTGGTGTCGGAGCTGCTGGTCAGACGCCGGCGCCGCGACGTGGTCGGGGAGCTGACCGAACGCGAGCGCGCGGTGCTCAACCTGATGGCAGAGGGCCGTTCCAACACTGGCATCGGCACGTCACTGCATCTGAGCGAGAAGACGGTCGAGGGCCATGTCCGGAGCATCTTCTCCAAGCTCGAGCTCGAGCCCGCGGCAGAAGATCACCGGCGCGTTCTGGCCGTACTTACGTATCTGAGAGCCTGACGTTGCGCTGGCGCTCCACGGCCTCGTGGAGCAGCGTTGCCAGGTCGAAGACCTGAAGATTCGCGCCCGTTTCGCGTACGCCGTCGTCGAGCATCACCGTACAGAAGGGACAGGCGACCGCCAGCGTCTCCGCTCCGGTCGCGGCCGCCTCGCGAACGCGCTCCTGGTTGATCGGACGGCCGCGCTTCTCCTCCATCCACATCCGCGCCCCGCCGGCTCCGCAGCAGAACGTCCGCTCTCGGTTGCGCGGCATCTCCACAGCCTTGCCCACCGCGGCCACCAGCTCACGCGGCTGGGTGCGCACGTCGTTGTGGCGTGCCAGGTAACAGGAATCGTGGTACGTGATGGTCTGGTTGCTTGCCGCGGGCTTGAGCTTGCCCTCGCGCACCAGCTCGGCGAGGAACTCGGTGTGGTGCACGACCTCGTAGCGGCCGCCGAAGTCGGGGTATTCGTTGCCAAGGGTGTTGAAGCAGTGTGGGCAGGTCGTCAGGATCTTCGTCACCCCGGCGCCGTTCAGCGTGGCGACGTTCTCGCCGGCGAGCCGCTGAAATGTGTACTCGTCGCCCATTCGCCTCGCCGGATCTCCGTTGCACGCCTCGCGCGGGCCGAGGATCGCGAAGTCGACGCCCGCCTGCTGGAGCAGCTTGACGGTCGACACCGCGGACTTGCGGGCCCGTTCGTCGAAGGCCGGGGCGCAGCCGACCCAGAACAGCACCCCCGGCGCGGGATCGCCCGGCTGAAGCACCCGCACGCCGAGTCCCTCCGCCCACAGTGTGCGGTCAGATTGCGGCTTGCCCCACGGATTGGAGCTCCTGTCGACGTCCCGCAGCATCGTCCCCGCTTCCTCGGGAAACCTCGATTCGACCATGACCAGGTTGCGGCGCAGGTCGATGATGTGGTCGATGTGCTCGATGTTCACGGGACATTCGCGCACGCACGCGCCGCACGTGACGCAGTCCCAGACAACGTCATCGATCACGGCGTTGGGCACGATCGGAGTCGACGTCTCACTCAGCAGGTTGTCGCGCAGAGCCATCATCAGGAGCTTTGGCGACAGCGGCTTACCTGTGTTGTAGGCAGGGCACACTTCCTGGCAGCGGCCGCACTCGGTGCACGACATCGTGTCGAGCATCTGCTTCCACGTCATGTCGCTTGCCCGCGCGGAGCCGAATCTGACTTCCTGCTCGGTCACCTCGAAATCGACCGGCTGGAGCCGGCCCCGCGGCTGCGTGCGTCCGAAGTACACGTTGAAGGCCGCGACCAGGATGTGCAGGTGCTTCGAGTAAGGCAGGTAGACCAGAAACGAAAGGATGATGAGGACATGGGACCAGACGGCCACGCGCTCGAGCACCGGTGCCGCAGGCCCAACCACGTTGGACAGGGCGTGTGAAATCGGCGCCCACTGCGCGGGGTAGTCATTCAGGTGTAGGGCGATCTGCGATGCGTGCCAGAGGAAGAGCGTGATCACGATGCCCGTGATCAGCGCGAGGATCAGGTCGGCCTCGCCGAGGTGGCTGCCGGCGAACCGCGCCGGCCGCTGCACCTTGCGGATGACGAACGCCATCGCGACGCCGATCAACACGAGCAGCGCGAAGATGTCGACTAGGAACGCGTACCAGCCCTGGGCGCCGAGCCACGGCATCGTCGCGCGCGGGTCGACTGCGCCGATCATCGCGATCAGGATGGTCGGGAACAAGACCAGAAAGCCCCAGAAGATCGCGGCGTGCATGAGACCTGGCAGGAGTCGCTGCAGCAGCTTGCTCTGACCGATTACGACCTTGGCCTCGGCTCGCGCCCGGGCCGGCACGTTGTCGAACCGGGCGGCCGGCTTGCCGGTGCGCAGGAGCCGGAAGAGGAATAACGCACGCCGCGAGAACAGGGCGACCGAGATCGCAAGCAACAGCACCAGCGCGATCAGCGGCGTCAGCTTGAAGTGCGCCCTGCGCGCGCCCGGCGGATCTCCGCGGAGATCGCGGGCACAATCTCCTTGAGGTCGCCGGTTACGGTGTAGTCAGCGTTGAGCATCAGCGGGGCCTGCGGGTCCGAGTTGATCGCCAATATTCGTTTGGCGCCCTTGAGGCCGGCCATATGCTGCGTCGCTCCCGAGATGCCGCAGGCGATGTAGACCTCCGGCGCGACCTTGGTCCCGGTCTGCCCCACCTGGTCGCTGTGCGGCCGCCACCCCGCGCTGGTCACCGCGCGCGAGCAGCCCACGGCGGCGCCCAGCAACCCGGCCAGGTCCTCGATGATAGCGAAGCCCTCCTTGGAGCCGACGCCCCGTCCGCCGCTGACGATCACCTTGGCGTCGGCGAGGGAAATGCCTCCGTTTGTCGGCTTGATGTGATCAGACACGCGCACGACCAGGTCGCCCAGAGCCGGAGAACCCACCTCGATGGTCGGCGGCTGCGGCCCGTCATCGGCCGGGACGGTGTGAGGCGCCACGGTCACCAGCGGACGTGGGCTGTGCAGGCGAGCCTCCTCGAGGAGGCTCCCGCCCCAGCGCAGGCGCGTGACGGTCGCGGGATCGCCGGGCGCGGCGCCGATGCAGTTGGCGGCCAGGGGCAGGTTTAGACGCGCTGCGAGCCTCGCCATGACCTCGTTGCCCCGATCGGTGCCGGCCGCGAACACCGCGCCGGCGTCGAGCTCCTCGACCGCCCGCGCGAGCGCCGCGGCCAGCGCGTCCGGGGCGAACGGCTGCACCGCCTGTACGGGCAGCCCATGTGGCTCGCCGAACTTCCGGGCGAGCGTCAGCGCCTGCCGCGATGGCTCGCCTGGCTCCATCAGCACGAGGACGTTCACAGCACGCCGGCTTTCTGGAATACGTCGACCACGGCGGGTGCGGCTGCCGCGCCGCTCCCCAGCGACTCCGCGCGCCTGCCCTGGCCCGCGGGCACCAAGAGCTTGACCAGCTCCAGCCTCGGCGCGGGTCGAGCCGGCGTGACATCGGCGACTGGCTTGCTGCGAGCTCGCATCCGCCCCGGCACCGACGGGTAGCGGGGCAGGTTCAGGCCTTCTTTCACGGTCAGCACCGCAGGCAGGGGCACTACGTAGACGTCCCGGCCGTCTTCGACCTCCTGCTCACAGCGGACGGACGAACCTTCGAGGGTCACCCTTTTCAAACCGGTCACGCAGGGGCGGTTCAACGCGTAAGCGACGCGCAGGCCGACCTGGAAGCCGCCCGAGTCGGCCGACTCGTTGCCGAAAAAGATGATGTCGAACGGTCCGTTTGAGGTCTCGTCGGCGCGGATCGCGTCGAGGAGCGCAGCGGCGGTGGACTCGCCATCCCATTCCTGACCATCGGTCTGCAGGTGGATCGCGCGGTCGATGCCCAGCGCCATCGCGTCCCGCAGCTGCTCCACGGCTTCGGGCGGCCCGAGCGTGAGCACAACCGAGTCACCTTTGTTCGCCTCGATCAGGCGCACCGCTTCCTCGACGCCGCACTCCTCGTGCGGGCTCATGGTGAACCCGAGGTGCTGGGTGTTGATCGCCCGCGCGTCGGCGGTGAGGACGATGCGGCCACCGGTGATCGGCACGCGTTTGATGCACACCGCAATCCGCACGATCTAAGCCCTAATGCGCGTGTTCTCGGGATCGAAAAGCGGGGTCGCGCCGGCCACGGCCACCGAGGCAGGGTAGCGCTCGCCCATGTACTCGACCAGCAGCTGGTTGCCGAGCACGGACTCCTCGGGCGTCAGGTACGCCATCAGGATGTGCTTGCCGACGGACGGTCCGGCACCGGCGCTCGTGACGTATGACCCCCGGCCGTGACGATCGACGATTCGCTTTCCGTCCCTGGTGAGGATTGGTTCGCGGCCGAGCATGTACCGCTTCTCGTCCGACTTGGAGCGGTGGTCGTCGACGGTCAGCGTGCAGAGCATGGCGGCAGGGTCCTCTTCGCGATGTCTAAGGTGCGCCGCTTTGCCGACGAAGTCCTCTGCCTTCACCCGCGGGGCGGCCATGCCGGCTTCGACCACGTTGTACTCGGTTTCCAGCTCGTTGCCGTGCGCGCGATAGCACTTCTCCAGACGGCCGGTCGTGCCGTAGACGCCGATCCCGCATGCCGCCAAGCCGTGTGGGCGCCCGGCCTCCCACAGCGTGTCCCAGAGCATCAAGCCCTGCTCCATCGGGACGTAAAGCTCCCAGCCCAGGTCGCCGACGTAGGAGATGCGCGAGGCGAGGACGCGCTGCGTGCCGATCTCGATTACGCGGCACGTCCCGAATTTGAAGCCTTCGTTGGAAACGTCGTCGGAGGTGGTGCTTTCGAGGATGTCCCGCGCCCGAGGGCCCCAGAGCCCGATGGTGGTCATTGACGAAGTCAGGTCGGCCAGCTCAGCGCCCGGGACGAGCTGGTCGCGGAACCACTTCTTGTCCGACATCCCGGCCGCCCCGCCGGTGACGACGCGGAAGTGCTCGTCACCGAGCCGCATGATCGTGAGGTCGGACTTGAACCCGCCGTTCGGGCTGAGCACGGGCGTGTAGACCACGCGACCGACCGGCACCTCCATCTGGCGCAGGGCAGCGCACTGGACCGAGGCGAGGGCGCCGGGACCGACGACGTCGAAGATCGTGAACGCGGACAGGTCGAACAGGCCGGCGCGCTCGCGCATCGCCAGGTGCTCGGCGTTGATGATCGGCGACCACCACCGCGATTCCCACTCCGAGGTCCGGTGCGTGACCTGGTCGTCGTACTCCTCGAGCAAGGCCCCGTTCGATTCGTACCAATGCGGCCTCTCCCAGCCGGCGGCCTCGAAGAACACGGCACCCAGCTCGCGCTCGCGCGCATGGAACGGCGCGAGCCGCACATCGCGGTTGGAGGCCCACTGCTCGCTCGGGTGGACGATGCCGTACGTCTTGTTGAAACCCTCCGCCGCCCTCGCGCGCACGTGCGCGCGGGTCCTCTGATGTTCATGGAACCGCGCGATGTCGGAGGAATGGAGATCGATCTCTGAGGAGCCGTGGACCATCCACTCGGCGACGGCCTTGCCGGTTCCCGGCCCTTCCTTGACCCAGACCGCGGCGGCGGCCCACAGGCCCTTGACGTCCGGTGACTCACCGAGCACGGGCATCCCGTCCGACGTCAACGACAGGATTCCGTTGATCGCGTACTTCACGCCGACCGACTCGTCACCCACGATCTCAGGCATCAGCTCGAGCGCGTGCTGCATCTGTTCGTCGAAGTCGGCCTGCGTGAAGGGGAACTCGGTCGGCGACAGCGCCGCCTGCTCCACCGGCGGCAGGTCCTCAGGGTCGTAGAGGATCGGCCGGTGCGCGTAGGACCCGATCTCGAGATCGCCCCCCGCCTGCCGCTCGTACATGTTGGTGTCCATGTCGCGGACGATCGGGTGCTCGATGTCGGACTTCGCTCCGCGGAAGCGCGGCACGGGGCCGATGTCGATCATCTGGTGCACGGCGGGCGTGAGCGGAATGTGCGTCCCCGCCATCCGGGCGAGACGCGGGCTCCAGACGCCGCACGTGATCGCCACGACCTCAGCTTCGATGTCCCCCTGCGTCGTGCGCACGCGACGCACCCGCCCGCCTTCGACGTCGATGCCGACGACCTCGGTCTTGGGCGCCACGTGGAGGGCCCCGGCGGCCTGTCCCTTGTCCCGCATCAGGGTGCCCGCGCGCAAGGAATCGACGACCCCAACCCCCTGCGTGTAGAACCCGCCGAGGATCACCTTCTCATTGATGTACGGCACGAACTCCTTCACGTCGCCGGGCGTCAGGAGCGACACGGGCTCGATGCCCCACGAGCCCGCCGACGCCATGCGCCGGGTCAGCTCCTGCATGCGTTCTTTCGTCCGCGCGACCTCGATCCCGCCCGACTGGATGAAGACACCCATCTCCCTGTACTGGCGCACGCTCTCCACAGTCAGCGCGGTCATCTCCTTGGAGTGGTCGACCAGGTAGATGAAGTTCGACGCGTGTCCGGTCGAGCCGCCGGGGTTGGGCAGCGGTCCCTTGTCGAGCAGCACCACGTCGCGCCAGCCCAGCCGCGTCAAGTGGTAGGCGAGGCTGTTGCCGACGATCCCGCAGCCGATGACGACCGCGCGCGCGTGGCGGGGAAGCCCGTTGTCCATCGCAGTCACTCCGGCTGGTAGGGCGAGCGCGTCTCCTCCGGCAGCTCGTACCAGCGGACGCGGTCGCCCACCTGCGCGCGCAGGCGCCACTTCAGCGGCTTGGGCTGACCTTCTATCACCCGCCACAGCTCGTCGAGGCGCGCACTGACCAGGTCGCGATCGACGTCGAGCTCGTGGAGCATGCCGCGCAGCTTCTCGGTGTTCACCTGCAAGGTGCGGTAGAAGCCCCAGTCCTCGGCCGCCACTCGCGCGATGTACGCGGCCTCGATGGCCTCGTCGTGCCCGTTCATCTCTATGGTGTGGTCGAGGATCAGGGCGACGATGTCGACCAAGTCCTTGTGGTTGACCTCGTAGATCTGCAGCTTGCTGAGCAGCAGGTCAGAGGGGCTGACCGCGGGATGCTCGTGCTCCAGGCGTCCACGCAGGTCGATCGTGTGCGACATCCGGAAGACGTCGACGAACACGTCCACCTGGCGGCTGTGGTGTGCGTCGTAGAAGTACAGGCGCCGGTCGCCGTTCATGAGGTTGAAACGGTCGTTGGCCTCGTACCCCAACTCTCGAAACAGCTCGAGGACGGCTTTGCGGTCTCGTTTCGTCATCACGAAGTCGAGGTCGCCGTACTTGCGCTTGAGAGGCGGCTTGCGCGCGCTGGGGGAGTGGGCGTGGATGCCGGCGCCGCCCAGGAGCTTCAGGCCAAGCTTCTTCCTGCGGGCCGCATCGGCGATTCGCTCCGACTCCTCGATCGGATCCTCGTGAGGCTTGCTCAATCAGGCGAGATCTCGATCACGATCGTCTTCAGGTCCGTCATCTGCTCGAGCGCGAAGCGGCCGCCCACGCGCCCAATTCCGCTCTTCTTCCCGGCGCGCCCGCCGAAGGGCAGGTGCGCCTCCCAGTAGTTGGTCGACTCGTTGATGTTCACCCAGCCCGTCTCGAGGCTGTCGGCAAAGCGCAACGCCCGAGACAGGTCCTTGGTGTAGACCGCGCCGAGAAGGCCGTAGGGCGAGTCGTTCGCAAGCTCCAGGGCCTGCTTCTCGTCCTGGAACTTGATGATCGGAGCGATCGGCCCGAACGTCTCTTCCCGGCTGACGCGCATGTCCGGCTCGACGCCGTCGAGGATCGTCGCGTGGTAGTACAGGCGCGTCGGAAAGCCTTTCGCGCGCTCGCCGCCGAGAACGAGCTTCGCGCCGCGCTTCAGCGCATCCGCAACGTGCTGGTCCATCTTCGTCGCGACGCCCTCGTTGTTGAGCGGACCGAGCGTCGTGTCATCGGCGAACGGGTCGCCGAGCCGCAGCGCCCGGGCAGCATCAGCCAGGCGGGCTACGAACTCGTCGCGCACAGGTTCCTCGACCAGGATGCGCTCGCCCGCCGTGCAGCTCTGGCCCGCGCACAGGTAGCAGCCGACGATCGCTCCTTCCACCGCCTTGCCGATGTCGGCGTCGGCGAAGACGACCTGCGGGCCGTTGCCGCCGAGCTCGAGCATCACGTGCTTGCCTGCCGCGCGCTTCGCCACCGAAGCGCCGGTTTCGGTCGAGCCGACAAAACCGACGCCGTCCACGAGCGGATGACCCGCCAGTTCGTCGCCGACCTCGGCGCCAGGGCCGGTGACCAGGTTCGCCGCGCCGGCGGGGAAATCGGCTTCGGCGATGCATTCCATGAGCGCAACGGAGATCACGCTGGTGGAGGAGGCCGGCGTCCAGACCACGGTGTTGCCCGCGGCGAGCGCCGGAGCGATGAGCTCGGCCGCCATCGTCAGCGGCCAGTTCCAGGGCGTGATGATCCCGTAGACCCCGCGCGGGTAGTGGCGCGCTAGGACCAGCTTGCTCGGGCTGGCCGACGGCAGGACGCGACCCTCGAGGCGCTTCAGGTCTTCGGCCGCGATCCGGAAGTATTCGATGCACTCGTCGACCTCGCCCAGGGCCTCGGCCTTGAGAGGTTTCCCCTGGTCGAGCGTGAGCAGGCGCGCGATCTCGTCGCGGCGCTTCTCGATTGCTTCCGCGATCCGGTGCAGTCGTCTCGAGCGCTCGAAGCCCTTCAACCCGGCCATGGCCGCGCGCGCCCTGTGCGCTGCCTCGACCGCGCGCTGAGCGTCGGCTCGTGTGCCCTTCGGAACCTCGGCGATGACCTCGCCTGTCGCCGGGCTCTCGGCGTCGAAGTGCTCGCCCGACTCGCTTTCGACCCATGCTCCCGCGATGAACATCTTCTTCACGGATCGTGCGACGTCGATTGTCATGGACGGGCTCCATTCATGCGGTGCTTGCCGAGGTCGAACGCGCGCCTGTAGATCTTGCGGTAGTTCGCCGCGTCCACGTCGCGCGGGTTGCCGATCGTCTGCGGGTCGGCGAAGGCCTTGTCCGCGAGCATGGGGATCTCCTCTTCGCTGAACCCCAGCTCGTGCATGCTCGGTATGTCCACGTCGACGGTCAACTGGTGGACGTACTCGACGGCCATCTCGGCGGCGCGCCAGGTGGACACGCCGCGCACGTCGAGGCCGAACGCGGCCGCCATGCGGGCGAATCGCTCCGGCTCGCCGGAGTGGTTGTACTCCATGACCGGCCCGAGCAGCCGCGCCGTAAGCGCGCCGTGGGGAGCGTCGTGCACGCCGCCCGCGGTCTGGCTCATGGCGTGCGCCGCGCCGGCCGAATCAGTGCCGTACGCGAGCCCCGCCAGGGTCGCCGCGGCGCTCATGTGATAGCGCGCCTCGAGGTTGCCGGCCTGTGAGAACGCGACCCGCAGATAACGTGCGACGTATTCCATCGCCAGCAGCGCGACCGCGTCGGTGAAAGGCTGGTGATACGACATGGTGAAGCACTCGACCGCGTGGGCAAGGGCGTCCATCCCGGTCCCCGCGGTGACGGCCGGCGGCAGCTTCACCGTCAGCTCGGGGTCGATGACCGCGACCCAGGCAGCGATGTCAGGCGTGCCGCCGACGTTGAACTTGATCTTGCGCTTGGGGTCGGTAATGACGGCCCACAGGGTGACCTCGCTGCCGGTCCCGGCCGTGGTCGGGACCGCGATCATCGGCGGGATCCGGGAGCGAATGGGGCTCCCTCCCCACTCGTAGTCGACGATGCTGCCGTGGTGGACGGCCACCACGCCGATGCCCTTGGCGGTGTCCATCGAGCTGCCGCCGCCGATGGCGACGAGGCCGTCGCAGCCCTGGGTTCGGTACTCGGCCGCGCCCGCGTCGACGAGCTCGACGCCGGGGTTGGCGCGGACCTTGTCGAACACGATGGGTTCTACGTCCGAGGTGCGAAGCGCCTCGAGAGCGGAATCGAGGAGTCCCGCCGCCTTCACGCCGGCGTCGGTGACGAGAAGCGGCCGGCGGATCCCGAGCAGGCTCGCCTCGCGGCCCAGCTCCTGGATCGCGCCCAAGCGTTGGACGAGGCGGGTGGGGTTCTGGTAGGTGCGGAGCGTGTACTCGAGCATCGCTGGAAAACTAGCCGCCGGGCTTGCGCCCGGCGGGCGTTGCAATCCTATTCAACCGGTATCTCATGGTGGATCCGGCGCAGGTCGATACCTTGCCTGCTGCGGACGATTCGCGCGACGAGGTAGATGGCGATTGCCACCACGTACGTGGCGAGGAAGTAGTACACGGAGTTAAGGGTTGCCTGGAACGAGGTCCCATAGAGATTACTGCTGTTAAACGACCACTCGTAGAGCATGAACAGCAGGAATATCGCGGTGATAACCGCGACAACCGTGATCGTCGGCACCCCGGCAACCTTGTAGTTGGCGACAGGCGAGGCTTCATACAGATCCTTCCGCCGCCAGGGCAGGATGATCGCCGCGACCACAGTGGCCAGGAAAGTCAACGCGAGAACGGCGGTGGCGTCCAGGAAGACGCTCTGGAACTTGGGGACATAGGAATAGATCGCGCTGATCACGACCGACGGCACGATCATCAGGACGAGGGAGCCGTACGGCACGCGCCGCCTGGCCGAGATGTTGGCCGCCCACGAAGGGAGAACCCGGTCGAAGGCGGCGGCGAAGATCACTCGTGTCGAGGAAAGGAACAGCGTGCCCGCCCAGCCGAAGAACCATAGTCCCATGACGACGATGAGCAGGGCCTGGAAGAGGTGGTTGTCCACCAACCACCCGGCGAACATCACCGGGTAAGGCCACGTGGCAACCGGGGTGGCGTCGCCGCCATAGAAGGCGTAGTTGTAGTAAGCGGCGTTGGCGGAGTTGTAGAACTGCCAGCCCATGGTCTTGACGATGAGGATCATGACCAGCGCCACAAGGCCGATCGTCACCCACAGGCCCCAGAACATGCTCCAGAAGGGCTTGCGGATGTCCTTGGCCCCGCGGACCTCGCCATAGAGCGTTGCGCCCCAGTTGGGCCACAGCAAGTAGAAGGCAAGGAAGGGCATCAACAGGAAGATCGGGCCGAGACTGAACGCCCCGAAGTCATGCTGCGTGTAGCCTGCCTTGGTCCCCAGATCGATAGTCGATTGGTAGGCGTTTCCACTGGCGCCGAACAGCGAAGCCGCCTCGCGATTGAATGCATGCTGGAAGTCGCTCTGGCTTGCGAAAAGCAAAAGTCCGCAAACGACCACGAGCCCGCCCAGCCCAATCCAGAAGCAGATCTTCTGGATCCGCGCATAGGTTTCCATGCCCAATGTGACCACGACGCTGACAAATGCGAGAACGATCAGGCAGCTGACGAAGAGGCCTGTTTGGCTGGTGAAGAACGTGGCGACGCCCGACAGCTTGAGGGTATAGGCGAGGGGCAGAAAGAACTGGACGTTGAGGATGTTGGCGTAGATCGGAGCCCAGAGGAACAGCGTGAACCACCAGCCGGTAATCGAGAGGACGAAGCCGAGGCCGCCACCCAGCACTCGACTCTGCCACGCGTAGTCACCGCCGGTTCGCGGCATGACGCTGACCAACATCGCGTAGGTGATGACAAGGAATGTGGTGAGCACCCCGAAGATCACGATCGCCGCGAGAAGCTGTCCATCAGGTACCCAGTACACATAAGACATTCCGTACAGGCCGAGCGTGATCAGGTTGATCGACCAGAACGAGTAAACGAACGCGTCGAACGTCGACCAGGCTTTGACCAGGCCGGTCGCGTTGCGGAGGAACAGGCCCGGCCTCGCGGCTGCGGCCGTCCCCATCGTTGTGTCCGCCATAGTGCTTCCTCCTTACCTCTTCATCCGTTGACCAGCTGATAGCTCTTGATGCCTTTTTTGGCATCCAGCAGGACGATCGCCCCCATCAACATCCCCTCCTCATACGCGCTGCCCGGGTTGATGGACAGCGTCTTGCCGATCTTCACCGCGCCTTTGCTCTCATGAATGTGGCCGTGCAGGGAGAGCAGCGGCTGGTGGCGTTCGATCGCCTCGCGAACCGCGGTCGAGCCGACCGGTCGCAGGGCGCGGCCGCCGTGCAGCAGCTTCAGGTCCGCGTCGATGGCCGGCGCCTCGTCCAGCCCGGACTTGAAGGGCGGGCAGTGAAGATTGAAGATGGCCCGCCTGGGATCGGTGATCTGCGAGGCCATGGTCTCGATCCGCTCGGCCAGCTGCTCCTCGGAGTCTTCGCGGTGGGTCTTCCAGGGCGTCGGGTTCGACCAGCCGGTCGAGATCATCGCGAACCCGTCGATGTCGACCATGCGGCCCTCGCCGAGCTCGACCAGCTCGGAGCGCCGGACGACATCGTCCACCTCCATCTCGTCGTCGTTGCCCGGGCACACGAAGCATCGGATGCCAGATCCGCGCAGCTTCTCGGCCGCCATGTTCATCCAGCGGTCGACACCCTCGAGCATCACCTCCTGGAAGCACACGGCACGCTTCTCCGGGCTCTGGTCGAGCTCGTGCAGCCGCTCCACGCTCATGCGGAGCGGGTAGTAACCCTTGCGCCGGATCGTGGCCTCGACCTCGCCCACCTGCTCGGCCGGCACGGTCTGTTGCTCCCCGCCGAGGACGACGCTGAAGGCCCCGTTCTCAGAAACGATGGGCACGATCGCCTTACCGGTCATGTCGCCGCCACAGATGAGGACGTCGGCGTCGTAGAAGCGGGCGGCGTTGAGGAACTTCTTCCAGCACACCTCGGAGCCATGGAGATCGGTGGCGAAAAAGATCTTGGTCATCCCTCGACCAGTACCTTGCGAATCTCGCGCTCGAAGCCGGTGACGTGCCTGCGCATGATTGCTTCGGCGCGCTCGCCTTCCCCGGCGAGGATCGCATGAAGGAGCTCGACGTGCTCGTCAACCGCCTCGCGCAAGCGCACGTCGCGGTCGAGCACGAGATACCAGAGGCGGAGACTGAGGTTGAAGTAGCGCTCGAGCGTGGCCTCGAGGAAGGGATTGCGCGCCGCCCTGTAGATCGTGCGGTGGATCTGCTGGTCGAGCTGCATCAGGTCGCGCTGGTCGGTGACGTAGCCCCGGCCCACGAGCTCGAGGAGCTCTTCGATCAAATCGCGGTCCCCGGTCGACAGCTTCTCCGCGGCGAGCCTGGCCGCGTGCGCCTCGAGCACCACGCGCACCTCCGTGATGCGGGCCAGGTCGGTGATGTTGACGTCGGTGACGAATGTGCCGCGGTGAGGGATGGACTTGACCAGGTTCTCCCTGGCCAGGCGCTGCAGGGCCTCCCGGATCGGCGTGCGGCCGATCTTCAACTCTTCGCGCAGCTGGGCCTCGTTGACCACCGAGCCGGGCGCCATCTCCAGGCTCACGATCCGCCCTAGGATGCGCTGGTAGGCAACCTCACTCTGCGACCGTGCCTCAACCGGCTCGGCGACCGCCAACTCCCCTTCTCCCACCAAAGCGGCGATATGCGACCGATATACCGGCGCGGAACGTAGCACCATGGGGGCCCTACGTCAAATTGCTGGCCTCCGCCATCCAGCGCCTCAGGTCGTCGGAGCGGAGCACTTCGAGCGCCCGCTCCCAGCGACCCATGTAGTAGCCTCGGAAGTCGAACTCGACCCCCGAGATTCCGGCCTGGATGGCTCCCCAAAGCGTCCAGCCGACGTCGGACATGAGCGCGAACAGGTTCATCCTCGCCAGCTGTCGTGCATCCGGTCTGCCGAAGTAGGCCTCGCACAGCGCTGCCCTCAGGTCCTGGTCGAACGCCGCCTCCTGTGCCGTGTTGCCAAGGTCGAAGCACGGGTCGTTGTTGCCGCTCAGCTCGTAGTCGACGATCCGCAGCGTGGTCCCGTCGTCGATGAAGTTCTCGCACAGGAGGTCGTTGTGGCACGGGGCCGGCGGCAGCGCGGCGGCGTCTACCGCCCGCTCGATCTCGCTCACGGTGGACAGCCAATCGCTGTAGCCCTCGGGAATGGTCGCGCCCTGCTGCTCGACGATGCCAAGGTAGTACTCGATAAGCCGGAACATGTTGAAGTCCCGCAAGAAGCTCGGCGCGCCGTGCAGGCGGTGAAAGGATTGCGCCATACGGGCGGCCATCCGGGGCGACTGGAGCGTCTTCGCCGACATCGTCGAGCCGACGATGAACTCGAGGACCATGACGTCGATTCCGGGCACGTGCTCGAGCACCCTCGGACCGATGCCCGTCGTCGCCGCGGCTTTGGTGTTGGAGACCTCGTTCTCCCGGTCGATCGACAGGAGCTCTGTCGACTTGCCGGGCACCCGCATCACGTAGCGCTCGCCGTCCACCTGCACCAGGTAGTTCTCGTTAGTCAGGCCGCCAGAGAGCGGCGAGATGCTGACCCGCCGATCCTTCCAGAGGGATACGCGCGCCGCCGCTTCCTCAGCTTGCGTGTTGTCTGGCCTCCTGCCGGGACAGCACCGCGTCGGGCATCACCGCCGCGCGTAGCAGGCGGCCGAAGACTTCGACATCGACCTGCGCGCCAGGCTTGAGCTCGATCGGTAGGTAGGAATAGGCGAGGTTTCTCTTGACGGTGAAGCCGTAGGCGCAGCTGCGAAGGCGGCCGACGACGTGGCCGTCGCTGATCACCGCCTCGCCGCCGTAGATCGGCACGTAGTCGTCGCCGCCCACCGCGAGCGTGCGCAGCCTGCGCGTGACATCGCGCGGGATGGCGGGCCATTTTTCGCGGTGCACGCAAAATCCCAGCCCCGCTTCGAACGGGTTGTCCAGCAAGCCCATATCCGCGGCGTAGTAGCGATAGCCCTTCTCCATGCGCAGGGAATCGAGGACTCGATAGCCGCCGGGCGTGATCCCGTACTCATGCCCCGCTGCCATCAGGCGATCCCAAATCTGGCCCGCCCAGACCGGTTCGACGTAGAGCTCCCAACCCAATTCGCCGACATAGGTGACACGCTGCGCGAACACCGCGATTCCCTCCACGTGGATCTCGCGGGCGCGCATGAAGGCAAAACCCTGCTCGGTCACGTCGTCGCGCGTTACGCGCTCCAGCACCTGTCTGGCTTTCGGTCCCCACATACCGATCACGGAGAGATCCTCTGAGGACTCGCGCAGATGGGCGGGCGGATCGCCCTCGCGCACCTGCATCTGCAGCCAGCCGAGGTCGCTGTTCACGTATCCGGCGCCGGTGACGAGCCGGAAGTGGTCGGCCGACACGCGTGTGATGGTCACGTCGGCGGCGATGCCACCGTCCTTCTCCAGCAGCTGGGTATAGACGACCGAACCCGCGGGGCGGTCGATCAGGTTGCCGGCCACGCGTTCCAGCAGCGGCAGGGCGCCAGGGCCCGTGATCTCGATCTTGCCGAACGAGCTCATGTCGATGATGCCCACGCGCTCGCGAAACGCCAGGTGCTCCGCCGCCAGCAGGTCGAAATATGGCGGACGCTTGAACCCGAACGCGCGCTGGTCGGCGCCCGCCCGCCGCCACGGATGTCCTGGGTCGAAGTAGTCAGGCCGCTCCCACCCGTGCTTGACGCCAAACACCGCCCCGAGGTCCTGCATGCGGGTGTGCAGGGCGCTGGTCCTCCGGGGCCGGGCCCACTCGTCATTGTCGAGGGGGTAGCGCTGGTAGTAGTAGTACTTGTACGTCTCGCGCGCGAGCTCGGCGGCGTATCGAGGGGCTCGATGTGCAGGACCAAACCGCCAGGGTCGGTAGGCGTACAGGTCGAGCTCGGTCTCGCCGCCCGTGACGATCTCGGCGATCGACCGGCCGATGCCACCCGCGCCGCCAAACCCGTTGAGCGAGAGGCCTGCCGCCATGTACAGCCCGCGCGCGCCTGGCACCGCCCCGACGAGCGGTCCGGCGTCAGGCGTCATCGCGTCGGGATGGCAGACAAGCTTGACGATGCCCGCCTCGTGGACGAAGGGAAAGCGCCGTGCCGCGCCGGCGAGCAGCGGCTCGAAGCGTGCCTGATCGGGAGGCAGTGAGATCTCGGCGTGATCCCAGGGCACACCGTCTATCCACCGCGCGACCGGGTTCAGCTCGTAGCCCCCGAGGACCATCCCGCCCGCCTCGGCCTTGCCGTAGACCAGGTTGTCGGGATCGCGGAAGCAGGGCATGTCGTGCGGCAGCTCGTGGCCGGGGACCGCGAGCAGCGCCGCGTGCTGGTGGTCGACCGGTGTCGAGACCACGAACGCGCCCGCCATGGCGGCGATCTGTGGTCCCCAGATCCCGCCCGCGACGACCACGACCTCGGTCTCGATCCGGCCCGCTTCCGTCTGGACCGCCGTGATGGCGCCTCTGGCCGAGAGCTCGATGCCCGTGACCCGGCGGTGCGTCAGGACGCGCGCGCCTAGATTGCGAGCTGCGGCTGCCAGCGCGTGGGTCGCGCTGTGCGGGTCGAGGTGGCCGTCGCCCGGCAGCCAGACCGCGCCGTAGAGAGAGTCGCTGCTGATGACCGGCATCAATCGGGCGGCGTCTTCCGCCGAAACCAGCTCGACGTCGAGGCCGATCCCGCGGGCGCGGCTGACTCCGCGCTGCAGCTCCATGAGCTGGTCCCTGGTCGACGCGAAGCGCAGGCTGCCGACCGTCTCGAAGACGCCGAGCTCCTGGTACACCTCGATGCTGTAGGTGCGGAATCGCATCATCGTCGGCGAGGGGTTGAACTGGGTCACGAGACCCGCCGCGTGGCACGTCGAGCCGCTTGTCAGCTCGTCCTTTTCGAGGAGGACGACGTCGCGCCATCCCGCCTTTGCGAGGTGGTAGGCGACGCTCGTGCCGGTGATCCCGCCGCCGATGACCACTGCGCGTGCGGTTTCCATTCGGCTTGGAATCGTAGGGATTCCCTCACTCGGGTAGGGGCTGCTGTTTCGTCTCCGGCAAGAGGAAGAGGAGCAGCGCGCCGATGACGGCGGCCACGCCTCCGAGCTCGATCGCGCCGCCGAGTCCCGCCGACGCCGCCAGCAGCGCGACCCCTTGCAGCCCCGCGATGCTCCCGACCGCGCCTGCGAGGGCGATCGCGGCCTCGGCCGTCGCCCGGGCGCGTGTCGGAAACAGCTCTCCGGACCACGCGCCGAAGACCGGGGTGGCCGCGCTGGCGAAACAGCTCCAGAGCACGTTGCCGACGAAGAAACCGACGGTCGCGGTGACAAAGCTGAGGCTGGTCGCGCCCGCGGTGGCGATGGTCAGCGCGATCGCCGGCCCCCGGCGACCGTAGCGATCCGTGAGATAGCCGCCGGCGAGATAGGACACCGCGCCCACCGCTCCTGAGACGACCACGAGGAGGCTGATCTCGACCGGGGTCCAGCGCAATACGGCGCTTGCGTAGACGGTGTAGAGCAGGCCGGCGGGCTCGAGCAGGACCGCGAGTAGGCCGAACATCACCGCCAGGACGATGATGCGGCGCCGCCACCGCGGCTCCATCAGGACGCGAATCGCCGAGCCGGTCACGCGCACGCCCTGCCAGGTCCGGCCCTCGGGCAAAAGCCACCAGATGAGCGGGGCCAGCGGGAGCCCGATCCCGCTGGCGTAGAAGAGCCAGCGCCAGTGCGGCGCGACCAGCGGGTACGCGATCACAGTGATGCCGGTGCCAAACCCGGAGAGCAGCGCCAGCACGCTGACCGCCTGGCCGCGCCGTCCCGGCGGCGCCTCCTCGACGATCAGCGCCGTCGCCACTCCGACCACGACGACCTCGAAGCACACCGCAAACAGCTTCAGCAAGGCCAGGTCCGCCAGCGACGGCGCAAAAGCGCTGCCAAAGTTGACCAGCGAGAAGCCGGCCACGCCGGTGGCGATCAGGCGGCGCCGTCCGAACCGGTCGGCGAGGGTGGCCAGGGGCAGCGCCCCAAGGGTGCCGATGGCCAGGATCGAGCCCAGGCCCGAGAGCGCGGGGATGCTGGCGTGGTAATCGGCGGCGATGGCGGGAAGGGCGAGGACGAGGATCGAGCCCTGGAATCCGGACAGGACCACAGCCACGCCCACCCAGATGAGCGTCACCCGCTGCCGCCTGTCTAGACCAGTCACTGGGCCGTTATAGTCGCGGCTACCCATGGCGGCTGTCGTGAGTGTTCGAGACCTGCGCAAGCGCTACCGCCGCCGCGATCCTTGGGCGGTGGACGGCGTGACGCTCGAGCTCGGGGCCGGCCAGGCCTTTGGCCTGCTCGGCCCGAATGGCGCCGGCAAGACCAGCGTGGTGAAGATGATTGCGGGCCTGCTGCGCCCGGACGGCGGCGCCATCACGGTGTTTGGCTCCTCGCCGGGCGATCCGGCGGCGCGCGCCCAGCTGGGCTTCGCGCCCGAAGACCCTGACTTTCCGAAGTTTCTTCGCGCGGCCGAGGTGCTCGACTACTTCTCCAGCCTCCTTGGGCTTGATGACGCCGAACGCAAGCGGCGTATCCCCGAGACGCTCGCTTTTGCCGGACTGGAGAGTGAGCGCCGACAGATCCGCCAGTACTCGAAAGGCATGAAGCAGCGTCTCGGCATCGCGCAGGCCATCCTCGGCCGGCCGAAGCTCCTGATCCTCGACGAGCCCACCGCCGACCTCGACCCGCTGGGCCGGCGCGACGTGCGCGCGCTGATCGAGCGCCTCAAGCAAAGCGGCGTCGCGATCCTTCTCAACAGCCACCTGCTCAGTGAGGTCGAGCTCGTGTGCGACACGGTCGCGATCATGGCGAAGGGGCGCGTGTTGAAGGAAGGGACGATGAGCGAGGTCGTTCCCGAGGGCCGCAACCTCGAGGATGTCTTCGTCCAGCTCGTCGAGACGAACCAGATGCCGCGCGACCACCTGCCCTCATTCATCACCGATAAGGACGGGACCGTGTGAACGGCGTGGGCGCAGTCGCCCGCTACACGATGCTGGAGCTTTCGCGGCGGCGGATCCTGCTCGTCTTCTTCCTCCTCGGCGCGGTCGGCCTTTTGATCTTCGGTTTCGGCTTTCGTTTTCTCTACTCGTTCGCGTCGTCGGGCGGCCTGGGATCGTCGAGCAACCTCGATCCGGCCACCTTCGACCGGCTCCTGCAGCTTCAGTTCCTTTCCTATTTATATGGGGCGCTTTCGACCTTCGCCCTGCTGATCGGCTTTGGGATCGGGATGACCGCCATCTATCACGACCTCGATTCGGGCGCCGCGGTGAGCCTGCTCTCGAAGCCGATCACCCGCTTCGCGTTTGCGCTCGGAAAGATCGTCGCCGCAATCGGCTCGCTCGTCCTGATCGTCGGGGTCCTCGCTCTCGAGGCGCGGCTCGTGATGCTGCTGTTTCCGGGAGGGCTCGAGAGCTCGCTGACCGGGCAGGTGATCGCAACCACAGCCAACACAGTGGTGGTGATGCTGATCGTGCTCGCGCTGAGCACGTGGATGAACAACATCGTGGCCGCGATCGTCGCCTTCGTCTACTACAACGTGATCACGGGCGTGATCACGACAGTGCACATGTTCTTCGACAGCGGCGCGTTCCACAACGACCTGGTCAAGACTGTCTTCGACGTTCTCTACTGGACGGTGCCGCACGCCCTGGTCAGCAGCGCGCCTGGGGACCTGGTCCGCGCCCAGCTGCAGATCGAGAACCAGTCCGGGAACACGACGACGTTTGCTTTTGTGCCGTCAGCTTCGGGAGGTGGGGACATCGCGTGGTGGGCTTTCATGGTCGTTGTCTTTTCCGGCCTCGTCTATCTCGCCGTCCGCCGGCGTCAGGTCTAGACAAGCCTCATCTTCCTGAGCAGGTAGGGCCCCGGGCCGAGGAAGCCGCAGGTCGCCGCGATATGCGCGAGCGAGACGCCGAGCAGTGACGCGGGGCCGGGCAGGAGCCAGAACGCAAGCCCCAGCGGCACGCCGACGAGCGCGGTGGCAAACGTCTCCTCCCAGGTCCACCGGCCGAGCCGGTGGTACAGCACGTAGGACGCGGTGCCGACGGCGAAGCCAATCGGCGCTCCCCAGACGATGCTCAGACCTCCCTGCACCAGGCCGCGAAAGAACGCCTCTTCGATAGGGCCGTTGAGGGCGTAGAACCCCGCCTGGAAAAAGGCGTCGGCGGCTCCGGCCGGCACGTTGAGCGCACCGCGCCGGCGTGTCAGCCACAGCCGCACCGCTGCAGCCGCTGTGAACATGACGGGAACGCCCACCAGCCCAAACCAGAGCTGGACGGGGATGTCGCCGGCCTGCAACCCAAGCCAGCCGGCCCGGCCGCTTGCTTTGTACGCGATCGCGTAGGCAGCCGTCAGAGGCAGCAGCCTGATCGGTACGTCGGTGCGGACCCAGGCCCAGCTGTCTGGAATACGGGTGAGGACGAGTCGCGTTCGAGTGTCTGACATGGCTGGTGGAGAGCTCATCAAATTCGACGTCTTCTTCGATTACCAGTGCCCGTTCGTCTATCGGGCGGCGGGCCTTCTCGACGCGGTGCGTCGCTCAGGGCAGCGCAACCTCGACGTTGGCTGGCGGTACTTCTCGCTCACGCAGGTGAACTCCAAGGATGACGTCTGGACCGTTTGGGGTGCGCCGGCATCGGAGAAGGTGCGCGGGCGGTTTGCGTTCCAGGCAGCTGAAGCTGCTCGCAGGCAGGAACGATTCGATGAGTTTCATCGTGGGCTGCTGCTGGCGCGACACCGCGACCGCCTCGAGATCGACGACGTGAGCGTGGTGGAGCATGTGGCAGCCGAGGC
>Ga0209690_1000276_pt1 | contig 26886 bp, 28 predicted proteins | sample GraSoiAngelo_150_FD_186164 | JGI IMG/M metagenome (GOLD analysis project Ga0209690, IMG submission 186164) | Grasslands soil microbial communities from the Angelo Coastal Reserve, California, USA - 14_1009_09_40cm (SPAdes) (version 2) | ecosystem: Environmental > Terrestrial > Soil > Grasslands ... | reverse complement strand
CGCCGCCACGGTGTCCCCCAACGACATGCCTCGTGGTATGGGCTTCTCCAGAAACCAGCCCATGATGTGGGTCTGGGCAGGCCAGCTCGTGGTGATCTCCTGGCCGGCGACCACCTCGATCCCTGCCGCATCCCCGCGCTGCCGCGTCTCCCTGACAGAGTCCATGGTGTCGTGATCCGTCAGCGCGATCAGGTCAAGACCGGCCTGGAGGGCGGCGTCGATGAGCTCCGCCGGCGTGACCATCCCGTCCGAAGACAGGGTGTGGCAGTGGGGATCCGCGCGCCTCATCGTTTGAAGATCGCACGGATGAAGGAGGCAGGCTGGAAGGGAGCGAGGTCCTCGATCGTCTCCCCCACTCCGGCAAGCTTGGCCGGCACGTTCAGCTCGGATTCGATCGCGATCACCGAACCGCCCTTGGCCGAGCTGTCGAGCTTGGCCAGCGCGAGCCCGGTGATGGGGATCGACTTGTTGAACTCGCGAGCCTGAACCAGGTTCGTCAGACCGAGGACCGCGTCCAGGACGAGCAGCGACTCATAAGGTGCGCCGTCGAGAGCTTTCGCGGTTACGCGCCCGACCTTGGCAAGCTCTTCGAGCAGGTTGCGCTGGGTCTGCAGCCGGCCCGCCGTGTCCGCGATCACCACGTCATGTCCACGCTTGCGCGCCAGCTGGACGCCCTCATAGACCACTGACGCCGGGTCGGCTCCGCTCGCCCCTTCGAAGTGGGCCACGCCCGCGCGCTCTGCCCATATGACCATCTGCTCGATTCCCGCCGCGCGGTATGTGTCCGCGGCGACGACGAGCGGACGGCGGCCCTCACCGCGCAGCCTGAACGCCAGCTTGCCGGCGGTTGTGGTCTTGCCGGCGCCGTTGACTCCGTAAAGCAGCACGCAGGCCGGTGCTCCGGCAAGCTGCAGCTCCCGCGGCTTGTTCGACATGACAGTCGTCGCGACCTCGACCAGCGCATCGACCGCCTCCTCGCGAGTCCGCGGCGCGCGGGATTGCACCCCCGCCGCGAGCTGTGACGCCAGGGCGGGTCCAAGGTCCGCGGCGATCAGGACTTCTTCCAGCTCCTCGTAGTAAGCCGCGGCCAGGGGAGGACTGAGGGCGCGGAGGCTTGCGGAGAACGCGCCGCGGGTCCGGCCGCCGACGCGCGCCCAGAAACCAGGAGGCTCGGTCTCTTTTTTGTCGCTCAGCCTGCTTGCAGTGTGCTCGCGGCCCGCGTGGCCGGTTTGCGAATGTCGTCGAGACGGACCGAGACCAGATGGGACGAGCCGCTCTCATCGAGATGGATGCCGTACAGGGTAGACGCGTAAGACATCGTGACGTGGTTGTGTGTGATCACCAGGAACTGGCGCTGGGCGCCGAGACGGGCGACCATCTGGCCGAAGCGGTCGACGTTGGCGTCGTCGAGTGCTGCGTCTACCTCGTCGAGGATCGTGAAAGGGCTCGGATTGACCTCGTCCAGGGCGAGCACAAGCGCGAGCGCGGCCAGCGAACGTTCACCGGAGGAGAGCAGCGTCACGTTTTGCAGGCGCTTTCGCGGCGGCTGGACGAGGATCTCAACCCCACTGCGTGGACCGTCATCACCGTCGGCATGGCGCAGCGTGGCCCGACCGCCGGGATTGAGCTCGGAGAAATACTCGTGGAAGTTCGCCGCGACCGCCCCGAACACTGCTTCGTAGCGGGACTCTTCTTCCTGTCGGAGCTGGGCGATCAGGTCGTCGAGGTCGGCACGAGCTGCGGTGATGTCCTCGAGCTGCTCGGTCAGGTTCTGGTAGCGCTCTTCGAGCTCGCGGCACTCGGCCTCCGCGAGGGCGTTGGTCGGTCCGATCTCCTCGAGCCGCCGCTCCAGGGATCGCATCTCGCGCTCGCGCGCCTTGCCGCCCGGCACCTCCTCCGGTGCGACCCCGTCGGGCATGCGGGAGCGAATCTCTTCCATCCTGGCCTCCAGCAGCTCGGCTTCCCGAGCCACCAGCTCGAGATTGCCTTCGAGGGTCCCGGTGCGCAGCCGAGCGTCGATCCGCGCCTCCTCGAGCGCGACGAGGCGTCTAGCCGACTCCGCCATCTCGGCATCGTCTTCGGGCGCGTCATGCTCCGCGGCTGCCAAGGCCTCTCTTGCGGCAGCCGCCAGACCTCGCAGCTCGGGCAGCGTCTCGAGCGCCACCGCCGCAGCGTGCTCGGCTTGCTGGAGGTTCCGGCGCCGCTCATCCGATCCGCTGCCCAGGCGGACGAGGTCTTCGTCGACCAGCGCCAACTGCTTGCGCAGCGACTCCGCCCGATCTCGCCACCGGTCGCGCTCGGCCTCGCGATGCTGCAGCACCGCGCGCTGCTCGGCGACCGTACGGATCCCCTCCTCCAGCTCCCGCGCCTGCTGTCCCGCGCGGTCCTCCGCGGATGTCGCGGCGCGTTCCATTTCAGTGAGCTTTGCGGCCTCGGCCCGCTCCGCGGTACACGCTGCCTCGAGCTGGCGCGCCGTGTCGTCCAACCGTGCCGCGCCCGCGGCGCGGGCCCGGAGCTCCGCCAGCCTCGAGCGTGCGGCGAGAAGTCGGCTCGCGGCTTCCGCGGCCTCATCCGCATCGGCCTCGATCTCGGCGATCCGTTGCCGGAGGTCAGCGCCGCGCGCGTCGAGAGCCGCTCGGGGATCGGCCCCCGCCCTGAGCAGACCCTGTTCCCGATATATGCCGGCCCGGGTGACGTCGCGCCCGACGACGACGCCGCCGAGCAGCCGCCGGGCGATGAGCTCGAAGCCGGCGCGGAAGGTCACGTGGTGGTAGAGCGAATCTTCGGCCGGCTCAGGTGCGGCGACCGGGTACAGCGCGGTCAGCTGTCGGTCGCTTGCCGCCACGGATTCCGCCGCCGCGGCTTCGTTGGGCGCGGCGATGGCATCGACCAGCGGTCCAAGCACTGCGGCCAGCGCCGCCTCATAACCGGGCTGCGCGCTTAGGACCTCGCCAAGGCGAACACCGCCTGACAACGCGGGCCTCAACGCCTCGATGCCCTCCATCTCCGAGCGAAGCCGGGCCAAAGCCAGGGCAGCCTGCTCGGCCTTCAACGCCCGCTTCTCCGCCTCGGCCAAGACCGCCTCCGCCGGAGGGATCTCTGCTGCGGCGCCCGCCGCCTTCTCGAGCAGCGCCGACTGCTCCTCCAGGAACTCACGGCGCGTGCGCAGCCCGGCCAGCGCCGAAGCAGACACCAACGCGGCCCGGCGCGCCTGGTCCGCGACGCGTCTGGCGTCGATCGAGAGGCCGGGGTTGGGCTCTGCCGGCGCCGGCGGCAGCCCGGACGACCCCTCAATCGCCGTCATCGCGCCGGCGAGCTCGCTCGCAAGCTGCGAGCGCAGCGCGGTCGCGGCCTCGTGCAAAGTCCTGTTCTCATCCTCGGAACGCCTCGCCGCCTCGGCCATCGCACGGCGGTTCTCGACGCGCTCCTCTGCCAGCTGCAGCCTGTGATCGGCCTCCGAAAGCTGCAGGCGAAGCTGGCCGAGCGTCCGCTGCCGGGCCAAGCGGCGATCCTGGGCCGCCTGCATCGCGTGCCGGCTTGCCTGGAACTCCTCCTCGGTGACCCGGGATTGCTCGCGAGCCTCGATGAGGCGCCGCTCCAGCGATTGGGCCTGGGACGAGGAGCGCCGGTGCGCGTCGCGAGCCTCGCGCCACTCCTCCCACACGATGCTGCCCCGCAAGAGCTCGAGGCGAGCGCGGGCCTCAGTGGCGTCGTGCGCAGCCGCGGCCTGGGCGCGGAGCACCTCGAGCCTCGGCCCGACCTCGGTCCGAAGATCCTCGAGCCGGAGGAGGTTGGCCGCGAGCTCCTGAAGCTTCTGCACCGCCTCCTGGCGGCGGGCCTTGACGCTGCGAACCTGGGCCGCCTCTTCCAGCAGCTGCCGCCGCTCGGCCGGCGAGCAGACGACGATGTGCTCGATGTCGTGCTGGTCGATGATCGCGTAGGAGTCGACGGTCAGACCTGTCGACGCCAGCAGGTGGATCAGGTCGCGGCGTCTCACCCGCGCGCCGTTGAGGAAGTAGTCGCTCTCGCCGTCCCGCTCGATCCGGCGCTTGATCGCGACCTCGTGGTAGTCGACCGGCAGGCGTCCGGCCGAGTTGTCGAAAACCATCGAGACCTCGGCAAACGACGCGCGGGAGCGACGTTCGCCGCCCGCGTAGATGACCTCCTCCATTTTGCGGCCGCGCAGGTCGCGCGCCTGGCCCGAACCGAGGACCCACTTGATGGAGTCGACGATGTTCGTCTTCCCCGAGCCGTTGGGGCCGACGATGGCGGTCACGCCGCCGTCGAACTGGATCTCGGTCTGCCGGGCAAAGGTTTTGAAGCCCAGCAATTGCAGGGACCTGAGGAACAAACTGGCGGGCAGGTTAGCAGATGTAGGGGTCGGTTGCCCCTCAGGCACTAGCTGTCGATCGGTTCGCCGAATTGACGGCTGCGCGTTTCCTGTGGCGCGGCCGGCTCGGGCGCGGCGTGCAGCGGCACGACCTCCGCAGGCTGCGGTCCGGCCTCCGGCGCGAGGGCCGACGCGGCGGGCTTCCGACTGCCGCGTGCAGTTCGGCGCGTGCGGGGCTTCGCCTGCTTCGAGGCAGGGAGCTCGGCGACCGAGCCGACAAGGGCCTCCAGAGCCGCCCGTGCCGCGTCCTGCTCCGCCTCCTGCTTGGTGGCACCGTGGCCGGTGCCGAGCGGCTCGGCGCCGGCGAACACGACCGACGTGTACTCGCGGCGGTTGCCCACGCGCGCGCCCTCGCTGTCATAGACCGGCGTCTCGCCGAAGCGCTCCTGCGCGACCTGCTGGAGGCGGCCTTTGAAGTTCTCGTCGCGGACCGGAGAGGGCAGCGCGCGATAGCGGTTGAGGTAGTAGTGGTAGGCCGCGTCATAACCCGCATCGAGGAACACCGCGCCGAGCACCGCCTCGAACGCATTCGCCAGCAATGACTTGAGGCTGCGTCCGCCCCCCTTCGCGATGCCCTTGCCCAGGTACAGATAGCTGCCCAGGTCCAGCTCCTCCGCTAGCTGCGCAAGCGTGTTCGTGTTGACCATCGCTGAGCGCGTCTGCGTCAACTCGCCTTCGGTCGCCCCGGGATGGTGCTTGTAGAGGTACTCCGCGGCGATCAGCTGTAGGACGGCGTCGCCGAGATACTCAAGACGCTCGTTGTCGCGCGGAGAGATCGACGGGTTCTCATTGGCAAAGGAGCTGTGGGTGACGGCCTCGAGCAGGAGCCCGGGATCGCGAAAGTGAATCCCGATCTTTTGCTGGAGGAGCTGCAGAGACTGAGCGAGAGGTGCAGCCTGAGGCTGTGCTATGAGCCGGCCTTCTCCTGGATGTACTCCCAGGCCTGCCCGACCGTCGTGATCTTTTCAGCGTCCTCGTCGGGGATCTCGAGTCCGGTGTTCTCTTCGAACGCGTATATGAGCTCGACCAGGTCGAGGGAGTCGGCGTTCAGATCCTCCTGGAAGGATGCGTCCATCGTCACCTGCTCCGGCTCGCAGCCGAGGCGCTCGACGATGATGTTCTTGAAGTCCTCGAAGCTCAGCTTTTGAGTTTCCATACGCGGACTACTGTACACGAGCAAGGTGATGCGAGCCCCGCCGGGGGCGGGGGGTCGCGCGGCCCCCGCCCCCACCCATCACCTACCGATTCGTCTTGGCCGCCTGCGGCTGCGGAGGCGCCGGCGCCATCCCCAGCTGGGTCATCAGTTGCACCTGGTCGAACATCAGGTGCAGGCTCTTGATCAGGCCTCGATCGACCTCAAAGACCTGCACGAACTCGCCCTTGACCTTGCGGCCGGTCGCCGGCACGTCACCCATCGGCGTCTTCAAGACGCCGTCATGCGTGCCCGTGAAAACGCCTTCCACGATGACATGGTTGCCCTGGGTGAAGATGTTCTTCGCCTCGATCCGGGCATCCGGAAACGCGCTGATGAAATTCTGGTTGTACTCCTTGATCGCCTGTGGTCCCTTGAGCTTGACGTCTCCAGGCGCTGTCATTTCGCTATCGGGCGCTCCCTGGCGCGCGATGGCTTCCATGTCATGCGCGTTGAACGCCTTCTGCCCTCGCTCGACCACAGCCCTCGCCTCGAGCTGCGTCGAGGTGGCGATCTCGTAGAGCTCGCGCGTCGGCTTCGAGTCAGCGGCCTTGTACTTCTCAAACGATGCGATCAGCTTCTCCGCCTTCGGCCCGAACGATTTCGCCGCGGCTTCGCTTTCGTAGATACCGATCGAGAGCACATCGCCGGTCTCGCGATTGACAAGCAACATGGCTGAGCGCCCGCCTTCGTGTGTCGTGATACTCGGCAGCGCCAGCTCCGTGTACTCCTTGATGGCTTTGTCCAGCTCTGTTTTCTTGTATCTGGACTTCACAACCCCTGCGTTCATCTCTCACCTCCGTGAGAACACGTCCTAACGAAGTGACCGCATGTCGAATCGAGGCGATCACCTGATCCGACGAGCGCCGCCCGCTTGGCGGCTACAGGTCGATTGTGCTCTTCCGCTGGAGAACCGGGTCAAGGCACACAAGCCCGGTAGGCAACGGACGGTTGCCTACGCGGTGATCGGCAGCTCTTCGATCGCCTTCGACGTGCCGACGGCGACAGCGCTCTTGCCAGGTGCGAGCTCCCGCATCATGCCTGTCAGTGCCTTTTTGGGTCCGATCTCGATGAATGTGTCGCAGCTGGCTTCGACCAACGATGCGACGCACGATGCCCAACGCACCGGCGAGCGCAACTGCATCTCCATGACATGCGGGATGCGGTCGCCGCCCTGGTGCGGGCGGCCGGTGAGGTTCGCCATCACGGCGATCCGCGGCGTACGCCATTCGATGCGGTCGAGGGCGGCGCGCAGGCGCTCCGCGGCGGGCGCCATCAGTGGTGTGTGAAATGCGGCGCTGACGTTCAGGGGGATCACCCTCTTGGCTCCCGACGCCTGCAGCCGATGGGTCGCGGCTTCAAGTCCGGCCGTCGTGCCGGCGATGACCGTCTGCGTCGGCGTGTTGTAGTTGGCCGGCCAGACATCGTTCATTTCCGCCAGGGCGGCCTCGATCGCCTCCGCGTCGAGACCCAACACGGCCGCCATTGAGCTCGCCCCCGCGGGTGCGGCGTCGGCCATCGCCCGGCCGCGCTCGACGACAGCCTTGAGGACATGTGGCGCGTCGGCCGAGCCTGCGGCTGCGAGCGCCGTGTACTCGCCGACCGAGTGTCCGGCCGCGGCGGCGGGTGCGATGCCGCGGCGCCGCAGCAGTTGCGTCAAGGCGAGTCCCATAAAGCACAGCACGGGCTGTGCGTTCTGGGTCAGGCGGAGCTCATCGTCGCCGGCGGTTGTGAGCAAGCGCCGCAACTCCAGGCCCGTGGCGGACGCGCAGTCATCACACAGCGCCGAGATCTCCTCATCTTCGAGAACATCGGATCCCATGCCGGGCTGCTGCGAGCCCTGGCCGGGATAGAGAAAAGCGACCTGCGCCGCCGTCTACTCCTTGGCTTTGAGGACTTCGCGGCCGGCGTACTGGCCGCAGTTCGGGCAGATCGAGTGTGGTCGCCTTGGATGCTTGCAGTTTGGGCAGGGTTGGATCTGGACGAGCGCGAGCGCGAGGTGTGAGCGGCGGCGACCCTTCTTCGACTTGGACAGTTTGACCTTCGGTAGAGCCATGGCCCCGAAAGTCTACGGGAAGCTAGCTACCGGTCGCCTGGTCGGCGGTCTCCTCGCTGACGGGCTGATTGGACTGCAGCGCCTCCACCCCGCGCCGCACCGTCCCCAGGGTGCGCGACAGGTGCGCCTCGAGCTGCTTCAGCTGCTCCAGTGCGTAGCCCTCGGCGTCGCGGATGATCTGGTCGGCCTTGGCCTGCGCATCCTTGACGACCTGGGCGGCGTGTCGCTCGGCGCGGCGCAGGACCTCATGCTCGGACGCGCTCTCCTCGGCCCTCTCGTTCGCGCGGGACATCGTCCGCGCGGCCTCCGCGTGCGCCTCGGTGATGATCCGCTGCTGTTCCGAGACCGTCCAGTTCGCCTGCTTGATCTCATCCGGCAAGTTGAAGCGGATCTGGTCGACGAGCTCCATCATCTCGTCCTCGTTGACCATCACCTGAGTCGACAGCGGGACGTGGCGTGCGTTCTGGATCAGGTACTCGAAACGGTCAAGCAGCTCGTCGACCTTTATTTGAACTTCTCCTTCAGCGCCCTCGCTACCGCTGGCGGGACGAGGTCCGAGACCCTGCCGCCGTAGCTGGCGATGTCCTTCAAGATACTTGAGGAGACGAAGATGTGCGCGAAGCTCGACATCAGAAACACGGTGTGGATGTCGGGTGCCAGCTTGCGGTTCATCAGGGCTTGCTGCAGCTCCGCGTCGAAGTCGGAATAGGCCCGCAGGCCCTTGACCAGCGTGCTCGCGCCTCGGGCGCGTGCGAACTCGACCGTCAGGCCCGTGAAGCTGGCGACTTCGGCCCGGTCGCGCCCATTCAGGGAGGCGCGGATCAGCTGCAGCCGCTCGTCGACGGTGAACAGCGGCTGCCGCTTGTCCGGATTGGCGGCGACGGCCACGACCAGCTTGTCGAAGATGCCGAGCGCGCGGTCGACGACGTCGAGGTGGCCGTTGGTGAACGGGTCGAAGCTCCCCGGATAGACGGCGATCTTGGAGTTCGGGAGCTGGTTGCGTGACATTTAGGTGTGGAAGACGGTGACCATTGTGTCCCCGTAGCGCCGCTGGCGGTCCACCTGCATCCGAGACAGCGCTGGGAGCTCCTGCCGCCGCGAGTGCTCGGCGAGAACGGTGGTGGCTGCCACCTCGCGATCCAGCGCCCGCAGAGCGCGGTCGAGCACAACGTCTTCGTAGGGAGGGTCCAGAAAGATGAAGTCCGCGGACCCGACCTGATCGGGGGAAGCCTCGATCCACCGAACGACGTCGCCGCGGACGACATGTGATCGCTCCTTGAAGCCGAGGGCGTCCAAGTTCTGCCGCAGGATAGCAAGACCGCGCGGCTGCTGGTCCACGAACGTCACCTGCGCGGCGCCGCGCGACAGCGCCTCGATGCCGAGCGCTCCAGATCCCGCAAAAAGGTCGAGTACGTTGGCGCCCTCGATCCGCGGACCGACCATGTTGAAGATCGCCTGCTTGACCACGCCCTGCGTCGGCCGGATGTTCTTCGGCGCTTTCAACCGGCGGCCGCGCGCCTCTCCACCACTCACACGCAGCTTGCTCATCTGCGGATCCGGATACGTCCGTCATCGCGCATGACTCCGATCCTCACTCCTCGCTCGAACCGAGACGCGTTCGAGGGAGGGATCGCGACCAGGAGGCCGCCGCTGGTCTGCGCGTCGCAGAGCATCATCTGGTCCGTCTCGCCGAGGCCACCCCACTCGACCTGGTCACGAAACGCGCCGTGGTTGCGGCGGCTACCGTCAGGGAAAAGGTCGCGCTCCGCCAGCTCGCCCGCGCCGTTCATGAATGGCACCGAGTCGAAGTCGACATCGGCGCCGCCACGCAGGTTGGCAAGGTGTCCGATCAAGCCGTACCCGGTGATGTCCGTAGCCGCGGTCGCCCCGGCGACCACCATCGCCTCAGACGCTTCGCGGTTGAGCATGGTCATGATCGCGATCGCCTCTCGCTCCAGGTCGGGTGGACACACGCCGCGCTTGATCGCAGTCGCGACGAGCCCCGAGCCTAACGGCTTGGTCAGGTACAGAATGTCGCCCGCATGGGCGCCGTCGTGACCGATCGCCCTGTCGGGATGCACCTCACCCACGACCGCGTAGCCGAACTTGGGCTCAGCGTCGTCGACGGAATGACCGCCGACCACTGCGACGCCGGCCTCTCCCAGCTTGGCCGCACCGCCCGACACGATCTTCTCGAGCAGACCGGTGCCGAGCTTGCCGCGCGGAAAGGCGGTGATGCCCAGCGCAAAGAGCGGGCGCGCTCCGACGGCGTAGATGTCGCTCAGCGCGTTGGCCCCGGCGATGGCGCCGAACTCGTAAGGGTCGTCGACGATCGGAGTGAAGAAGTCGACCGTCGCCACCATCGCCCGGTCGGGCGTGAGTCGATAGACCGCCGCGTCGTCGCGGGCGGCGGCGCCGTGCAGCACGTTGGGATCGACGATCGGGGGCAGCGCCCCCAGTACCTGCCCTAGCTCCACCGGGCTGAGCTTGCAGGCTCAACCGGCCCCGTGGCTGTACTCCGTCAACCGCAGTGGGGAAACTTGTTCCATCAGTGTGCTAAGTATCGGCTGTGCTTGAGACATACCCCTCCCGGCGGCATGGCCGCCGATCTCCACACACGGTGGGGAGGTGAATTAGTTGCCTCTGGTTTTTGCCGCCATCGCTCCGCACGGCGGGATCGCAATCGCCGAGGCGTGCTCGGTAGATGAGCGCGACGTGGCGATCAAGACTCGCGCGGGCATGGAGGAGCTAGGCCGGCTCTTCGAGGGTGCGAAACCAGACGTTGCGGTCGTCGCCACGCCGCACAACGTCCACATTTGCAACGCCCTGGGCGTGGTCGTCGCGAATCGGGTAGCCGGGCGGCTCAACGGCGTCACGCCACCGATCCAGCTCGACCTCGCGTCGGACACGCAACTGGCGTGGCGGGTGCTCGAGTCTCTCGGCGCGGCCGGCCTCAGCGCGGTCGGCGTGAGCTTCGGGTCGAACGACCTCGCGACTGCCGTCGCGCCGATGGATTGGGGAGCGTTGATTCCGCTCTGGTTCATGGGTGGTAGGGGCACCCCGCCGGTGCAAGTCGTCGTGGTCACGCCCTCGCGCGACCTTCCGGGGAGCGACCATCTCACGGCGGGTGCGGCGATCGCTGCGGCCGCGGTCGTGTCGGAGCGCCGGGTCGCTTTCATCGCCAGCGCCGACCACGGACACGCGCATCGGGAGTCGGGACCGTACGGCTATCACCCGGCCGCGACGGAATACGACGCCCTCGTGTCGGAGCTCGTGGGCTCGGACCGGCTGGACCGCCTACTCGAGATTCCGCGCGAGCTTGTGGAGAAGGCGAAAGCAGACAGCTGGTGGCAGATGCTGATGCTGCAGGGCGCCACGCGCGAGGCCGGGCGCGTGCAGCGCGCCCAATGGAAGGGGACGTTGATCTCGTACGAGGCGCCGACTTATTTCGGGATGTTGACGGCGGCCTATGCTCCGGCTAGCTGATCGAGGTCAGCTCCAGCCGGCGCGCGATCGCCGCCTTGAGCACCGCGTGATTCGCAAAACTCGGGTCTGACTCCAAGATTCGCTCCGCCTCCTGCCGCACCTCGCTGAGCAACTCGGGCTGCTCGAGCGCCTCCATGGCGACGTCGGAGATCCCGTGCTGGCGCGGACCCATGAGCTCGCCCATGCCGCGGATCCGCATGTCTTCACTCGCCAGCTCAAAGCCGTTCTGGATCCTCGCTACCAGGGCGAGTCGCTCGCGCGCCGCGTCAGATGGATCGTCGCTCAGCAACAGGCAGTAGCTCTGGGCCGCGCCGCGGCCGACGCGGCCGCGGAACTGGTGCAGCTGGGCGAGGCCGAAACGCTCCGCTCCCTCGATCATCATCACGCTTGCGTTCGGCACGTCGACCCCCACCTCGACGACCGCCGTGGCCACCAGCACCTGGATCTCGCCCGCGACAAAGCGACGCATGACTTCTTCCTTCTCTTTGAGCTTGCCGTGGATCAGATCGAGCTTGAGATCGGTGAAGACTTCCTGCCGCAGACGCTCCGTTTCGGCGGTTGCCGATCGAACGGCGAGCGTTTCGGATTTCTCGATGAGTGGGCAGATGACAAACGCCTGACGGCCTGCGGCGACCTCTCTGCGCACCAGGTCATAAGCGCGGTCCCGATGGTCGGGATCGACGACTTCGGTGGCCACCGACTTCCTTCCCGGTGGCATCTGGTCGATCACCGAGACTGCCATCTCGCCATAGACCGCGAGGGCCAGCGTGCGCGGGATCGGCGTCGCGGTCATGGCCAGGAAATGCGGTCTGCCTCGACCCTTGGCGCGCAGCAGCTCACGCTGACGCGTCCCGAACCGATGCTGCTCGTCGACCACCGCAAGCCCCAGGTTTGCAAGCTCCACGTCGTCCTCGATGAGGGCGTGGGTGCCGACGACGAGGGCACAGTGAGCCGACGCCGCCGACATCCGGACTCGGCGACGTTCCGGCGCGCTCTGGCTGCTCACAAGCAGCTCGACGGTCAGATCCGGGAAGCTATGCTCGAGGTACGCACGGAACCTCCGCAGGTGCTGGCGGGCGAGGATCTCGGTCGGCGCCATCACGACCGCCTGCATCCCCGACGCGTGGGCCATGGCGACGCATGCCGCCGCGACGGCGGTCTTGCCCGAACCGACATCACCGTTCAGCAGACGGTTCATCGGCACCGCTTTCTGCATGTCCCGGAATGCGTCTCGAGTCGCCTTGCGCTGGGCCTCGGTCAGCTCAAAACCAAGGCCGGCCTTGAAGGCGTCGCCGACGTCCTGCCTGTACGGGATCGGCGTCGCGGGCTCGGCGGCGATGTTCGCCCGCATGATGGCGAACGCCGCCTGCAGCTCGAACAGCTCGGCAAACGCCATGCGCCGGCGCGCCTCGTCAAAATCCCGGTCCGTCTCAGGCTTGTGTCCACGGCGTACCGCGTCGGCGACATCGATCAGGTGATGACGTTCGCGGACGTCCTCGGGAATGATGTCTTCGAGCTGCTCCGCCAGCGGAAGCGCGGACTCGACCCAGCGCGCGACCCTGCGCGAGCTGAGCCCCTCGACGAGGTGGTATTTCGGCATCATTCCGCCGATGCGTGTGGGTTGGACCGCTTCGTTGCCGTCGAGTCGCTCGTAGTGAGGGTTCTGCATCTCGAACATGCCCCCGTAGGTGCTTTTGGGCACTCCGGCGACGGCGACGCGATCGCCGCGCGCGAGACGCTTGACCACCCACGGGTTGTTGAACCAGGCGACCCTGAGGCCCGCTCCGTCGTCATCTCGGATCATCGCCTCGGTCAGCCTGAGCTTTTTGTACTTGGTGACCTTGACGTGGATCGAGGCGACGGTCCCGACCACGGTCGCCTGCATGCCTGGAGTGAGGTTTGCAACCGTGACCGGATCTCCATACGTCTCCCAGCCGAACGGCAGAGTCAGCAGCAGATCACGAATCGTCTTAACGCCGACCTTCGCCAGCAGTTTTGAGTACTTGGAGCCGATCTCAGGCAGCTGGTCAACGGGAGCATCGAGCCCGCGCGGCAGAACCACGATCGCCATCTACGGTATTTTCCGAAACGGAGCCATGTTGCTGCGGAAGCGAATCGAGTTGGTCGTCATCGGGGTGTTGATCATCGGAATGATCGGCTACGCCGTAAGCAGCACTCTGTACTCGGCGTTTCGAGTCAACTCCGCCGAGCAGACCCTTAACACCGTCGTCTCACACCAGAACAGCCTCAATGTGACGTTCGGCGCCATCAACTCGCAGCTCGTCGCATTGAACAGCAGCGCGGCGTTTGATTCCGCGCAGGCTCTCACGCTGGTCGACAAATCGATCGCCAACTCGCAGCTTGCGATGAACACGATCAACCGGGATGACGCGTCGCTGCGCACCGCCGCGAACAACCTGAACGCGCTGCCATGGCTCACGCTTCTCGGCCGCGGCAGCCTGGACCGCGTGGCGACGATCGCGAGATGACTCGCAATACCCGCGCTGCCGCCGTTGCCGATGAACATGATCTTGTTGCCGCCGTCGTGCGCCGAGTGGGCGGCGTCGCGCACGCGCGCAAAGCCCTCGCAGCGGCGAGGGCGATCGCCTCGGACGAGATGCTTGACGGTCGCTTCTGGAGCGTGCTCTACGGCGGACTCGCGGACTTCACGACTTTGAACACGCAGAGCTCGGCCGGTGACGTCGCGGGAGCGCGCTCGACGCTCGTGAAGATGAAGGCAGAGATCGACCAGGCCGCGCAGCTTTCGGGTGCGCCCGGGCTGCCGGCCGACCTCCATGACCTGATGGCGGACATACAGACCTTCGTCGGGGACTACGGGAACAAGCTTGATGCGCAAGCGGCAGGTGACGACGTGGCTGAATCCACTGCCGAGACGAATGTCGACACCGACGTGACCGAGATTGGCAAGTACGACATCGACAAGATCGGGGGCGAGATCGACTCTTTCTACAAGCCCATGATCGACCGCTTCAACTCGGAGATCGCCGCCGCGACTGCTTGAGCCCCTCCGCATACGCAAACCAGACGAGCTGGCCCGCCAGGAGGACGACCAGGATGACAAGAGCCGGCAGCCCAAACCTGGAGACGGCAAACCAACCCGCCGCGAGGATCAACACGACGACGATGCTCTGCAACCAGTCTCCGACGAAGAGTCCGATGATCTGGCGGGCCGCCGCGCTGAGAAACCTCACGCGACCTGGGGCCGCCTGATCAGCGTCATCGCCATTCGCGACGCAACCAGGTAGACGGCGGCGAGGCCCAGGATGGAGACGAAGTCGAGCGGCCACCGTGCGCCCATGCCCTCCGCGGCCCAGAAGGTGCCCAGGCTAGTGAGGATGACCCCGACCCCGTACTTAAGCGTGTTCTCCGGCACGCGTGACAGCGGCCTGCGCACGACCACGCCGACGGCTGCGATGACGATCGCGGCGACCAAGCCCCCGGCGACTGCGGCCGGAAACCCATGACCGGTCCCGCCGACGGCGATCACGATGAACACGACCTCCAGGCCCTCGAGAAAAACGCCCTTGAGGGCAAGGACGAACCCAACCCAGTCGCGGGTCGTCACCGCCGATTCCAACTGGGCCACAGCCTGCTCGTAAGCGTGCTGCTCGTCGTGCATCGCCACCACTCCCGCCGAACGGAGAACCGCCTTGTGCAGCCAGCGCAGCCCAAAAAGCAGGAGCAGCGTGCCGACGACGAGCTTCAGCGCCGATTCCGGCACGGTGGTGACGATCAGCTGGCCAAACGCGACCACGAGCACGCCGAGGGCGACTACCGCTGCGGCGGCGCCCAGCAGCGGAGCGCGCCACCCGCGTGTCAGGCCGACGGCGAGCACGATCGTGAGCGCCTCAGTCGACTCGACCGCTGACCCGAGGAACGCGGCGCCGAAGATGAAGAGCTGCTGACCCATGGTCGTTCGTGAGATTAGGGGTTTAATGGGATCGATGCGCCCCGGTCTTTACGCCGACGACTCAATCACCCGCCGCATCAACCGGGAGAACGTCCTGCTGCTCGGTGGTGGGCGCGCGCTGCTCATGCAGCTCGCGCATCCCAAGGTGGCAGCGGGAGTCGACGATCACTCCGACTTTCGGCGCCGGCCGATGTACCGATTGCGACGGACCATCCGGCTTACGATGGCCATCATTTTCGGCGACCGCGAAACCGCACTCGCCGCGGCGCGCGCCGTCAACCATGCGCACGGCCACGTGCGCGGCGCGGACTATCGCGCGCTCGACCCCGAGCTGCTCCAGTGGGTGCACGCGACCCTCGTCGATTCCGCGCTCGTGACCTACGAGACGTTCGTCATGGCACTCTCGGCCGGCGAGCGGGAGGACTTCTTCCAGGAATCGAAGCTCCTGGGCGAGATGCTTGGCATCCCGAAGGATCGTTTCCCGGAAAGCATTCAGGGGTTCGACGACTACGTGGCGACGATGATCTCCGACGGTCCTATCCGGGTGGAGGCGCTGGCGCTGGAGCTGGGCAGGCTCGTGACGCGGCCGCGGCTGCGCCTGCTTCCGGGCCCGGTGATGATCCCGTTCGAGATCGTCACCGCAGGCTTGCTGCCCCCGGCGCTGAGGGAGCAGTACCGGCTCGCATGGGACAGCCGCCAGGAACGCCTCTTCCGGCTCATGGTGATCGCGATACCGCGTTTGATCGCGGTCACCCCCCCGGTGCTTCGAGTCTGGCCGCTGCCCGGCCACAACGTGAGCCTCGCGCCGAGCCTGACCCTTACTTCTTGAGGTACACGAGCCCGAGCGCTTTCGGGCCGGTGTGCGTGCCGAGCACGCAGCCGATCTGGCCGACCGGAATCTCCATGTCGGGCAGCTCTCGGCGCAGCTCGCGTGCGATCTGCTCGGCATCGCCCGGAGCCTGCGCATGCATCACCGCGAGGGTCTCGACGGGCATCTCGGTGCGGAAGAACTCGATCATGCGCGGGATCGCGCGCGAGCGCGTCCGCACGCGGTCGACGGATTTGATCTCGCGGTCGGCGACCAGGAGCAGCGGCTTCAGGTCGAGCATCGTGCCGATCATCGCCTGCGCCCGGCTGAGACGACCCCCCATCTCGACGTAGCGCAGCGTGTCTAGCAACGCCAGCACCCGGGACCTGGGCACTCGACGCTGCACAGCTTCGGTCGCCTCGGCCAGGCTCGCCGTTTGGGCGGCGATCCGGCATAGGAACGCGATCGGCATGGAGACCGTCTGGCTGTCGATAACGTTGACCGGGAATCCATCCACAGAGGAAGCGCCGACACGCGCTGCCTCGGCCGTGGCCGAGAGCTGCTCACCGATGTGGATCGAGATGCAGCCGTCGTGGTCCTGCGCGAGACGCGTGTAAACGTCGGCAAACTCGCCCGGGGAAGGTGCCGAGGTGGTGGGCAGAGAGGATGAAGCGGCCAGGCGGGCGAAGAACTGCTCGTCTGTCATGTCGACCCGATCGCGAAACGTCTCCTTCCCGAACAGGACCTTCAGGGGCACGACCTCGATCGCGTAGCGGTCTCGCCACTCGTCGGGCAGGTCGGCGGTCGAGTCGGTGACGACCGCGAAGCTCCGGCTCATTCCGAAAAGGGGCTATTCGACGGAGAGGATGAACGGGTAATGCTGCTGGCCGCCCTGCTGCACCTCGACCTCGAGCCCGGGGTACTGGGAGCGGATCTCGGACTCGAGCCGCGCCATCTCGGCGTCGCTAGCCTGCTCGCCGCGGTACACGGTGACCAGCTCATAGGAGTCGGGCCCCAGCTTGCTGAGGGCCTGCTTGACGACCTCGGCGTAATCCGCGCCGGCGAACTCGAGCCGGTCGTTGATGAGGCCGATGACGTCGCCCTTCTTGACCTTCATGCCGTTAGAACGTGTATCGCGCACGGCGTGCGTCACCTCGATCGTCTGCACACGCTCGGCTTCGGCCTTCATCACGCGCAGGTTTTCCTCCCCCGTCCGCTCGGGCCGGAAGGCGACTGCCGCCGACACTCCCTGGGGGACGCTGTGCGTCTCCACCACGTGCACCTTCTTCTTGGTCAAGCCGATCACCTGTTTCGCCGCGGCGATAACGTTGCCGTTGTTCGGCAGCAGGACCACCTCGTGGTAAGGGAGCGACTCGATCGCGTTGAGCATGTCCTGCGTGCTCGGGTTCATGGTCTGGCCGCCTTCGATGATCGCGTCGATGCCGAGGCCGCGGAAGATGTCGACCAGGCCGCGCCCGGCCACGACCGCCACGATCCCGACGCCGTTTGGCCGCGTGGCTGCAGGTCCCGCCGCGCCTTCGTACTCCAAGATGCGCCGGTGCTGGGTCGACATGTCGCCGACGTTGAGCTTCAAAAGCTTGCCGTAGCCGCCGGCGATGTTGATCACGCTCGTCGGGTCGTCGGTGTGCACATGCACCTTGACCAGCTCGGGCTCACCGACGACCAGCACCGAGTTGCCGAGCGCCTCGATCTGGCCGCGGATCAGCTCGGTGTCGAGGTTGCTGCCTTCGATCAGAAACTCCGTGCAGTAGCCCCAACCGCCTTCCGGCAAGGTGAGCGAGACCTGCGAGGCGGGCGAAACAGGCTCCTTCGTCTCGGCAAAGATCGCGGCGGCCGACTCGCTCTCCTCGACGCTTTTCAGCATGCCCTCGAGGATGAGCTGAAGGCCGAAGCCTCCGGCGTCGACGACACCCGCGTCGCGCAAGATCTGGAGCTGGCTCGGCGTCTTGAGCACGGCGGCCCGCGCGCCGGCGGCGGCGGCGGCGATGACTCGTGGAACGTTGGCGTCGGCGCTCCCGGCAGCGGTCGCCGCGGCACGTCCCGCCTCGCGAGCGACGGTGAGGATGGTGCCCTCGGTCGGCTTGTTGACCGCGCGGTAGGCGGCATTGGCCGCCTCCTCAAATGCGGCGGCCAGCTCGGCCGGAGTGAGCGAGCTCTTGCCTTCGACGGCTCGCGCAAATCCGCGAAAGATCTGCGAAAGGATCACGCCGGAGTTGCCGCGCGCGCCCATCAGGCTGCCGTGAGAAGCAAGCTTGGCGATCTTGCTCACTTCTGCGGCGTTGGATTCCTTCACGTCTTCGACCGCCGACTGAAGCGTCAGCAGCATGTTGGTGCCGGTATCGCCGTCGGGCACGGGAAAGACGTTGAGCCTGTTCACCTCTTCGTGGTTTGCGCCCAGCCAGCTCAGGCTGCCCAGCAGGGCCCGCTTGAAGAGAGGTCCGTCGACGCCGATCGCCTTCGTGGCGGCCACCACTCAGCGGCTCTCTTCGCGGACGCCCTGGACGTTGACGTTGACCTTGACGATGGGCACGTTGACGGAGCGCTCGACCTCGAACTTCACGGTCTCCTGGAGGTTGTGGGCTACCTCGGAGATGCGAATCCCGTACTGGACGATGACGTAGACGTCGATCATCAGCCCTTCGTCGACCTGGACGACGTCCACGCCCTTGTCGACGTTCTCCCGGCGCAGCAGCTCCGCGAAGCCGTCGCGCAGGCCCCGTCCGGCCATGCCGCTGATGCCGTAGCAGCGCGTCGCCGCGTGGCCGGCAATCGCCGCGACGGCTGACGGAAAGACCTCGATGCGCCCCCACTGCCGGGACTGGATGAGCGCGGTGGTGGTCTTGGAGGCCATCAGATGGCTCATGGTACAATTCGGCTTCGCGCGCAAGCGCGTCTTCGCTGCCGCGCGCTCCTCAACTCCAGCCGGAAGGTAAACCATGGCCAAACAGTGCGCCATCTGCGGCAAAACGCCGCAGTACGGACATCACGTCAGCCACGCCAAGAACCGGGTCAACCGGAGGTTCCTGCCCAACCTCCAGATGGGCCGAGTGACGGTGTCGGGCAAGACATTCCGCGCGCGGGTCTGCACGCGCTGCCTGAGGACGTACTCAGCCTAGATCGATCCTATGTACTTCGCCAAGTCGGGCGATGTCCTTGCTCAGAGCGCGCCAGACACGGTCCTGCGCCTCTTTTCCAGGCTCCACCGTGGTCGGGTCGTTGACGTCCGCGGCGAGCTCGGGGTGCTCGACCATCTCCGCGAACAGCAGGGTCCACGCGCGAGGTACCACCTCGTAGATCGCGTATCCGCCGCCGCCCAGCGCAAGCCAGCGCCCCTCGCACAGCTCGTGGGCGAGCTCGTGGAAGACCCGGCCGACGTGAGGCCAGATGCGTGTGGTTGTCGCAAGGTGCGCCAGGGGATCGAGGTGATGCGAGTCGCAGCCGTCCTGGGTGACGAGCACGGTCGGCTTGAAGCGGCGCAGCATCGGCGGCACGACCTTGTCGAACGCAAGCAGCCAGGGCTCGTCCCACGTGTAGGGCACGAACGGCATGTTGGCGGCGGAGCCCTTGCCCGGGCCCAAGCCCGCGTCGTGCGGAAAGCCGGTCCCGGGAAAGAGCCAGTGACCACTCTCGTGAAGGCTGATCGTCAGCACGTCGGGATCGCTCTGGAAGATGCCCTCCACCCCATCCCCGTGATGCACGTCGACGTCGACATACGCGACGCGATGGCCGTGGTCTTTCAACCACTGGCATGCGACCGCGGCATCGTTGTACGTGCAGAAGCCCGAGGCTCGGTCGCGGTGCGCATGGTGCAGCCCCCCGGAAGGGCTGAAGGCGTGCAACGCCAAGCCGCTCGTGATCGCCTCCGCGGCGACGATCGATGCGCCGACAACAAGCGACGTCCCTTCGTGGAGCTCGTCGGAGATGGGATTGTCAGCCGAGGCGAAACCCGCCGCGTCGATCGCATGTGGTGAGACCTCCCGGCGCCGCACGGGGTCGCTCAGCGTGCGCACCAGCTCGATGTACGCGGGCGAGTGGACAAGCTCGAGCTCCTGGGTGGTGGCGGGTCGCGGCGGCAGCAGGTCGCAGTGCTCGATGAGACCCGTGGATCGGATCAGGTCGACAGCGAGCTTGACCCGGATCGGTTGCAGCGGATGCCCATCCGACAGATGGTGCTTCATCAAAGCGTCGCCGTAAACGAGGGCGACCGGTCCAGGCACGGCAACTTACGCTAGCGGTTCCCATGGTCGAACTATTCGAGTCGGTGCCCAACTTTTCGGAAGGCCGGCGCGGCGACGTAATCGATGCGATCAGCGCGGCGGCGGGCAAGGCGTTTGTCCTTGACACCGACGCGGACGCCGACCACAACCGGGTCGTGGTTTCGATCGCCGGTTCGCGAACCAGGTTGATCGAGGGGCTGTTTGGAGCGGTCGCCCGGGCCGTCCAGAAGATCGACCTGCGCCGGCATCAGGGCGTCCACCCGCGGGTCGGCGCCGCGGACGTGGTTCCGATCGTGCCCCTCGGTGAGACCACCCTGGACGCCTGCCGCGATTTGGCGCACGAGCTCGGTGAGCGCTTCTGGAACCACTTGAGGTTGCCGGTGTACTTCTACGGCCATGGCGAAGGCCGCACGCTGGCCGACATCCGCTCAGGAAGAGCCGCCCTCAGCCTCGGCGGCCCCGGCCTCCATCCGAGCGCAGGCGCAATCTGCCTGGGCGCTCGGCGCGCTCTCGTGGCGTTCAACGTGATGGTCTTCGACTTCGACCTGGTCGCGGCCCGGGCGCTCGCGCGCTCGATTCGCGAGACCGCCTCGGGGCTGCGCGGCGTGCAGGCGCTTGCCTTCGAGCTGCCCGGACGGCGCGTCCAGCTTTCGATGAACCTGTTTCGCATCGGCGAGACCACGCCTTCAGACGTGATCGCGGAGCTGAGCCGGCGCGGCATCTCCATGGGCGCGGAGCAGGTCGTCGGGCTGTGTCCAGCGGTCGCGGCAAGCCCCGCCGCGGATGGCCGGCTCCTCGAGGGCCGGCTGGCCTCCGCCGCCGCGTCGGCGGGTGCCGGCATGTGCGAGGAGCGAGGCGGTGAAGAGCCCATCGCCCTGGCGGGGCGCCTGCGGCGCGAGGCCGAAGGGCTGGCCGGTTTGGCTGCGGACCAGGACGCGATCCTCGCTGGCGCGGAGCGCGCGGCAGCGCTGACGCCCGTGCTGCGGGCTGTGGGCATCCGGGATGGCGAGCTTGAGGGGCTGCTGCAGGTCGCCGCGCGTGGCCTTCGCGAGGCGGTCACACCGGCCACGCGGAGCATCTACCAGGCTCGGGTTGAAGCTCTTGACGCTCGCCTAGGATGACTCGGTGGTCGTGTCGACCGTGACGGTGCACGCGCCCCCGCTGACCTTGATCCGGTAGAAGTCGGCGCCGAGTTCGCCGGTGTCGTATCCGACTCTGCCGATTGCATGAAACGAATGTCCGTCGGCGTCGAGGCTGACCGCGCCGCCCGAGACATCGACGGAGAATTTCGCTCCACTCGGACGGTGCAGGTGGACCGTCAGCGCCCCACCGTTGACGTCGACGGCGACCGTTCCCGACGGCTGCCCCAACGTGATCTCGTCCCGGCTCGCGCCGGTGTTGAGCACGATCGAGCCGACGTGGACATGAGCGAGGTTGATGGTGCTGGTCGTCGCCCCGCTGTTGAGCTGCAGGTTCCAGGCGACGCCTGGGTTCAGCATCAGTTGGAGCACGAACCGTCGACTCTGGAAGGGAACGAAATTGGTGTTAGCCTGTGTGACGACCAGCCTGGCGCCGGATCGGTCGAGCCGAACCTCAGGCTTCGGCCCGGAGTACTCGATGTGGGCGCGGTACAGGTCGGAGCCGATCTCTGCGCTGCCCGAGAGCGTGATGGTCGAGGCGCCCGCATCGATCTCGGCCGTGGCCTCGGTGATGCTGCCGAGCTCGGCCGAAGCGTCGAGCGAGCGCGAGGCGGCGGGACCGGGAGCGATGGTGACGTAGGCAGCGGCGCCCACGATCGCCAGCAGCACGATGAGCGCAGCGGCGACGTCCCCAGTCGGGCCATGGACCGTTCGGCGCACGATGAGCTCGAGCCCGATCACGACCAGGATCAACGGCCACAGGTCCACCAGCTGCGCAAGTCGATCCACCGGGATCTGGCCCGTGTTGACGAGCAAGGCCACGATGCCGGCCAGGATCAGGACAGCCGGCCAGAAGAAGCTTCGGTAACGGTAGGTGTAGCGCACCTATCGAGAGGTGATGTCGACGTTCAGTGCACCGCCGGAGACCGTCACGTCGTAGCGGTCCGGGGCCGCGTCATATCCCTCTGACCTCCAGCTCCGGGTGCCGAGGCCGTCCTGGCGCGCGCCGTCCGTACGGAGCTGGACCGCGCCCCCGGAGGCCTGGACCTGGATCGCGGCACCGACCGGCCTTGTCACGTGAACCGTCAAGGCGCCGCCTTCAACCCGTACAGGGACCGTTCCCTTGGGCGCCCCGAGCGCCATGCTGACCTGGCTCGCGCCCGTTCTGCAGGTGAAGCCGGTGAGGGCAGCCGACGACAGGTCGAAGTCACCGCGGATGGCACCGGTGCTACAGCTCACCTCCCAGGGGATGGCGTCGGCCAGCCTGGCGTCGATGTGCAGGCGCCGCGCGCCCATGAACCAGTCGACGCGCTGGCTGATGCGCACTGTCCCGGTGCCGCGATCGAGACGAATTTCGGGTGGCGCGCCCGCGTGGTCGATGTGGACGCGGTAGAGCTGCTCGTCGAGCGCAGCCGAGCGCACCTCCAGACGGCCGGCGCCGACGGCCACCTCGAGCTTCGCCTTCTCGAGGCCATCGCGGGGCTCGGCGCTGTCCACGTCGGCGGACGCGCCGCCAGGACCGACCCTGGCGACGATCAACCAGACGCCGAGCGCGATCAGCAGGACCGGCCACACCACATCCCAGTTGATGTTGTTGAGCACGCCGAGGTTGGCGAGCAGGAAGAGCACGCCCACGATGACCAGCGCGCCGCCCCAGAAGATGCTCGGGTTTCGATTCCACATGGCTCAGCGCCAGGAGCGGCGGAGGATCAACCAGGCACCGAGGGCGATCAGCACGATGGGCCAGAAGATGTCGGCGCGGAGCCAGTCGAGCCAGCCCAGGTTGTGCAGCAGGAAGTAGATGCCGACGACCACAAGAACGGCGGGCCAGAAAAGCTCGTGGCGCCAGACTTGCTTCACCGGCGCCAGTCTAACCTCGTCACTTAAACTGGGGCGACGACCTCGAAAAGCCCAGGCCTCTCCTTGCGCGCCTGCTCGATGAGGTCCGGGCCGGCCACTGTCGTCTGCACCGCGGGCGCGTCGATGAAATAAGACCGGGTCACCCGGCGCAGGTCATCCGCCGTCACCTGGAGAAGACGCTGCTTGAAGCCCTCGCGCGCCTCGCGATTGAACCCGGTCGTGCGGTTGGTGGCCTCTCGCCTCCCCTTGATGTCGGGAGACTCCAGCGGATCGACGTCGCCGCAGGCTCCGAGGATCGCCTCTTTCACGGCCTCGTCCTCGATGTCACCGTCGGTCACCCAGCGGAGCGCCTGGTCGAAAACGTCGTAGGTCCTCACGACATTGGGGTCGCGATACGACCCGAAGTAAAACGTCCCGTTCGCCACACCGGCCTGCGCGTAACCGCCGTAGGCGCCGCCTTTCTCGCGCAGCTCGCGATGCAGGAACGTGTCGCGCAGGTAGTTGGACAGGACCAGCAGCGCCGGCGCGTCCGAATGGGTGTAGCGCACCGTTTTGTAGACCCGAACGTTGAACGCGACCGGCACCGGCGCGGTGCGCGCCTCGGGTGCCAGCTCGAGCGGCACCGGCCGAACCGGCCGACCGCCCGCGCCGTCCGGCGGCAGGGCCGCGACCAGGCCGGTGAGCAGCTCTTCGAGCGGCTGGATCATGCCCTCTTCGCATGTGACGACGATCCGAAGCCCACGGCCTCTGAACAGCAGCGCACGGATCTCATCTAGTCGCGTGATCACCTCGCCCAACGATTTCTCGTCGAGCCGCGCCAGGCGCCGCATCGTGTGCAGCATTCCGATGCCCTGCAGTCGGTCGTTGACGGCGCCCTCGGAGCTCAGCTTGGAATGAGCTCGCAGGAGGGCGAACTGAAAGCCTAGACCCGCGATCGAGCTTTCGAGCCGGGTGCTGATCTCGGCGAGGATCTCTCTGAGCCTGCGCGGCTCCAGCTCCAGCCGCGCGACGAGATCAGTCATAAGCTCGATGAACGGCTGCGCGTTGCGATCAAGCGCTCGTCCCGAAATGACGAAAGACAGCAGGTAGTCGTCGCGCGCCGCCAGCGACTGCACCTGTGCGGCGGCTCCGATACCGCCCGTGACCGACGCGATCCGGCCGGCAATCTCTGCGTAGTCGTCGCCAGCCGCGCCGCTGTGCGTGAGGGCGCGGCTGAACAGGGGAAGGAGATCCTGCTGCTCGGGGCTCAGGAATGAGAAGTCGCTCCGAATGTCGATGTACGTGATGCCGTTCGTAGGTTGGGGATAGAACTCGACTGACGCTTCGCGCACGGCGGCGTCGCGAACCGGGACGTCGTCGAACTTCATTGGGATATCGCTGAGCTCGAGGGTGGGCAGCGTCGCGAGGTCCTGCTTGGCATCCTGCTCGGCCTTCAGCCGAAGCGCTTCCGTCACGATGCGGGCGCGCTCGGCCTCCGTGAGTTGAGATTCGATCTTGGTGAGCCGGTCGAGCTCCGCAGCCCGCTGCCTTTCCTCGAGCTCCGTGTCCGGAACCACGGTTATCAGCGCTCGATAAGGATTGTCGAGAAGCTCGGCCCTGATGAGGTTTTCGAAAAACCGTCCTTCGCGGCGGACACGTTGAAGGCGTTCGAGATCCGCGTCGAAGTTCAGCGCCGAAAATGGGTCGCCGCCGTATTGGTAAGCGGGCAACATCGCGAAGAGGAGCCGCAGCGCGTAGGGGAATCCCGCGTTCGAGCGTTCGCGTTTCTCGAATTCCAGGTGGTGAATCGCTGCCTCGACCATCGACCGCTCCAGGCTGCGCTCGGCGACTTGCTCAAGCGTGTCAAGCACCACCTGCTCGACTCTTTCGGCGTCCTCTGGGGCAATCCCTTTCAAGCCGGCGCCGAAGACTGACTCCTTGTAATCGTCGTGCAGGCCACTTCCATCGGCCAGCGCGCTACCGAGACCCGAGTCGATGAGAGCTTTCCGCAACGGCGATCCAGCGTTGGAAAGCAACACCTCGGTAAGTACCTTCATCGCGAGGCCGCGGAATGGGTCCGCGCTCGGGACCGTCACCCAGGCGGCGAGCGCCTGGGCTTTCTTTGAATCGTCCTCGCCGGCAGCGGCTGGGTAAGGCTCCACGACCGCCATCGGCGTCGCGCTGCGCTTGACGTTGGGAATCGAGGAGTCGATATCGGCGCGCTGGAATCGGCCAAGCGCATTATCTTCGATCGCGCGGAGCGTCAGATCCAGCGACTGGTCACCGTAGGTGTAGAAGCGCGCGTTGCTTGGGTGGTAGTAGCGGGCATGGAAACTGCGGAGGTGCTCCCAGGTGAGGTTCGGCATATCCTGGGGATCGCCCCCCGACACGTACGAGTAAGGCAAACCGGGGAACAAGGTCTTGCCGATCGCGCGGTCGATCGCCGCGCCAGGCGTCGCCAGCGCACCCTTCATCTCGTTGAACACGACCCCCTTGTAGCGGAGGCCGCTCTTCGGATCCGCCGGATCCTCGAACTCGAAACGGATTCCTTCCTGTTTGAAGGAGTCTTCCGAAAGTCGCGGAAAAAACGTCGCGTCGAGGTAAACATCGAGAAGGTTGTTGAAATCCTTGGCGTTGCGGGTGCTGAACAAGTACATCGTCCAATCGGAGCCGGTGAGCGCGTTCATGAACGTCGCCAGCGAGCGCCGGGTCATGCTGAAGAACGGGTCGCGCACCGGAAATCTATGCGATCCGGCAAGCACGACGTGCTCGAGGATGTGGGCGACACCGGTGGAATCGCTTGACGGCGTCGGGAAGAACACCGCAAACCCGTTGTTGTCGTCGGGACACTCGATGTGGATGTGGTGTGCGCCGGTCCCTTGATGCTCGAGCTCGAGGTACGCGCCTTCGAGTCTTTCGAGGGACTCACGGCGCTTGATCGTGTAGCCGCCGATCGTGCTTGAAGTTTTCAATGCCATGCGAATCGTTGAGTCTAGGATGTGGAACATGTTCACCGCGGCTGAGCTCGAATTCCTTCGCTCGCAGCGGATTGCGCGCTTCGCCACAGTGGGTCCGACAGGCTGGCCGCACGTTGCGCCGGTGATGTACACGATGAACGATGACGGTTCCCTGGACTTCGACGTCGACGGCGTCAAGCTGCGCAACTTGACCGCAGAGCCACGCGCGGCGATGGTGGTCGACGCGATGGGCCCCAAGCGAGGTGTCGCCATGCAGGGGCGCGTCGAGCTGATAGCTCCGGAGCGGGCGCGTCTCAAGCCGCAGCGCAAGTTCACCTGGGGCCTTTGAATCGCCGGACTGCCGCCGCCCTGGTCGGTTTTGTGGCCCTCGCCTGTAGCTCCGGGTCGACGCCTGGTGGTGGGACACCGTCACAGACCGCCGTGATTCCGACGCCGTCGGCGCCGATCTCGGTGGAGTGGGCGCAGTATCATCGGGACGCGGGACGCTCAGGGGCCGGTCCGACGGACCCGGCGCTCAGCGGGCCCAAGAATGCGTGGAGCATCGCGGTCGACGCAGACGTTTACGCCTCCCCCCTCATCGTCGCCGGCCATGTGCTCGTGGCCACCGAGAACAACACGGTTTACTCGCTGGACCTGTTCACCGGCTCGACGGTGTGGCAGCGACATCTCGGCGATCCCGTCGACGCGTCCACGCTGCCGTGCGGGAACATCGGCCCCATCACCGGCATCACCGCGACGCCCGTCGCGGACCCAGCCTCGGGGCGCATCTACGTGGTGGCGTTCCTCAAGGGCTACCACCATGTGCTGTTCGCGTTGAGCCTGACCGACG
>Ga0209690_1000269_pt1 | contig 27257 bp, 23 predicted proteins | sample GraSoiAngelo_150_FD_186164 | JGI IMG/M metagenome (GOLD analysis project Ga0209690, IMG submission 186164) | Grasslands soil microbial communities from the Angelo Coastal Reserve, California, USA - 14_1009_09_40cm (SPAdes) (version 2) | ecosystem: Environmental > Terrestrial > Soil > Grasslands ... | reverse complement strand
TTCGTCCCTATCGCCCCCGTGTAAGTATGGTTGCTCGAAACGATGGCCTCAGCTATGTTTGAAACAGCATAGAAACTCGGAGCCATAGTTCTAACAGACCCAACAGGCGGTTTCGTGCCGGTCCCGCTACTACCCGGGCCAGTACGATGCTGAGGCGCCAAATCGACACTCCCGAAGCCCACGACTGTCGTTAACACTATTCCTGCCAAGATCACCACCAGAAGGATCTTGCCGATACGGAACGGTGAAACATTTCCGTTCCTTGTCGAATGATTCCGCCCTCTTGAATATACGGGATATAGAGGAATGCTACTTGGCTCGATCTCGTCTTCCAGCTCATATGATGCAAACCGTCTCGCGTTATCCAGGCGCCGAGTCTTTCGCATAGCTAGAGAGTAGACTAAGAAGACCGCTCCTTGTACCGAGAGTAGCGTCGCGAGACTGGTCAATAGTGGTGAAGAGATGGAGGCGGCTATGATGATCCAGAGCCACAGAGCGACCCCAGTTCCGATTGAGATCAGACCCGCAACGACGTGAGCTTTGCCTTTTCTTTCGCTCCTCCCCGAGAAGATTGCTTGGACCCCGCTCTGCGCCCGTCTTCCTTTCCTCCTCGAGACCCTGACCAAAGACGATCCTACTCCTCAGGCTAACAGAACCCGTCGTCGGAATTGCGCGTGGCCGGGTGACACCTGTCCATGTCCTCCCTGTTTCGATTGTGTGTCGAATGGAATCATAGTCGGGAGCTAAACTCATAATGTCTCACCTTCGGCTCGTATGAGAATCATCTACAGAGAAACCTAACAGGAAAAGATTCTTCGCTCAACAGAATTGGCATGAAATTGCTTGAAATCCCTATCCATTGACAGATTGTCATCTCAGGCATTATATTCGCCGTCCCCTCCGAAACTCTCCTCGCTTATAACAAGCCATTTCTAGGCCGGGTGTCACAGCAAGCCTCCTAGAAGAACACGTTTGGACTTGCCCGAGGTTCGGTCTCTGCTTGGCTCATGTTTGATGATACGGGTTTCGGTGGCTGAGGGGTACAGGGGACGGCCCCTACTTAGAACACGGACCCTATCAAACCTACTAGCTCGCACTCTACCTCTACGTCCCGCAAAACACAGGCACAAACCACTACGGACGAGAGGAGAACACTTTAGGCTCACAAGATTCAGACAGTGGCTTTCAAACCGGCTACGACCAAGACAGACCATACGTCTGAACGCGAGTATTTGAGGAACATACTTTTTCTCAGTAAAAATAGTCCAAGCGTCTCTTAACTGCGAACATTTGTGTTTTCCACAGGATACTTCTTGCGTAGAGACAGGTTTCAGATCATGGCAGGCATCCTAAAGTCTTGTCTGTTCAACGGGCTCTCGATAAGCCAGCTACTCACACTCCAGAATCTCTCCTACAAAATCCTGAAACCATCACTCGACCATCTTTTCACTTCCAAGCTCGTAGAGTACGAGATGGATAAGAGAAAAAAATTTGTCCGAACGACCGCTCAGGGATTACTCGCCCTTCGCGCCTACGAGACCGCAATGGTGCTAATGGATGGTCGACCCCTCCCTCGTCCGCTCCAACAATTGATCGAGCCCTGGGGCTGAATCGGCCAGATATGCTCCTATGATTGTCATAGAACAATAGCACAGAACAGTTCTTCCAAGCTCTCTTAAGCAACCACCAATGGCGGTGGATATCTAGCGCCATATCTTGAAACCACTATCGATATCTATCTGAAAAAAACGTAGGTCGTGTGTCCCACGGCAGTGACCAGCCAACTCAGAAGGGATGCGACAAGAGTCATATTCGAAATTCTCATCCTCAGCAAAAGCGGGCCATCAAAGACCCACATCATCTTCAAGGCAAACCTGAGCTTCCGCCTAGCCGAGAAATACGTTCACTTCCTAGTCGAGAAAAAGCTGCTCAGAGAGGAAGAATTACGCGGCCCCACGCACTACTTCCTGACTGAGAGGGGAGAGCGCTTCCTCCGACACTTGGAAGAAGTCGAGAAGGAACTAGCCGATTTTTTCGTCAAAGACGTCTTTACCGATACAAGACTTAGTCCCAACGGGCGTACAATCGTAACGAACTACAGGAGAAGTTCTCCGAACCCGATCGACTGATGGGCTTTCTACATAGCGACCCTTGGGAAAAATCATCCCTGAGGGGTAATATTCATCCTTCCAAACATCTTGTAATTCAAGACCCAGAGGACCACAAACGAACCGGCGAGGATGACGATGTCGATCCAAACGCTGGAGAGTGACCCTACAAAGGTGGTCGTCTTGAACCAGTCGAACGTGTACTGTCCCCCGTTGACCCCAAGGTAGTGAGGATTCAGGACGAACAAGGCTACCTCGGAGAAAATGTATGTGATGGAGAGCATCCTGAACATGTACTGTTCGGATTCCAGTTGAGCCACGCTGGTTGCGGCAGAATTTGCCACCACGCTCGTGATGTTCGCCCATAAGAGAGAGAAAACCAAGAATGTCAGAATAGAGACGAGATAGGAAGTTATCGGTTTCTTGAACAAGTTTGAGTAGAACAGTCCAATCATCCCCCAAACAAGCAGATACAGGATATAGACCAGGGTAAACACTCCCAATCTAGATAGATCCTCGCCCTGGACCGTCCCACCCAGTGAAGCCTGAAGCGAGGCGAACGATATCAAAGGTGAGACAACTCCAACCGCAACAAGGACGGACACTAGCGCGAGCGACTTTCCAATGAGAATTTCCGATCGAGTGATCGGTTTCGATATCAGCTTCACCATCGTCCTTGAATCGCGCTCCTTGCTCATCAAATCCGCCGAGAGCAAGATCGAGATCACAGGAGAGTAGAGAATCGCAAGATCCGCCAGAGACAGACCCCTTGACTCCGTGAGACCGAAAAGAGCCCCGTAGTCAATGGCTGGTGAAGCGGCCCCGATGGGACCGAAGGCATTCTGATTTTGCAAGAACGTAACGTACTGCGCCCCCCCGAGACCCGAGAGTATGCTGAGAATGGCGACGACCCCTAGCACTAGAGGGAACCTAAAGTTCCTGAGACCCTCGTACAACTCCTTTCTCGTTATCGCGAGAACTCGATCCGCTCGGAATAGAGAAAACACCTAGACCTGCCTCTTGGTTTCGGACGCACCAGTCACAGCCGTATCGTTTTCCGCGTTGGATTCACCTACAGCGTTCACATAGATCCCCTCCAGAGCATCCTTTTGCGTCTCCGCATTTTTCACAATGACTCCGTTAGAAACCAGAAACCCAAGGACTTTTGTCAGCATCCCAGGACCACTTGTCACTGTCACAATTCCATCCTTACATCGGACCACGGCCCCGAACTCTCCGTTCAGCCTCGCCTCAACTTCCGGTGACAACCCTTCCGTCTCGACCACCACGCTTCCTTCACGGCCAAATTTTTCCGACAGCTCGCCAAGCGTTCCGGAGGCCACGACGGTCCCTCTCGCGAGGAAGATGTAGTAGTCGGCGGTCCGTTCCAAGAGGTGAAGGTTATGCGAGGAAACCAGGATCGTCATACCCCTATCCTTGTTCATCTTCAGCAGCTCGTCCCGTATCCTAATCATGCTGGAAGGGTCCAGCCCGGTGGTTGGCTCGTCCAAGATCAACAAGTCCGGGTCGCCCACGAGCGCTTCAGCGATGGCAACCCTTTGCCTATAGCCGTGCGACAACATCCAAGGCTTCCTGCCGACATAGTCCTCAAACCCGAAGCTCTCACTCAATTCCCTGACACGCGTCTTCGTCTCCTGAGCCCGCTGAGACAGCAGCCGCCCCGCAAAGACAAGATTTTGCTGCACGGTGAGATGATTATAGAACGCAGGTTGTTCGGACGCGAATCCGATTCTTCCCTTCACCTCAGGATCGCGCCAGCAAGGATCCTTCCCGAAAACCTCTACCGCCCCACTTTCGGGCCGTAAACCCCCTATCAGACAGAACATAGTCGTCGTCTTTCCAGCCCCGTTCGGGCCGAGAAAGCCGGTGATCGAGCCTCCTCTTACGCTAAAGCTTGCCCGGTTGACAACAGCCCTATGCTTGTAGGAGAAAGTTAGACTCTTTGCATCGACAACTGCTGTCGTAGCTCTAGACCTTCCTTCTCGACCGAATCACCACAAACACGACAAGAGCCACAATGAGGACCACCGGAAATATTACTGGAAACAGCCCGATGATATCGACCCCGGCTGGGGCAGACTTCCAAGAATACTGAACTACTGTAGTCTGCTCAGGTGAGATACGCGCATAGGCAAGGCTTGCGCCATTTGAGGGAAGGGTAAAGTCGAAACTTGATCCACCTGTATACCTCTGCGAGTAGATGTTACTCAGAGAGGAGTTGTAGAGGTCCACCCGATAACCATCACTTGGATGACTCACTTGTATGTCAACATGTATCCCGCCTCGCTGGAAAGGAACCATGAACAATGCTATCGGCGTAGAGATATTCCCCACGAACCTATCTCCGCTATTCTGGACATCCTGTGCCAGAAGAAAACTCCCTCTATCGGCTGTGGTCACAGTGTAGTTGCCGACTGGCAAGCGGGGGATCCAGAGTATTCCATTCGTCGCTCGCGTGTCGCCCACTTTCGAGCCGCTGGAGTTCCAGATCGAAACACCAGCAGGGCTGAACCCGTAGCCACCTACACCCATGTAATAGTACCCTCGAGGCGTTGTGAAGCTCTTGTCCCGTTGCTGGATCTGAATCAAGAATGACTGGTTGCCATTGAATGCTACAACTGAGTACGTGCTCGTAATAGAGGATGGGTTCTGAATAGTAACCATCGGCTTCTGCTCGAACGTCCCCTGCAGCAACAGGCAAAGAAGCAAGAACAACGATAGAAGAGCTGGTGACGTCTTCACATGCAAAGCCTAATGCTGCTCCAAACCTAAATTGTTACTCCGACGAATCCTACGCAAAAGAGTCAACAATCCCATTATGACCGGAAAAAAAGGGAATCGAGCCCCGAAATCTCAGGGCCCGAGTTCAAGCAGTTGCGACATCCTCACATCTTGTAGATGGGATCGAGATATCCGTCGGCAAAGTAAGGCATTGAAGCGGTGATGTCGAACATTGTGTGCTGGCCCGCTGGAGCAAACTCGATGCCTGTCACCGTGACCCATCCACCGGGGGTGAGCAAGTGGTCGCCTGACTGAACCTGGGTCACTGGAAGCCATTGCAGTGTACCATCGCTGGCACGCATTGTCCACAATGTCTGACGCGGATTCGCGTCAACTCTGAACGGAGTCCCTGCTGAGGTGTGGATAATGAGCTGGTTCGTCGTTGCTACGCTCTTCATTGACAGCACGGTAGAGACGCCGAATCGTCCCGTGTTCGTGTCATAACCGAGCAGTTTGTCACCCGTGTGGATGCCTTGTACCGGTACCCTGCTGTGGTCAGCCATAGTGACCAGCGACCCGTCAGCAATGCTCCCTCCGCCACCACCACAACCGCAGGGTGGCGGTGGGGCCGGGGGACAGCTGGTCGAAGCAGTCTGAGTGCCAGTGCCACCTCCAGGCTCGCTCGTGGTTATGTCCGCGAAATGGAATGTACAGCCACCTGCGCTACCAGTGGCGGGACCGTTGGTACCTCCCTGCACCCAGTTGACAGCGTACCATCCAGACGTGTATCCCCACCAGAAGTTCCAGACATAGTATGATAGGTCAACGTATCCGTAGATCGGGTCAGTGATTATCCCGTTCGTCTCGGGTACCTTGATCGCAGTTGCCCCTGTCTTTTGGTTCCAGCTGTCCTGATCAGCCTTCGTGAAGGAATGTTGCCAGTTGAATTCTGCCCAATTCGACGGGCTCGAGGGAGCTGGAGTGCCGGAGTCGTATCCGTTCCCTTCGATGTTGAATGATACATCTCCACCTCCCGTCCCAACGCTCACGGTTCCATAGTTAGACCACGGAGTGTGGTTGATTGGATTACCTGAAATGTAGTAGACGTTGTTACTGTTGCCGTCGGCAATTTCTAGGGTTGAGTAGAATCCTCCGAAGCTGTTCGACGGGGTGGAACCGAATCCGCCGTACCGGTCGTATTCTGCTCCCATGATGACGTAGTCGTAGCCGATATCAACTTCGTTGCTGACTCCCCAGAAGAAGACGCTCCCAGTGGCCCCCTCTCCTGTGGGGACATTGCCGTCTGTCACTTGGATGTTGAACTCCCAGGTCCCCTCGAGTACCACGTTGGAGAGGCTGAAGAAATCTGACGCGTGCGCTGAACGAGCGGAGATAGGGCTGTGGTTGACGCTCATTAGAACGACGATCGCAACTATCGCAAAAATGATATGCCGCAATTTTCTTCAAAAGACCATTCCTCCCGTGATCGAATTTAACTGGATAGGAAATTCGGTTCTAGAATTTAGTTCTAGAACAGAATTGCGACATCTCTCGCATCGACACGTTCCTCCTCTGCATTTTCCACTTCGGACAACACTACGTGATCCACCTGGCCTAAGAACGCCGTTGCTGAGCTTGCAACCCGCGTGTCCGCCTGAATAACCAAGAAACGTGCGAACCCAATTAGTCAAGACCCAAGCCTGACGATCAGACCGATCTTTCCCAGGAAAACAAGCCGCTCCAAAGTAGAATGGCCAATCTCAGGCCTTCGAGCAATTCTCTTAGCTCTGTCTAGATCAAAAAACAGTCCTTCGGTGCACGTTACTAGTGATTTCGTGAAATAGTTACGTTACGCCCATAGTCAATGCAGTCCATCCCACCCCCAAATTGAAGGATGAAGAAATCCGTCGCTTGGCTCTCAGGTTCATCCGGTCTTCTTTCATAGACAGCGGCGAGATCAAGACTAATTCCTCAATAGAGCCGGTCGAGTGGGCAGGACCAGGCCCGTCTCGTGTCAGCTTGCATGATGTTCTTGACGATCTTGAACTCAAGACCACAAGTCTCTTGCGTGCAGAGAGAGGATGGCGCATCACAAAGCTGCTGCTCAAAGAGGGCAGTGAAGTCCCAAGAGAACTTGCCCATGAACAACCGTACTACATCCGACCCCTGAAACGAGGGCTTGAGGTGTACTATCTGACAAAAGAGTCACTACAGAGAACCAAGTAACCCGTCGCAAAGAATGACGTGATGGAATAGCCCCGTACCCATTCCCCTTCAGCCTCGTTCGTGCCAGCTGAGACTATCTCGAGAAGCATCCTCGAACAAGTCTAGCGCAGAAAGCATAGACCTAAGTAATGGGTATTACTGCCGTGTAATACGATAATATTTGCGATTATCGAAATTATCACTGGGCATAATTGTTCTCCTCCTGATCACAGCCATATTGGGCCCGATAGCAGTATACAGTCCTTCAACGACGAACTCGTCCCTAATTCAGAGACCGTCTTCTGGAGATTTCACGCTTTCCCTGAACCCCACTAACCTAACACTCGTTCGTGGAACAACAGGTATCTCAAACCTGAATCTGACAGCGGTCAGCGGATTCCGCGGGACCATCACGCTCACGGCCACCGTCAGCGCCAATGCGACCGGTATCAAAGCCTCCCTCTCCAATTCAACCGTAATATTCACGAGCTCCGGACCCGCGTCGAGACTCATCCTCCTCATAGTGTCAACCGTTGTTACCAACAACCCTGCCGTATTCTATACAGTAAACGTAACAGGGATAAGCGGCAGTCTCTCACACTCAGCCATCCTAACTCTCATTCTTCCGCTATTAGAGGTGCCGCCCGTAGCCAGCTTCATCTTCGCACCGGCAACCCCCACGACAGGCATGACCATCAATTTCACGAGCACAAGTTTTGACCCTGACGGGACCATCATCGGATGGCAATGGAACCTCGGCGACGGCACAATAATCAGCGGACGCATCCCAACGACAACACACGTCTACACGAACAATGCCACCTACACGGTGTCCCTGCTTGTGGTCGACAATGGAAACATGACGGCGTCAACAAGCAAACAGATCACGATAGCTATAGACGAGTTCCCGGTTGCGAACTTCACGTTCGCACCCCTCAACCCCGTGCCAGGGCAGAGCGTTACTTTCACCCCTTCAGGCAGCTTCGATCCTGACGGGTTCATCGTCAGGTACAACTGGACCTTCAGCGACTTCACCACCATCATAACACTCAACAACACATCGGTACACCATGCCTTCGCCAAAGCCGGCAGCTACTACGTACTTCTCACGGTAACAGACAATGCCAACCTCAAAGGATTCACCTCCACCACAATCATCGTCGGACCCGCAGCAGACGAGCCCCCTATCCCCAGCTTTACCTTCACACCTGTAAACGCCACAGTCGGCCAGATCGTAATGTTCAACGGATCAACTAGCTCTGACCCTGACGGAGAAATAGTTCTATGGCAGTGGACTTTTGGAGATGGACAGTTCTTCCAGAACGCCTCAGCAATCGCCTTCCACTCCTACTCGAATCCGGGATCTTACGTCGTATCTCTAGCAGTCCGAGATAGCGGAAACCAAACAGCGTCAACCAGCCAGCTTGTCCAGATTCTGCCTAAGCCTGACATTCCACCCGTCGCCCAGTTCAGCTTCCCACCTGTAAACCCCCGAGTTGGCGTAACAGTCTTCTTCGACGGTAGTTCGAGCCATGACTCCGACGGCTTCATAACCTCATTCTTCTGGAGCTTTGGCGACAACTCCACGCAGTTCGGCGGCAGCTTCGCACAGCACACCTACTTCACAGCGGGAAACTACACCGTCTCGCTCACAGTCATCGATAATGCTGGTCTTACTGGAACCGCTAGCACAAGGATAACCGTGTTGCCAAGGCTGGAGCACGATGTCGCAGTAACAGGCGTATTCCCGAACTTCAACACAGCCATCCAGAGCCAGACTGTCGGCGTAACAGTAGACCTTGCAGACTATGGGTCACAAAACGAGACAGTCGCCGTTTCCATACTCTTCAACTCAACACTCGTCGCGACCAGGACAAATATTCACATCTTTCTGAATAACTTCTACGGAAACCAAGTCTTCATACAGTTCGACACCTCCAACATACAACCGGGAACCTACACGGTCTCGGCCACCGTTATCCTAGCTACCGACCAGAATCTGTCCAACAACTCTCTTAGCGACGGTCAGGTCCAAATCTTCCCCGGACCAAAACTCACAGTAACGCCCACCGGTGGAACCCTCGGGACGAAGGTCACAGTTCAGGGCTCGGGCTTCGCTACCAACCAGTACGGTTACCCCAACCAAGTCCTCGTAACCTTCGACGACATGTTCGAGGGCTTCATGACGACTACGACAGGAAGCTTCAACTTCACAATGAACATACCACACGCCGAACCCGGCATCCACCTGATCAAGACATTCGACTCCGCCAACGTTCACGCTAGCACAAGCTTCATCGTTATGCCAGAACCCGGCAGTATCGCCATCAACCTCACCGTAGGAGCAATCTACTTCCCGGGAGACAAGACCGACATCTACGCGCTGACCACGATCAACGGCATCCCCACCGGCCCATCCGGCATTACTGTTCACCTAACAGCAACCCTCCCCAATGGCACCACGCTGTCCCTGCCCATGACCTCAGTCAGAGCCGGATTGTACAAAGCAACCTTCACCGTACCAAACCAGCTAGGCACCTACGCCCTAGTCGCCCAAGCCAACATCAACTCATCCAATGCATCCTCCATGGCCAGTTTCGAGGCAAAACCCTCCTGGCTTAATGGCCAAGGACCAACAGTCCTATCCATGGCCGGAATCGGAGCGGCTATAGGACTGGTCGCACTCGTCTGGCGAACAGGCTACTTACGAAAAGACCAACAGCCATAGACCGCGTACCGGGACCTAGATCCGGGATCCAAGGGAAGAAAAAACATCCTTCGACTCGACGTTAGACTGGACTGAGAAGCCTCTTTCAGGGATATCCCCTGAAAGCAAGAGGAATAGTAACAGAGGCTTAGAAAAGACCCCTCTACCTCTCCAGATCATCGGGAAGAAAATGCTTCCCAGTGGCCTGAGAGAACTTGAGATCTGACATTTTCATCCTTGGAATAATGATGGCTGTCATAGGTCCCGTCCTCACAGCCGCGGCAGCTGGCTCCTGTCTACTCACAATTCTCTCCGGCAACGTGTTCGCCTGCGCCAATGACCTGCCAGTTTTCATCGGCGGTGGAGCCCTGTTCGTCGCCGGAATAATCACCTGTCTGATAGGGGTAATAATGTCCGAACCCCAACCTCGCCCTCGCCCCCCACCCAGCTCAACGAACACGCCTCAGACCGGCCAGGTTGTCTGCGAGAAATGCGGACGCGTCAATACCTTTGGACTGTTCGCATGCCCATTCTGCGGCCAGACAGCCGGATAATCCGGGCTACACTGCTACAGCCTCCGCTATCCTCCAACTTCTGAGCCAAGAAACCGCCCCCGTGTAAGACTCAAACCTAGGGCAGAGCATAGCGAGAAAAAACCGACAGCTACCTACTGATGAGAGTTCTCGCTCTTATCCTGTTCAGGGTTTGTTCTCTTCAAAACTGGCATTGTTCCGGTGACAATAGTGGTTGGAACGACAGCCAGAGTCCTGGTAGGGGGAGGGCCAGGTGGAGCTTGCACGGGGCTGGACGGAGCCTGTTTGAACTCCACTGGCGGAAGGGGCTCCATGGATGCTTGGTGTGCCATGTCTGCTTTGAGCGCGGCGACCATCGGATGGAGATCCAGACCCGGCATAGAACTCGACCCGACGCGAGCCGACGTTGGAACTTGCGGCTGAGTTACGAGGGCTCCGATTTGCCTGTGGGTCGATTTCAGAACCTTGAAGAGTCCTAGAGCTACGCCCAGTCCGCTGATAATCGTCAGAACAGCGATTAGCGAGCCGTCAGCCTGAAGCACATCGTTAACGTAGGCTTGCAAATAGATGTTGTTCAAGTATTCCTCGACGATCCAGGAGGAAAGTAGAAGGATCACCAGCATCTGCAAGATCATTATAGCCTTAGCGAATCCCGGAACAGTTCTTCCCGCGCTAAAATCAGCATTCTGAGACGTATAACAAACCCCTGGACGTATTCTCTCTCGTTCTCGAAGAGGCCCCTGTGCTATGTCAAAGTGGTGAAACAGAGACTCCCGAAGCCCGGTACCTATTTTGCGCGAATATCTTATCCAGTATCAGCACACAACCCGTCTTTAATTTGGCTAAGATCCCGTCAATATATCCTTCAGCCTTGACGATGATCATACTCGCTGGCTGTCACTCGAAACGTTCCCCCGATGGCTCAGAGGGTTAAATACGAAATGCGAAGCGAGACTCTCAGTTGTCTTAGCTTGCCTACTCCGAAGAAGTTGATGGAGCTTCAAGAAACAATAAACGAGGATCTGACAAAAGCGAGCCTCCCGGAGGTCAGAATTGGGGGTTTCAGGCTCCCGGACCAGGCTTTGGAGATCACCTTCGAGCGCGAGACGGTGACCGGGGAAAACCGAGATAGACTCTGGGAGATCATAAACGCTCACTACAAGAAACTACTGAGAGAGCTTGAGCTCAAAGAGTAGTTTTCGAGGTTATTGCCGACCTTTCGACCGCTCGTTCCATCTGAGTAGAGACCTATGTAATCGGCCTATTTCGTCAACTGGCTCGGCCTGTTTTATCTGCAGGACAGGCATGAGCGTTGACCTCTCTGAACGAGTGGGAGTCACAACCGTTCGATCCTCGACCTTTTCTGAGAGGTGTTCAATTTCCCCGAGAATATTCCCCGCCTTAAGAAGGATTCCGATCAGAGCCGTTCCAAGAAGCCCTCCGAAACCTACTACCGCGATCACCGACCCTCTTCCCTGAAACAGGCTGAACAGGTACATCTGAAGGTACTGGTTGTTCACGTACTCGTTGTAGATCCAGGCCGACAAACCAACAATAATCATTGCCTGTAATAGAAGAACGATCCTCACAAACCTTGGAGTATCTCTCCAAGAACGTCCCATAACGCGCACCAAGATCGACTCTCTGATCTAGAGAGGCCTACACGTCTTATCTCAAATTCGTGGAACGCTAGCACTCAATCCATGGTACTTCCGGCAATCTGGACACGCCACTCTTTTCTTGATCTACTCTTCGAACTCGACTACAAGAGGGTTGAATTCGTTGAACCATGAAGGGCCTACCACGATCTCGTTTCGTACTCCATTCTCTCACATCTAGACGACCGGAATGGATCTCCTCTCTTTACTATAGGACTCTAGTGGCTGTTTTGCAGCCCTGGCAGTACTGATAGATAGCTAAGAGATCACCAGGCACATGCTTGACAGCATCAGTCTGCACCAGAATGTTAGCTAGAGGCTTCCCGCAGACGAGATGAGGAACACCCTCTATGGTGAGAACGTCGATTCCTTGACCAGCTGTCTCAAGCTGTTTCATCAGCTCGTCCAAGGTCGCGACCCGAAATTCCTGAAAAGGCCTGTGAGTTAGATCGATTACCGGCTTGGGTTCCGGTAGAACCGGCACGCCCGAACGAGTTGCGACCTGTCGCAAAAGAGCTCACTCAAGTCCATGGATACGGCTCTAGCTTAAGCGTAAAGTAACCGAACCGATGTTGGCCCAAGTTTATCCCATTCAGATCTCTATTCGGGATAGAACACTGATCAAGACGGGCCTGTCTGGAACAGGTAATTGCTCACGTAGGTGTTCAATCCGTGAAAAGAGTATGGCTGGAAAGTACTCGTCAACGTCAACTTGGAGGAGCACTGGGCGTAGACCAACGAGCTTGAGTTCGGAGGCACGTACTCGCCGATACATATCCATGCCGATTGGATCGTTGAGCCGACCATCGAATATGTAACCTGTTTCATCGATGTTTCAGATGGGCTCGGATGGTACCACTCGGTCATCAAACTCGTAGGAGTACGAGAGTTAGTCGCGCTTGTGGCCCCCAAGAAGTTCGTCCCTTTCTCGGCAGTGTAACTGTGACTCGAACTCGCGGCAGTGTTGTAATCGCTAGCCAACATTACAACGTTGCCGCTGGCGAACGATAGGCTCAGTTGAATGGTATCACCCTGGTTGACATTGTCCGGGATCCTCGACAAGACAGGATTGTTTGTCGTTCCATTCGGCGCGAAAACTTCCCAGATGAAATGGAATCCTGAATCATAGCCACTCCCGGAGGCCAAGGGCCAGTTGTACGCTAGGCCAACCTGGTACCAATAACCTGTGTCAGATAGGCCGTTGAGGAGGTAGGCGGGACCATAACCGGCCGAGTCAGTTTGAGCTACGGCGGTCACGTTGTAGTCCAGCGCTTGAAAGTTTTGGGTAAAGATCATTGACACCTGCTGGTCATACGTGGCCTTCCCTGCCGTTGTGGGAAAGGTGGAGTTCGTGCAGAGCGCTGGGTCGAGGCAAGTGAGATTCCGCAGAACACTCCGGGCATCATCGTACAGCCGCGTCACCGCGGGAACCAAGATCCCCGTGGCGAAGAGGCTTCCGGCCACGAGAAGCACGATTAGGCCAATCGCGGCGCCGATATGCTTCGAAGGAGAAGAGCTCGTTCGCGGTGAGCCTGTCCAGTCCAGCCTTGTCCCACAGTATGGGCAGAAACTACTGGAGTCTTGCAGTTCCCCGTGGCATACCGGACACTTCATACACGATCACCTTTGGAGCTGGGTGCCTTAGCTTTTCTGTTCCCTCGGGGCGTGAGGGTTATGAAATCGAAAGCCTTTTTCACGGAGGACCACGTTTTTGACATTGCGTTCCCGGTTGAAATCAGACAACATCTTTCCAGCTTTGAAGAAGAACAAGGAGATCGAGCTGACCGTTACAGGCCGAAGGACCGGAAAGCCCCTTCCCCGTCCTGTCTGGTTCGTTCTCAGAGGAACGGAGCTCCTGCTACTACCTGTCACAGGCACAGATTCTCAGTGGTACAAGAACGTCCTCGTCAATCCGCTGGTAAAGATTAGCGCAGGCCAACAATCGTTCAATGGCAATCTCCGCGTGATAACCGAGAAGCGGCGGATTGAGGAAGTCATCGACCTGTTCAGAGGAAAGTACGGTCCTTCTGATATCAAGAAGTACTATCCGAAACCGAATGTAGCGGCTTCCTTATCGATTAGCTAGCTACCCCGTTCAATGCTTGCTTTGAGTCAGAATCGGACAAGTCCGACTGTACTATCGATCGTCCAGAGCACACTTGTCTCGTTTCCGTGGAAAAATCGAGCTTCAAGCCCCGAACCGCAGCCCGAGCATCGGGCCAAACAAGAAAACTATCAACATGAAAATCGCAGGGAAGACTCCGAGCATTATTAACAGAATGATCTTGCCAGATGTACCTTCATCACGCTCTCGCCGAGTCATCGATGACGAGACTACCTGAAACGAGCGCTAAAAACCGTTACCCCTAGACAGTTAGGGGAGAAAAAAATCCGAGCTCGACTGGCTTAGTGGACGTTCCCGGGAAGCCTAAAGGATTTGAAAGGCTCCGGTTTGCCGACAGTAGACCATTTTTGAGCTTGAGCGATACGATATTCACCTTTGCACTGAACCTGCTATCCCAATGGGGCTACACTGGAGTCTTCCTGTTGATGATCCTTGAAGGCGCGACCCTTCCGGTTCCAAGCGAAATCATCCTCCCAGTGACCGGGTTCCTGGTTTACAATCACACTCTAGAGTTTTGGCCCGCTGTCGCCGCGGCCTCACTAGGAGGACTCCTTGGAACAATGATCGACTTCAGCATCGGGTACTATTTGGGGAGACCGGCGGTGCTCAGATACGGCAGGAAGATCAGGCTGAGCGAGCGACATCTTATGATTGCTGAGGGCTGGTTTGCCAAACACGGCAGCGCAGCAGTCTTGCTGGCAAGATTCGTCCCCCTCCTTCGAACATTGATAGCGTTTCCGGCAGGGGTCGCCAAGATGAAAATTCCCAAGTTCCTCGCCTTCTCCACCATTGGCATAGTCATCTGGGACATCATACTCATCTACCTTGGTTTTCTCGCCGGCCAGAACTATAGCTCCATTGTTGGCAGCCTGGACGCGACCCTGCCGATAATCGGCTACGCCGCCCTAGGCGGGATCGTACTTGCTTTGTTGCTTTTGGCCAGGAAAAATCGAGGGAAGCCGAACCCGGACTCGGACACTCTCCCAAACCTAGGCATGATGATGACCCGGTTCGAGGCGGATAGACCTAACTATGGCATCAGCCAAGCTTGTCCGGTTTCTTACGACAACGGAAAAAGCTAGAACGGCTGAAGAACTCGTCCAGTGCGACGCCATCTGCCCAAAGCACGATGCACAATGTGAACTCAAAGGGTATCAACAAGCCTCCTATCGCTTCCACGGCCACAAGGATGCCGATGGTAAGATGTGCATCTGGCCGAAGACCGTACCGATCTGAGAGAGCCGAACGGGATCGTGAGGCCCACGTGAGAGAGGGCACTAGTAGCGACCCCTCCCGGGTCTGGTTACAGGACCCGTAAGGTCGCGAACCGCGATAGAATACTACAAGGGTTGAGCTCGGAGGAATGCAACACGATGCTATCCAAGAAGCGGGTCCCTCTCAAAGCCCTACTTCTGCTCGTAACCTTCGCGTTCGGCTCGTTCACCGTTAGCGGAACTGTTCTCCCTTTCACCATTAGTGATGCCCACAAGACCACGGGCAGCTTCGTGTTGACAATCAGCCCGTCCGTACTCAACATCCCACAGGGCATGAACGCTACCTCGACCGTCACCATTCTAAGCACTCAGGGTTTCGCTGGAACTGTAGCACTTACTGCACAGGTTGCTAGCGGAATCGCCGTAGTCTTCAATCCTAGCGGAGTCAATGTGCCGGTTGGAGGAACCGCGACCTCGATAACCACTGTACAAGCCGCTAAGAACGCCTCTATCGGAACGTACGATATCATTGTGACTGGGATGGCTGTAGCTGGAAGGAAGGTCCTTAGTAGCTCAGCTCTATTGACAGCCACGGTCAATCCGCAAGGCGACTTTGGGGTGTACGCTTATCCCTACTCGATTACCGTCATTGCTGGGTTCACCAATTCGACAAGTATCATCCTCTATGGCCGGAATGGCTTCAATGGCTCGGTGACGCTCTCTGCAACCGTGCCATTCGGATTTCTAGGAGTGATGGGAGGTCAAAACCCGGTAAAGCTTACCTCAGGAGCTACGAGTAATACGAGCTTACTAGTATCAACTACAACGTCTACAGTACCTGGAAAATACAATGTCACCATAACAGGATCAAGCGGAACCGTCAGCCACTCATGTATCCTGACGGTCGATGTTGTGGACCCGTCTCCAGAATTATTGACCCTATCAGGAGTCACCAATAAGTTCCCCACCAACTTGACCCTGTCTCTACGCAATAACGGCAATACCCCAATGACGCTTCAATCTTACAGTGTGACGGACATTTCGGGGGACATGTGGACCCTTGCGAATTGGACGGGGCCTACCCTTTCACCGGGAAGTACTAGTCCTGCAGTAATCTCGATTGGCTCCAGTTGCAACGCGTGCGCTTACAAGGGAATAATTGATCTCTTCCAACAATTCGTTCCAACCCACACCTACCTTATTACAATCACCACGAAACTGAACACCCAGTTCACATTCACGATAGTCTTCTAGAGATACACAGATCGCACCCGAAACATAAGACGTCGAAAAAAGTCCGGGTCTCAATCGGTCCCGCTAGTTTTTGCCACTCGCGATAGTGAGGCCGGTGCGTGCTGGCGGAGATACAAAAGCTGTGATCGAGCGCCTGTAAGAACTAGTTTTCGGATGAAGTCTGCCTTTGAGATAACCCCTTCTCGGTTGCGATGATCCTCGTAGAGCGCGTCAACTATGGCCCAATCACTTTCGTCAAGTTTGATCTGCTTGGAAAAAGGGGACCAATCCTTGCTCGCCTTCGTGTCCGACATTGCTGACAACTTACCCGGTCAGAATATCCTCTTTAGGCTATAGTTACCGACCACTTCTCGTCGAGATACCAGCTCTAGATTGAGGGTAGAGATCGTTCAACGTATCCCTGTTTCGCTCTTAAGACAACTTAGGGCCATCATCCTAGTTGAGCGATAACCTGACCGTTGTCGATGGTCTGCAGGAAGGGCTCTACAGAACTGTTTATTGTTTTTTCTTCAGTTTCGGCAAAACCACGACGGGAAGGCTGGGCGTTCGGGCTCTCGATCTTGAACTCTTTTTGCGGTGTCTCTCCGATTGGCTTTCTCCCCCATCGTGCTTCTCGACGATCTTCAGCCAGTCGGGTATGACTATTGCCCGGATCAATTCCTGCACTGTGATGTCCCTCTCGTCAGCGATCTTCCGCAGCTTCGTGTAGGCAGCGTCTCCCAGAGACTGCATGAACTTAGACAGATAGGTAGCCTCCAACTAGCGTTGCCGTTATTATTTGCAGGAACCTCGATTCTGATATGGCAATTCGGCGCAATATAAGGCCGAGCACCCGTATCATAGATCTACTAACCTTTTACGACATAATGATTCCTCGGGATATACATTTCAATCTGGGGGGTTTATGGTCGAATTGTCTACCAGGGCTAAGGTTTCGCTAACTTCAGACGGAACCGCAAACTCGCCGCTGTTCGTGTCAACGCCTGGTCTAACCCCTCGGAGAGGCTATACGATACTTGTCCTGGCGGCAAGCGGGACAGTCTCGCACTCTCTCTAGCGATTGGTTTGACCGTGCAGTGATCATGATATTCCTCTAACTGCGTTATTGCGGAGTCTTAGCAAGGAACAGGGTTGCAGCGGCATCTACAAATTTACTTGGCTGGGGCGGGAGGTGTCACGTCTCGGATGTTTGCCGAGTAGAGACCTACACTGCTGGCTTGCAGAAAGATCGTGAAGGTCACCTGGTTAGGAACTGCCCAGCCTTGAGCCTGCCAGACCTGGTTTGTATCAATGGAAACAGTTGTCCAAGCGGAAGCAGCGATGGGAACTATTGTTGTGGCGTTGTATCCTGAGGCCGAGAACGTAGGTTTCGCGGTGGTATTGGAGAAGATGTAGGACAGTTCGTGGGCGCCATCTGTCACCACTATCCCGAGGACAGCCCCCGTGCCGGTGCTTGTCGCTACAGGGTCGAACAGGGAGAGGTTCACTGTGGTAGCGTTGAGGAGAATCTTCTGGGAGATCATTATCCTTTCAGGATTGATCGCCGGGGTAGAATAGTTGAGCTGTAGGCTAATCCCCGTTGTTTTGTTCTCGTCCAATCCTTGAATCACTGAGGCGAACTGGTCGACGTTGATCTTGGTCAGCTTCCAACCAAATGGTACCTTGGTTCCCGCCCCAAGATCCAGAGTCCACCATTTGAAGCGGTGGTTTGCAAGAGTTGGAACGAGAATGTTTGGGGTGAGCGCAAGAGACTGGCCTACGAGGTTTCCAGTGGTTGCATCGAATACGTATACCCGGAAGCTGGTCGATCGCGGGATCGCTCCCACGCCGTCTGTAGCCGTCACGATGTAGGAGGCACTGGACATTGGTCCAAGTGTCCTGGTTGAGTTCGACGACCACAGAAATGGGAGGTATAACCAGTAGACGAAGAATGATGGGGTGATGGGTTTGGGTGTCTGGTTGTCGAGCGTTAGGTTCAGAAGTGTTGCAGCACCTATTCCGTCAGGATCTGATACCGAGTTTATCCGGACATCGAGCCTGGAGGGCGGTGAGCTGGAAACGTAGACTCCATAGGCACCGACGAATATCGTTGTAAGCAGCAAGCTTGCAAGGAGAGGGACCCTTAGCCTCACGCGCAGCGAGTGCAAACCGACAGCTATTGTCGGGCGCAAGGCAATGCCCTTGAACGGCGAAAAGTGCCAGATCGCTAGAGCGGGTCTATTTCTGAAGAATTCTAGCACCAGCGGAAGCGACCAGTAGAAGATGTAGTTTGGAAATGATCGGTAGTAGAAGAACAAGATCATGACGGGGAAGATCCAGACATAGTATCTTGATTTCGAGTATCGCGTTGCGTAGAGAAAGAGCGAGCCGATGCCAACCAGCCCCATCAGGGCGACGAAGAAGAGAGGCGGAGGCGATATCCCCGCGCGGAGGAGAATCCCGGAGAGCCCGATTCCCCCCGGGATCTCCACTACGCCGCCTGGTAGGTAGGGGACGATTGTCGCCGCCCACCACTGAGATGGCGAGGAGAGCATGAAGGGGATGTTTGGGCCGATGAAGCCGGTCACCATCGCAGCGGTGCCGACTAGAGTTTTTCTCAGCTTTGAGCTGGGGGATTCTTGCCAAAGACGAATGATGAGAAATGGGGCTGCGACGAGGGCGATTTGTTTCGTGGCTCCTGCCAGCCCTACCATTAGGAGGCCCATGTTCCGGTTTCGATACCAGAGGACCGTCCCTGCTAGCAGGAAGAACGCCCAAACGCTGTCGGTCCAGCTTGACGCAACGAATGCGGGAAAGAAAACGAAGGGAGCGAGACTCAGTGCTTTCTGACGAGAAGGAACAAGCCCGAAGATCACGAGGACTGACACGATGTGAAAGACGAAGACGCCATCACGCAGATCGTGTAGTCCCACGGCGTAGAGGGGGAGGAGCGAGAGGAAGTTCAGGGCAGGGTAGTTGAGGTGAAACTCGAACGAGCCGTCGACTCTAGGTGTGTAGAAAGATGGGGAAAAACTGAACTGGTCGAGGAAGGGCTTGATGGAGTAGCCGTAGGGGTTCTGAAACGCTAGAACTTTCAGGACTCCCATGTAGGAACCGACTATGCTGTCGGTCATGTAGGTGACCCAGAGGATTCTTGTAAACAGCAAATAAAGTACAACGGTGGCGCAGAGGTGTCCTGAAAGCGAGAGAAGGTTTGACCGGCTAAGCGACAACTGTTTCCTCCGCGAGTTTAACAGGTTGAACGCTCCGAACAGGAACAAGGGAATCGCGAGAACGAGGAAGAGGCTGGAGATGAGAACGATCAACAGCCCAACGGATACAAGGAAGGCCCCCGAGACGAGCAGTCCGATCCTCGTCCCCCTTCCGGCCGGGGTGGATGGGTCCTGGCTTAGGCCTAGGAGGCGGCCTGCACGTGTCCTAAGGAGATGAGAAATGCGACGGACGGGAATAATCATCGATCAAACCCTATAGGCACATGCGACTCAAGACTAAGTTTGATTCCGCAAAATGACCCTTTAAGAGTTATGTGGAAAAGTAGAACACCATCATTCGGCTCGCGTATGAACATCGGCAAGTTCCCATCGCCGAATGGCAAACCTTGCCGGCCTCTATTTTATTGTCATGTTACATGGGTATGCAAAGACCTGGAGCTAGAGACGCAGGAATTCCCGCGAGAGAGGTTGCTTAACCCAATTCTTGATGAGAATTTTGAAAACCCCGGTCAGAGCCCGATCGACAGAATGGTTCCGACACTAACCATTAGTATCTCTGATTGAGGGCGTTCTTGCAAGTGGCTTGCGGATACGGAGCAGAGTGAGTCGTGTTTCTTCTTGGACACAGCTGCTGGAGCTATCTCTTCTCTAAGCTCACCGGTAGACAAGTCAAGGTCAACCTCCCCGCTTACCTGGCCCTTTTGGGGGGAGTTCTCCCGGACTTTGACATCTACTTCAATCCGCTGATTCAACATCATACCTACACACACTCGTTGATTATCCTACTACCTATCTGCGCTGTTCTCGTCATTAGATTCAAGGGTCTCGGACTGGCATTCTCAGCGGGGACTCTCTCCCACCTCGTAGCGGACTCGATAGTTGGAACGATTCCCCCTCTTTACCCCCTGTCAAATTTCCAATTCGGAATAAGTCTAGGGCTACCGAGTCCGGCGGACACAGTTCTCGAAGTCGGCGCCTTAGGACTAGTTCTATTCCGAGCTTATCTCAACGGAGACTACAAGCTTGTGACGGAGTCTCAAGGGGAATCTGTCAATTTGGTTATTCCCATGGTTTCAATCGTTACGCTCACCCTTCTGTTTGCTGGCGACAACAACGTTTCGCTCGCAGCCTTTGCTTTTTCAAGAAAAGCCCTGACCCTAATAACCTTGGGCCATGCAGTCTTGATCGGGATTCTTGGTCTAGGTGTCGTTCAAGGGGTTAGGGCCATCATAACCGACCGCAAGCAACCGAACCCAGCCTCAAGTCCCGTAGCTCGGCTGCCCCAACCGTAAGGGTCTCCTCTGCCGAGTAACATCTCGCCTTAATCCCAGATCACGATGAATTCTCATGAGACTATTCTGGAGGTCTCAAAAATAGACTACCTGACCTGGTGGAACTTCCCGAAGAAAGCTTGGCTCATAATCATAGGAGAGCTAGCCGTAATCACGTCCCTATCCGTCTCGCTTTACATAACGTACCTGAGCAACGTCTACTTCCAGACATACGTAAACAGTCTTTCCCCAATACTGGTTCCCGTTCTCAGCGTTGCCTTCGGGATTTCATCAGCATCAATAGCCACCTACCTCTACCTCGGAATGAAACGAATCCGGACCGTCCAGGAATCGGAGGTCCCCGTCAAAAAGAGGACTCAACAGCGGAAGACACCAAAACGGCCGACACAACCCCCGACCCGTGCTAAGGTTGCTGAATTGCCGCAGACTACTTCAGCCAAACTAAAACCAATCGCCCCACTTCAAAGCCATGCTCAGACACAGAAGCCTCTCCTGAAAGAAGGAGAGGATCATCCACCAATCCGGAGACCAGGAAACAGTCCTAGCTCATAGCGCGAACAGAACACCAGATCATGCCTTATCACGGGACCCGCATCCGAGGCCCTGGAACGTTCTCGAATGGCGATCAACCATGCGACTCACGTAAGGCGGGGTCAGAAGGGCCAAATGGTTTAGCGACAGGACTTTGAACCAGTTGTTCTAGAGAACTTTCACTTTGGGCTCCCGTAGTACCCTTGCTGTCATACGACCGTGGAAACCTCGTGCACGTTGCTCTTGACCCAGTCCAACGTCTTACTCACCCCCTCTTTCCAAGGAACAGTGGACTTCCAGTTCATCAGCTCCCTTGCCTTGGAGCAGTCCGTGTAGTAACACTTGTTGTCTCCGGGCCTCCAGTCTTTGAACGTTAGATGCATCTTCCTGTTTGTAAGAGATTCAAGATATGCTATTGTCTCGAGGAGAGAGGCGACGTTTTCCTTTCCTCCTCCAAGGTTTATCGCCTCTCCCCTGACTCTATCAATGTTTTTTGTAGCAAGGTCGAAAGCATGCACCACGTCATCGATGTACAACAAATCGCGGACTTGTTTGCCATCTCCATAGATGCTTAATGGTTTGCCCAGAGCCGCAGCTATGCAAAACCACGCGACCCAGCCCTGCTCCTCCTTCCCGTACTGGTGGGGTCCGAACATGCAACTGCACCTAAAGGAGACAGATTTCAGTCCGTACTGTTCGGAGTAAGCATGAAGGTACAAGTCTCCGGCCGCTTTGCTCACGCCGTACGGCTCTTCTCCTTTGATAGGAAATGTCTCATCCACTCCGTTGGAGAGACCTTCGAAATCGTACCGGAACTCTTGTTCTTGCAAATGGGCGTTTGGAATCCCGTACACTTTGTTGCTAGAGGTGTACAATAGCACAGGATCAGTTTCTAACGCTCGAGCTGTCTCAAGAACATTGAACGTTCCGAGAGCATTTGATCTAAAGTCAAGCCCAGGTCCGCTGATCGATTTAGGGACCGATACTTGGGCGGCGGCATGGACTATGAGGTCACAGTCCTTGGCAGCCGCAGAGAGAGATTCGAGGTCGGCTACACCACCATTGACGACGCTCAGACGTTTGCCATTTTGGTGCGACTTGAGCCACTCAACATTCCGAAGGCAGCCTACCCCTCTGGAAAAGTCGTCGTATATGACGACGGCGTGTCCAGCTTGCAGAAGGTGAGAGGCATAGTTAGACCCAACGAAGCCTGCGCCCCCCGTAACCATAGCTTTCGAAACAAGTGTCATAGGTAAGTCGTCCACACCCGAACCGGACCCATTCCTATATGGTTTTTGACCAAGAATCTCAGGGGGAAGTCCGAGACTAGCCTGGATGTCATATTTGTCAGTTGAAATCCAACTCATCAGGACGGATGGCCAACGCCAAGCCCTTACGCACAGTTGGCTTCGTAGGAAGGGAAATGCCAGAAAAGTCAAGCGGGTCGATTTGTGACCTGTCCGATGAATTGAATGTCACCATACATTTTCTCTCCCTTCGCATGCTCCATTCCTTCCATAGTGGTCCAAGACCACTTGTTGGTGTAAGGGCACATCTCAGCGACTATAATCAAAAGCGCTTGACAGGTCTCGGCGATCTCGACGTGGCCAAAGGAAGTTCCACGCAGCTTTGGCATCGAACCCTGAAAGTGTCTCGTCAAACTACGCCTCGCAGGACCATATCGCATCTTCAGGGTGGCTGAAGAACAGGACAAACGGAACATCCAGCTGCTGAGCAGAACAGTGGTCAACGACCTCCGCACCGAAGTTACAAAGACAGCCACAAGTCAAGACCTGGAAATTGAATGCGAACGTGGCGGGCCCGCCCGGACTCACCGCAAATTTGCAGTGGAACTGGCAGGGCTTATCTGTTCTTGAGAATTGTTGTCGGTCTTCATACTATAGTAACTTGCACGAACAGTGGGAATGACCACGATTGCTTAGTCGTCGCGAAACCGGCTACGTCTAGAAAAGTGCTAGTGTCAGACTGTGCCACATTTATCGTAAGAGTTGTTTTTCCAATACTCCGAGGGGACAGAATAATGGTCCTTGGGCTAAAAGACGCGTTGCTTACAGGTACGCTGAGGGGACAAGAAATGCTTGCGCCGCAGCGGCCTTCATACACCGCTGCCACAAAACTCACGTTGCCGGAGAGCCCATTCACGCTTGAAAGGTCGAACTCTACATTTGCAGACGAGCCTCTGGGGATCCAGAGATGGGACCCGCCGATGGCGGTCACGGTAATATTTTGAACAATCACAATAAGACTCTGTGTGTGAGATGTCGCGCCGCTGGAGGCAGTTATTGCCACGGAAAAGTACCCAACTTTTTGATCATTAACAGCTAGGCTTAGATTTCCTGTCGTGCCCAGTAGAATCTGTTCCTTTTCCCGTCCTGTTTGTGAATCTTGAAGCGCTGTCTTGAGGCCTGAGGGTGAGGAGACCGTAACAGTTAGTATGCCCGTGAAGTTCCTAATTGCCTGGATCGAGATCAAGGTAGTATTGGTGTAACCTGCCTGAAGGTACATTGAGGGAAAGCTAGAAATGATGAAGTCAGGTTTTGGACCGAAAGCGCTCGGCAGAAGGAATGCCCCTGAGGTTGCGGAGGCTGTCGCGAGTATTCCTATCAAGAACATCCATAAGGGCACAGGTCTTTTCCAATTCACAGGTCGTCGTCCTGTTCTATGATGGATGCCTTCTTCCATAAGACTCTACCTGATGACCAAGAAACCCAAGAGGTTCTTGGGTAGGTGGTGGGCCAGCCCGGACTTGCGGCAAGCTTACGGTGGAACTCGCCGAGTTCGAGGTTCCAGCAAGGTCCGGCGACTCACGTTACGGTAACCTGAATGTCTAGTTCGAACTGCCACGATTGCCTCAGAGCGAACACTTGTACGCTTAGTGAAGAGCTATTGTCAGACGGTCCTACAGTTATTGTAAGAGCTATTTTCCCGGTTCCGCCAGGGGATAGAATGATGCTCGTCGGGTTTGGGGACGCGCTACTGAGGGTGTCCAAGTAAGCGCTGGCGCTTCCATATACCCGTGTTGCGAAACTCAAGTTGCCGGAGAACCCATTTACACTTGAGAGGTCGAGTTCTGCCGTCCTAGACGAGCCTCGGGTGATTGCAAGGGGGGAGGGGCTGGCGCCCATGGTAAGGTCCTGGGCAATCACTTGAAGACTCTGTGTGTGATGTATCGCGCCGCTAGAGGCGGTGACAGTCACAACGAAGTTCCCGATTGTCTGATCATTAACACTAAGTGTTATGTTTCCCGAATTGCCAAGTAGGATCTGATCCTTGGGGTCTCCATGCGAGTCTCGGAGACTTGTAGTCAGGCCGGTGGGTGAAGAGGTGGTAACGGTAACTATGCCGGTGAAGTCTCTAACAGCCTGGATCGTGATCACGGTTGTATTGATATGTGATCCCTGAACATACATGGGTTGCATGCTAGAAATAGCGAAATCAGGCTTTGGACTGAGAACGCTCGGTAGGAGTATTACTCCTGCGATCGCTGAAGCTGTCGTGAGTATTCCGATTAAAAACACCCATAAAGGGATCGGCCTCTTCCAGTTCACATGAATCGACCTACCTATCCCATCATAGCCAAGTTCTCGCATAAGACTCTACCTGATAATTGATCGACCGCAAATTTGTAGTGGAATCTGTTGACCGAGTCGTTCTCTGCGCATATTAGGGACTTTTCGGGGCAGAGGGGTTTTCAGAGCATGCATAACGCCGGGTAGGGAAGAGGAGTTCGAGAGAATGGTTAGAGAAATATCGACTCCTCTGGTGAGCTGTCAGAAAGGGCTCGTGCCGGTTATGCCGGGAAGCCTGCACGGTCGAACTCTGACGAGTTCGCCATCGTCAGCGTTTGGGCTGACATCGCTTCGCTCAAGGCGTTCACCGTCGGGAGATGGCACGAGGCCGTAAATCCCGACCGGAGTTAAGCCGCAGATTCCTCCCCGGGACTGTCTCCCCATTTGCAGATATTCACATGGTAATTTGGAGGAGCACGAATTGCCCATCATCGAACCTGACGTTGCACTCGGGACGAGCACTGAAAGTCAATCTGCTGGAGTTGCATGTACCCCACGATTCACTCTGTGTCGAGTCTAATGGAGCAAATGGTAGTGCCAGCACACCGCAACGTAGAAGATAAGTCTGGGTTTCCAATATGCGACATAGCCGAAGGCTAGTGGTACCAATAGAACGGCTAATCGATCTGGGGAGAACTCGAGAATGTCGCCTGGGACCTGTTTGGAGTCCAGAATTGCTGGTTACCTACGCAACGACCCTGCCTCTATCATCTAAGAGGCACTAACTAGCTTATGCCGGTTAGTGCCTGCAGCCTACGGTCCTCCACCATCCAGAATAACGGCTAACCCCCAAAGAGAACTCGGTGTCCTTCGTTGGGAGTCGGGGACGTCTCCGGGAGTCCGACATGATTTCGTTCATCAATCTGCCTGACTCTATAATGCAAGTTTTTCAGAAAATTGCAACATTTATTCAGAGTCTCTCTCGATAGGGCTTCGAAGGCGACAACGGGCCGATCAGATCTGAGACTTCCTGCCATTCCCGAGAGAACCTGATATTCCGCACCTTCGACATCTATCTTCACAAATTTAGGTTTGAGGTCAAATTCGTCCAGAAATTCATCGACCGTCCTAGCAGGGATCTCAACAGTGGATACATCAATAGATTCTGCCACCTTGGTTTCAAATCCTAACCCGCCAAGCCTGTGTGGCATCAAACCAAGTTTTGTGTTTGAAGACCAAGCAGCAGCGTTGATCGGTAAGACATTGCGACACTTGTTCATTTTGATATTGCTCGTAAGTAGTTTGAAATAGAACGGGTCCGGTTCAAATGACAACACAGTGCCATGCTCTCCCAGTCGTCGACTGAGCAAAATTGTAAACAGGCCGAAGTTTGCTCCCACGTCAACTGCGTCCCCTATAGAGACCTTTGACACCAAGTCTTTGACTGACGGTTCGTAGTTGTCAGATAACTGCATATCACTAATTCCCGCAGGGCAGTGGAAAACGAGATTTCCGAGCCTGCAACAATAATCGCTAATGATTTTGTGCGGGTCTAGTAGCGTTCTGCCAAAATGCCTGTAGCAATAGAAATTCAGAGGATAGGTTACCAATAACAAACGATCTATCAGAATTTTCAACTTGTCGCTAAGTCGGTACCCGAGTCCAATTGCCTTCAAAGATAGAAGGTAGTGCAAGAGACTGGGGCTTATTACGGGCCTAAGGGCCCTATCGTCTCTTCCCTGGCGTGTCTTCAAGACGGTGGTTCTTCACCTTACAGTTGGAGAGTCCAATTCGTATTTGCGGGAAGTGGTCAGAGTTACCGCGTAGGAAACGAGGGCAATAAACACAAAAAGTTTGTCTCTAACGGTGGGGCCTTGACAGTGTGCACCTATGAGCACCCGCCAAAGGTGGTGGGCAATGGGAACAACAGTTTGGACCTGGCGAATGGTAATTGAAGAGGCATAGGTCTCCTCTTACGTTTGCGACCGTGTAAGACGTAAGGTTGACCTGCGCGAGGCGTTCGTGCTCAATGTTACGATTCCCATGAAGCTGATGTTGTGGCTTACGTTTATGCGAAGCTGGCTCCGGCAAAGTTTGCCAGAGTCGTTCTAGAGGTTACGTCGCTCTTCGTTGGGAAATTTTGCCA
>Ga0209690_1000268_pt1 | contig 27384 bp, 28 predicted proteins | sample GraSoiAngelo_150_FD_186164 | JGI IMG/M metagenome (GOLD analysis project Ga0209690, IMG submission 186164) | Grasslands soil microbial communities from the Angelo Coastal Reserve, California, USA - 14_1009_09_40cm (SPAdes) (version 2) | ecosystem: Environmental > Terrestrial > Soil > Grasslands ... | reverse complement strand
CGGTCGGGAGCTCGCCTTCGTATCGAACGTCCACGATCATCTGGACATCGGGGTGCTCGATGTCAAGACGAAGCGCGTCCGCTTCATCGTGCAGAATCGATGGGACAAGACGATGCCTCTCTGGGCCCCGGACGGAAAGCGGATCGCGTTCCTCGAGAACCACGATGGGAACGTCCAGCTGAAGGTCGTCTCCCGAAACGGCAAGGGCTCCCGCGGGATTTCTCCCGCGAAGGGGTCGGCGAACCGGGCCCGATGGGCTCCGGATGCGAAGGGCCTGTTCTACCACCATTCCACGTTCACGCAGCCGGACCGGCTCATCCTCCGAAAGGGAGAGCGGTCCACCCCCTTGGTCGACAGCCTTCGCGAGCCGCTTCCGAAGGGCGAACTGGCCGACGGAAAGCTCGTCCGGTACCCGAGCTTCGATGGCCGAAAGATCGCCGCTTGGCTCTTTGTGCCTCGAACGGAACGCCGCCGCAACGCTGCCGTCGTCGACCCGCACGGGGGCCCGGAATCACAGACACTGAACGAATGGGACGCGCGGTTCCAGTTCTTGGTCGCGGAAGGCTTCACGATCCTTGCGCCGAACTACCGCGGCGGGACCGGGAGCGGACGCGCCTGGCGCCGCCTGAGCGACCGCGACCTGGGAGGTGGGGACATCCAGGACATCATCGCTGGCGGCCGATGGCTGATCCAGCGAGGTCACTGCCCCGCCGACCGACTCGGAGCCATCGGCGTGAGCTACGGCGGGTACGCCGTGGCGCACATCCTGGAGAAGGCGCCCGCGCTGTGGGCGGTCGGCGTGAGCATCGTCGGGTACTTCAACTGGCTCACCGCGACGACGAACGAGCGCGGCTACCTGCGACGGTACGACCGACAGAAGATGGGAGATCCCGCCGTCGACGCCGACCTGTACCGCAAGTTCTCGCCGATCTACTTCCTTGAGGAGATCCGGGCGCCCGTCCTCTTCACGGGCGGAGCGCACGATCCGCGGTGCCCCGTCACAGAGGCGCGGGCGATGGTCGACGAGATGCGGAAGATGGGGAAGGTCGTGGACTACCTCGAATTCGCCGACGAGGGCCACTGGCCCCGCAAGACGTCGAACCAGATCCGGCTGAACGAGCGGGCGCTCGGCTGGCTGACGCAGTATCTGCCGGACCGCTGACCTTAGAGGCTCGCGCGGATCGCCTTCAGGAGCCAGTCGATGATCTCCGGATCGGCCTGAGTTCCCATCGTCCCGATCCGGATCGTCTTCCCTCGCAACGGTCCGAGACCGCCGGAGATGTAGATGTTGTGCTCGTCCCGGAGCCGCCGGACCAGACGGTTCGCGTCCACGCTGGCGGGAGGGGCGAAGCACGTGACCGTGTTCGACAAGAGGTTCGCGGATCCGAGGGGCGAAAAACCGAGTTCAGCAAGCCCGTCGCGCAACCGAGCCGCGACCTTCGCGTGACGGGCGATGCGGGCTTCGAGACCTTCTTCCTTCAGGAGAAGGAGGGCGCGATGGAACGCGTAGAACAGGTTTGAGGAAATCGTCGTCGGCGTGGGATGCCAATCTCCCCATTCCCGCTCGTACCGGTCCCAGGTGTAGAGATTGAGGTACCAGCCCTCGACGGTCTTCGGATCGGTGGACTCCCACAGCGAGCGCGCGACCGCGACCGGCGCAATGCCCGCGGGCGCCGCGATGCACTTCTGGGACGCACTGAACGCCGCCTCGATCCCGAGTTTGGCGAACGGGAGGGGGAGGCCGCCCAGGGAAGAGACCGCGTCGACGATGACCGCCGCGTCTACGGCGTGCGCGGCCTCGACGATCGGCTCGAGGGGGTTCGTGATGCCCGTGGACGTCTCGTTGTGAACCACGGCGACGGCCTTCGTCGGAGTCTTGAGCGCCTCTCGCAACGCCGGGATGTCGGGGCCCGCGCCCCATGCCGACGAGACGACGTCCGCCTTCACGCGATGGGTTTGCAGGACCTCCCGCGTTCGCTCTCCGAAGAAACCGTTGGACACGATGACGACCCGGTCGCCCGGGCGCAAGAACGTGTACGCGAGCGCCTCGAGGCCTGCGTGGCCCGGGCCTGCGATGGGCAGCACATGGCCATCGCCGGCAGACCAGAGATATCGCATCACCTCTCGTGTCTCGCCGTGGGCTTTGACCCATGTGTCGCCGTAGTGAGGCATCGCGGGCTTCGAGAATTCTTCGAGCACGCGAGGAGGCAGCGGGACGGGCCCCGGGATTAACAGAAGCCCTGGCTCCATGGAACCAGTCAACGATGGGTGGGACGCTACTTCAAACTGTCCCGACACGATTTGTCACGGAACGCAAGAGCACGGTCAGTCGCGGATTCCGTCCTCGGAGACGCTGAAGACCGCTTCGGCCTCGGGCAGGTTCGGGGAATCGATCAGCCGGGCAATCCGCTTCCCGCCTTTCGACTTGCGCAGGTAGACCCGGAACGTCGCGCTGTGGCCGACAATGTGCCCGCCCACGGGGCGGGTCGGATCCCCGAAGAAGGCATCGGGCTTCGCGTGGACCTGATTCGTCACATAGATCACGGCGTTGTGGATGTCCCCGAAGCGCATCAGCTCGTGGATGTGCTTGTTCAGGAGCTGCTGCCGCTCGGCGAGCACGCCTCGGCCGATGTACTCCGCTCGGAAGTGGGCCGTCAGGGAATCAATCACGATGAGCCGAATCGGAAAGTCTTGCGTGAGCTCCTGCGCCTTCTCAACGAGCAGCATCTGATGATGGCTGTTGAACGCGCGGGCGACGTGGATCCGTTTGAGGATCGGCTCCGCGTCCAGGTCCAACGCATCGGCCATCTGTCGGATTCGCTCGGGTCGGAAGGTCTGCTCCGTGTCGATCCACACGACGTCTCCGTTCAGCCCCCCGTCATCCTCCGACCGGGTCACGTTGACCGCGAGTTGGTGGCCGATCTGTGACTTGCCGGCCCCAAATTCACCATAGGCCTCGGTGATCGCTTGGCTCTCGAGACCGCCGCCCAGCAGTTCGTCCAGGGCCTTCGAACAGGTCGTGAGCTTCGCGACGGACTTGCGACGCTCGAGGATGACGTCCCCGGTCTCGAAGCCGCCGATGTCGACGGCCTCGCGCGCCGCGATGATGATCTTCTGAGCCACGTTCGTGCCGATCTCGGCGGCATCCGCGACCATCGTGGGCGAGGCCACCGCCAGCCCCATGAGATCCGTGAATCCGGCCTCTTTCAGCTTCTCCGCGGTCGCGGGGCCGACTCCGGGAAGCTCCTCGATGGCTTTCACTGCGACAGCCACCTTTTCACCTCTCTTCCCCTCATCCTTGGCCATACTTAAGGCGGTAACACGGGGAGATGGGTGAAACTATCGTTTTCTTGCGAGAAAAGGAAGAAGAACGTGGACCGTCGGCGAGGTGCTGGCGTGGACCTCGTCTGCCGCCCACCGTTCAACCGTCTTCTTTTAAACGCGCGGAATCCCATCCTCTCAACGATCAGGGATCGCCATGGCGAGCACTCCGGTCGAGCCACCCGTGCCCATTGTTCCGTTCAAGAACTGCCCGATCGCGACGAGCCTAGGGGTCCTCGGTCGGAAGTGGAGCCTGCTCATCATCCGAGACATCGGTTGGAAACGGGCCGACCGGTTCAACGCCCTCCTTCGGACGATTCCGGGCCTCACGCCCCGGATGCTCGCCCTTCGGTTGAGTGAGCTCGAGGACGCCGACATGATCCACCGGATCGAGACACACAACTCCCCCAAACTGGTCCGATGGGCGCTCACGAAGAAGGGAGAGGACATCATGCCCGTCTTGATGCGCCTCGTCGCGTTCGGATCCCGATGGTTCCCGGAACGGATCTTCGAGGACGAGCGGCCGCGCACGCTCGCCGAGATCTATCCCGAGAACGGCGGAAACCATCCGTGGATCACGGGTGCGCCCGACTAGCCGCATCGCTCACTATACTTTCTTTCACGTGGGCTCTCATCCGGCCGATTCAACATACCGTCGCCTGATGGAGACCGAGGATCGAGGATGGGGCGGACTCTACCGCGCGGGCGGCATCGCGCTGATCGTCGCGGGCATCCTGGTCCTGGTCACGCTGCCGATCATCCCGATGATCATCCCGAGCCTCGCCCCCGCCAGCGTCCCCGCCGGCCTGGACAGCATCCACTCCCAGGGTGTTCTGTACGGGGCGACGTGGGGCCTGTATCTCGTCAGTGACCTGCTCTACCTGATTCCGTTCGTGACCTCTATGTGGTCCTGAGGCCTCACCATCGAGTGGCGGCGCTGATCGCCCTCGTCTTCAACTCGTTGTTCGTGACGATCGACGTCGCGGTCGACATTCCGCTCCGATTATCGCTGATTAGTTTGAGCAATGCGTACACCGCCGCAAACCCGGCGGGGCAAGGCGCGTGCATCGCGACGGCCCAGTTGGCCATGGATCTGGCGAACATCACGGCGCTCATCGCGACGTTCGTACAATTCTCCGCGGTCATCCTCGTGAGCTACGCGATGCTGCGCGAGACGCCGTTCCGACGGAGCGCCGCGTACGTCGGCATTGTCGGTGGGATCGTGGCGCTGCTATTCATCCCGACGTTCGTCCTCGGTTCCCCGCTCTCCGGGCTGTTCAACCTCGCCGGCTTCGTCCTGCTGTTCATCTGGAGCGTCATGGTGGGTTGGACGCTCTATCGACTCCGGTAGCAGCGATCCGGTTCGTGACCGTCGACGCGAGGCAGATTTTTCCACCGGCTCGCCATCCGAGGTGCGATGCCGGGCCGCTTGTCCTTCGATCGGGTCGCGGCGATCTACGACGAAACGCGCAGCCTCGCACCCCGGGCAATGGCGCGGGTCCTCGCGGTCCTCGTGGACGAACTCCACGGCAAACGGGTCCTCGAGATCGGGGTCGGCACGGGCCGATATGCGGTACCGCTGCAGAAGAGCGGAATCCGCGTGGTTGGGGTGGACATCTCGAGGAAGATGGTCGAGATCGGCCTCGCAAAAGGCCTGCGGGATGTGATCTTCGCGGACGCCGCGCGCCTTCCGTTCAAATCGGGTTCGTTCGACGTCGGGACGACGAACCATGTCCTCCATCTGATCCCGGACTGGCGGGATGCGCTAAGCGAAATCGCTCGGGTTACCCGCGACATGTACTTCACGGTCATCGAGCGCTCGGACCGCGTCGACACGATCAAACGGGAGTACGACGCACTCGTGAAGGGAGCCGGCTACGATTGGAGCCATCCGGGGCTCCACGAGAAGGACTTGCCCGGACTCCTCAAACCGGACTTCATCATGCCGGTCGGCCCGTTCCGCGAGACGCTCCTCGCGGACTCCACCCTGAACGAACTCGCTCGGCGGACCTACTCGTCGCAATGGGATGTCCCCGAGGAGGTCCACCGCAAGGCAATGGAGCCTCTCCGTACCAAGTGGAGGGGTAAGGAATTCCAACTGTCGTACACCCTCGAAGTCACGTTCTGGCGCTCGGAAAGGCTGCCGGAAATCGCGGCGGATTAGAGGTCGTGAGGCGCGCCCGCGAACGCCACGAGCGCGTCTTTCTCGAGGAAGTGGAGCGTCCCTGGGATCACGAGACTATGGGGCGGCGGCCCGAGGTCGCGGTCCGCGAGTTCGCCGATGGGTCCCGCTAACGCACGCACCTCGGGTGAACCGACCCGGCTCAGGACGCATGCGAGGGTGTGCGGACCGAACTGCGTCGTCCTCAGGGCAGAGGCCATCTGCAGGAGCGAGGCGATCGCATCCCGCGGCGGAAGGAACGTCCCATCCTCCCGGAGATCCAGGAGGACGAGCGTGTGGAGCCCCGCGGTCCGGTTCGCGAGGATCGCTTCGAGGGGGCTCGTTGGCGCGAATCCCGGAGCGGGGAACGGGATCGTCGTCGCGCGACCGAACTTGTATGCTTGGAGGCCTAACGCCCCCGCGGCCGACGTCAGAATCGAGACTCCGTGGACGATGCGCGTGCGAATCTTGGAAGCCGCCGCACGTAGACGGAGATCGACGTGGGTCGTAGCCGTCATCGGATCGCCCGGGACGAGGAACGCGACCGCGCCCTTCGCGGCCGCGGCGAGGAGGACCTGGCCGTCCTCCACCTCCTGGCGGGTAAGTCGACGAATCTTGCGGTCGATGAGTTTCTCCACGGCTTCGAGCGACGCGCCGGGTAGGGCCGACGTGTAGAGCTCGGCGAACACGAGATCGGCCGACCGAGCCTCGTCAAGTCCGCGAAGGGTAATCCCCTTCTCGCCGTCCAGCCCGAGTCCGATGAAGACGATCTGCCCCATCGAAGCGCGAGGATGGCGGGAAGGCTATTCTCCTTTCCTCCGAAAACCCTTAACCGCGTGCCGCGGAATCGTGGACCGTGCGCGCGTGGTGTGTCGTCGTTCCGCGGGAGCGCGGGGAAGAAATCCGACGTCGGCTCGTGGGTCTGGGCGTCTTGCACAAGCATCTGCGCATCGTCCGGGAAGGAGACCGACTATTCATCCCGACGACGGCGAGGGTGGATCTCGACATTCCAACGGAACAGCGGGAATTCGGCGAGGGATTCGTGGCCATCCGGAGCTACAAAGACGTCGTTGACGTACCGGAGTCGCTCCGCCGATCGCTTCCCAGCTCGTTCGACGTGATCGGAGACATCGCTGTCCTGAAAATCCCGAGCGAGATGCAGCGGTATCGCGGGGAGATCGGCCGGGCGATCCTCCGGTGGAATCCCACGCTCCAGGTCGTCGTGGAGGACCGCGGGGTGAAGGGGGAGCGCCGGGTTCGATCGATCGACGTAATCGCCGGCGAACGACGCACGACGACGGTGCACACGGAACACGGCCTTCGCTACGCGGTCGATCTAGCCCAAGCGTACTTCAGCCCTCGGCTTGCCTCGGAACGCGAACGGATTGCCAATCAGGTCCTCGCGGGCGAAGTTGTCGCCGATCCCTTCGCCGGGGTAGGCCCGTACGCCATCCTGATTGCGAAACGACGTCGGCCCAAGATCGTCCACGCCTCCGACGTGAATCCCGCCGCGGTCGCGTTGCTCCGCGCGAACGTCGGGGCCAACCGAATCGACCGGGTCGCGACGTACGAGGGCGATGCCCGCCAAATCTTGGAGCAGATCCGGCCCGTCGACCGCGTCATCCTCGATCTGCCGCACACGGCGTTCGACCACCTGGGCCACTCGTTCGCGGCTCTCGGGGCGCGCGGCGTGGTCCACGTCTATCGAATCTTGGAACGGGCCGACGAGCGTGCCGCGGCGGACCGCATTCGAGCCATCGCCGCACAGGCTGGGTTGGAGGTCATGGATCTTCGGCTCCACACGGTCCGTGCATACTCTCCCACGCAGCAGCACGTGGCGTTCGACGTTACGGTCGTTCGAGGGTCACGCCGCGCTGGCCTTGGTACGTCCCCGAGCGTTTCTCATAGGTCTCGGATGAAGTCGACTCCAACGACAGGAAGACGATCTGGGCGAACCGTTCGCCAATCGGCACCTCGAGGACCTCGGAAGCGCCGTTCAACGCGCCGAAGGTGAGGGTGCCGGAGAAGCCCGCATCGATCATCCCGAACATCGCCAGAACGCCCCGGCGAGCCCACGTCGTTCGGAGCCAGAGCTGGCCCGCGACGTGCCGGCCGAGGCCGACCGACTCCCGCGTGCTCACGGCAAACCGGGTCATCGGCGGAACCTTCGCGACCCCGCGGCTCGTCCGGACGTTCGAGGGCGGGACGAGGACTTCCTCGATCGTCACGTCGTATCCGTTCGGCGTCAGGTTCGCCTCGTCAAACGGCTCGATCCGAAGCTCCCCTTTCGCCATGTACCGGCGGATGTCGCCGTCCGAGAGCACCGCCATCGGGTCGAGTATCCGAGCGTCGCCCATTAAGGATTACGAGAATCAGCAGTGAGAGGCGGGTCATAGGCTATTTACGGCGCGCTCAAGTCGGACGGGTCAAGGACAACACAGGAGACCCAACCATGTGCGCTATGACCTTGGAACGCCAACCCGGCCGAGAAAGCTGCCCGCACGCGGACGCCGAAATGATCGGCTCCAACGTGAATGCGGAGTACATGCGGTGCAGGGCCTGCAATCAGATCTTCGTCCTGCAAGCCGGCCGAGTGTGGGCGATTCGCTCTACGCGCGCGCCGGTCTACGCGATCCGCTGATCGCCGGGCCGATTCTTCCCCGCAGCCTCCGAAAGTTTATGCGAATAGCGCAGCTTAGGCCGCGGGAGGCTGCCCGATGGACTTTCGGTTGACGGACGAGCAGAGGCTCGTCCGCGACACCGCGCGGGATTTCGTCGATCGAGAGCTCATCCCGCACGTCCGGGAATGGGAGGAGAAAGGCGAGATCCCGAAGGCCTTCTACCGCAAGATGGCGGGACTCGGTTTCCTCGGCGCCCCCGTGCCCGAGAAGTACGGCGGGGCGGGGATGGACTACGTCTCGTTCATGCTGCTCGTCGAGGAGATCAGCCGCGGTTCGTCCTCCGTGCGGACGACGGTCTCGGTCCAAACGTCCCTGAGCGAGACGTCCCTCATGTGGTTCGGCTCGGAGGCGCAGAAGGAGACCTGGCTCATGCCGCTCGCGAAGGGGGAGCGCCTCGGAGCCTGGGCGATCACGGAGCCGGAGGCGGGGAGCGACGCGGGGAACCTGGCAACGACCGCGCGTCTCGACGGAAACGAATGGGTGCTGAACGGCCAGAAACGGTTCATCTCGAACGGGAGCATCGCGGACTACGTCCAGGTGTACGCGCGGGAGCCGGGGACGAAGGGGCACGAAGGCATCTCGCTCTTCCTGGTGCCCAAGGGCACACCCGGTTTCAAGGTTACTCACGTCGAGACGACGACGAAGCTCGGATTGCGGGCGAGTCCCACCGCGGACCTGGCGTTCGAAGACTGCCGCATCCCCAAGGAGAACCTGATCGGCAAGAAAGGGGACGGCTGGAACCAGGCGATGCGGACCCTGAACAGCGGCCGGATCGGCATCGCGGCGGGCGCGGTCGGCGTGGCGCGAGCCGCCCTCGAAGCCGCGTCGAAGTACGTGAAAGATCGCAAGGCATTCGGACGGCCGATCGGCGACTTCCAGTTGATCCGGGAGATGATCGCGCAGTCGGCGGTCGAGATCGACGCCGCCCGCCTCCTCACCCTTCGTGCGGCGCACTTGCGGGATCTGGGACAAGACAACACCATCGAGGTCTCGATGGCCAAGCTCTACGGAGCCCAGATGGCCCAACGGGTCACGGACTGGGCCGTCCAGGTGCACGGGGGATACGGGTTCAGCGGCGACTTCGACGTGGAGCGGTATTTCCGCGATGCACGCATCCTCGGGCTGTACGAGGGCACGAACGAGATTCAGAAGCTGATCATCGCGGAGCATATCCTGGGGCCCTCTTCGAAGAAGTGAGAGGTCCGACCCATGGCCGCCTCGGTCCGCGACTGCATCTTCTGCAAGATCGTGCGCCGGGAGGTTCCCGCAAGCCTCGTCCACGAGGATTCGTGGACGCTCGCGTTCATGGACATCCGGCCGATGAACCCAGGCCATGTGCTCGTGATTCCGAAGGCCCATGCCGCGTACATCGAGGACCTGGCGCCCGAGACCGTCGGGCCAATCCTGGAGGCGGCGAAGGAAATCTCCCGCGCTATGCGCGCGAGCGGCATCCGGTGCGAAGCGGTCAGCTTTTACCTCGCGAACGGGGAGGCAGCCGGACAGGAGGTGTTCCACGTGCACCTCCATCTGATCCCACGGTGGCGAGGCGATGGTTTCGGGTTGCGCGTCCGCCCGGATTATGGCCGCATCGCCGATCGCACCGAGCTCGACGGGCTCGCGTTGAAGATCCGCACGGCGTCGGGTCGCTCACCGGACTGAAATCCGTTCCGTGACGTTCCGCAGCGCATCCGCGGAGAGGACCTTCCGGGCGGTCGGGAAGAGGCTCGTGTTCTCCTTGCGGAAATGGTCCCAGAGGAACTGGACGAGGAAAATCCCGTGGCGGTTGAGTTCCTGGATGGCCTGCCAAGAGGCCGGTTCGCGACGCAGGTCGTCCCGAGCCTCCTCAAACTTCAGGACCCCACGCCGAATCTCCTCGTGCTCGTACATCACGACCGTCACGAGGGTCCCGTACCGACCGATCGCCTTCTCGATGGCGGGGACGACCGCCTCGTCTTCGAGGCGGAGATGAGGAATCAGTTCCTCCTCGAAGAATCGGACCGCCTCATCGAGGATGATGTCGTTTCCTTCGCGCGTCTCGCGGGTGGCCATCATCTCGTCCAAGGTCGCCTCGAGTTCCGTGAGCTTGTCGACGAAATCCTCGTGCACCGCGACGAGCGGAGCGAACGGATCCTCAGGCGGCTCGCCCATCGGTCGCGATTACGGCCCGTCGTCCTAAAAGCCTGCGCTTCACGGCGCGAACCGGCCCGGCGTCCGCGGGAACGGTACGGCGTCTCGGATGTGGTCGAGCTTGCAGATCCACTGGATGAGGCGCTCCATCCCCATCCCGAAGCCCGCGTGCTGCACGCTGCCGAAGCGGCGGGAGTCGAGATACCACTCGTACGCCTTCGGGTCCTCTCCCTGTTCCTTGAGGCCTTTCTTGATTGCCTCCAGGTCCGTCTCCCGCTCGCTGCCTCCGACGATCTCGCCGACGCCATCGCCGCCGATCACGTCGAACGCGAGGACGAGGTCCGGATGCTTCGGGTCACGGGCCTTGTAGAAGGCCTGGGTGACTCGCGGATAGTGAGTCACGACGATCGGCCTCGATTTGCCTTCCGTGAGGGCGCGCTCCTCGAGCGTGCGGAGGTCCTTGCCCCATTCAATGTCCATCCCTTTCTCCTTCAGGATCTTCAGCGCGTCGTCGTAGGTCATGCGCTCAAACGGCGGCTTGACGGCCTTCAAGAATTCCGGCGTGCGGCCCATCGCGACGATGTCGTCCGGGCGCTCTTCGGCGACCCGCTGGCATGCATGCGAGATCGCCCCCTCGGCGTGCTTGATCACGTCGTCCATGCCGGCCCACGCCTGCTCCATCTCCGCATGCCAGTATTCCGTCAGATGTCGGGTGGTCCGGGACTTTTCCGCACGGAACGACGGCCCGATGTAGTAGATCTTTTCCATGGCGAGCACGAGGGCTTCCGCATAGAGCTGCCAGGACTGGGTGAGGTGCGCCTTCCGCCCGAAGTAGTCGAGTTCGAACAGGGTCGAGCCACCCTCGCTGCCGGAAGGCGTGATCATGGGCGGGTGGACCTCCCAGAAACCGTGATCCCGGAAGTACTCGTGGACTGCGCCGAACGTCGCGTGTCGAATCCGGAAGATCGTCGTCATCCGCTGGGATCGCACCCAGAGGTGGCGGACATCGAGGAGGTACTCCTCGCTCAGGTCTTCCTGGATCGGGAACTTCTCCGCGAAGTGGACGACCTTGAAATCGTCCGCGCGGATTTCGAAGCCGCCCGGGGCGCGTTTGTCCTCGACCACTTTGCCATGCACGATGACGGCGGATTCGATGAGCGCCTTCTCCGCCGCCGTGAATGCCTCGGGCGGCACCGAGTCGCGGGAGAGGGCCACCTGGACAATGCCCGTCGCGTCACGGACCACGACGAACGCCTTGCCGCCGACGGACCGGGTTCGGTAGATCCAGCCTCGCAGCTCGACCGCCTTGCCGGTATGGCGTCCCTTCAGGATTTCCGCGATGGAGACCATGAACTCCCGCCCTATTTGGGTGGGTCTAGATTACACTTGCGCAGTATCGGGCCCCGGGCCTGACCGCCTCGAAGGTGTCCGTTCGGCCGCGGCCCATCGTCAGGTCAGCAGACTACGATGCTCGGTGGTTCCATCGGGTATTGTGCGGAGCCAACGTGGATGATCGCCATGAGCTGGTAACGGAGATCGTAGCAATAGTTGTCCAGGCGAATCTCCAAGGTGAGCGCCACGGTAGTTCCTGGATCGGCACTACTCATGTCGATGCTTGCGTTCCGATCCCGATAGGACTCACCGGTTTGCGCGATGCGCGAAACGCTTAGGTTAGAAGGCGAGGGCGTGAAACTTGAGAGGACCTCGAAGGTCACGTTTCCGGTGGCGTGAAGTAGCGCGTACGTATCGGTCAACGTATGGTTCACGCGCAAGGAGGACGCGCCGATCGTCACGCTCAGCGGGTTCCAGAAACGAGGATCCCCGGGTACAGGTAGGCGTAGCATCACCGGGCTCGTGCCGTTGATCTGCACTGCGACACGGTAGTACATTGAGGTTGTGCTCTGTTCGGTCCAGAAAAAGACGGTGATCCCGACGCCCGCGCTAACTGCCACAGAGCCGAGTACCAGCGCCGTCATGGCCGCAGCCATGGGTTTCCGGAATCGGACATAACTGCCCAGTCGCCGCTTGGTCAAGATAACCCACCCAAGAAAAATGAAAAGCGCTCCGAATCCGAAGAGAAAGAAGATCAGATATCCGAAAGTCTGCACTGGAGCCGGACTAGTTTGATGCCGCTTCTAGTTGCCGAAAAGGTTAGTCGGGCGACGGAGTGTTCACAGGCAAAGGGCCATGGTCGTCGCTCGCACCGGTGTCGAAAAGGACAATAACCTCGTGCGCGGTTTGACCGCGCCTTGTTTCGTGTTGCCGGGCCCGATGATCTAGACGGGCTGTATCGATTCGAAATCCTTTGCTTCCGAGAGCACCGGTTCCGACGGGATCACGTTGATTGGATCCTGCGGAACGAGAGGGCTCTCACGCTCGTGGAAGACGGCCGGAAAGCGGTGACGGCCGCGATGATGCTTCTCTTCGAGGGACATGTATGCCGGGTCCTGTCCGTGGCAGTCGCCCCGAAAGCCCGGCGGCATGGCATCGGGACACGGATGATGCAAGCCGCCGAAGCTGTGTGCCACGAACGAGGCCTCTCGACAATCCGACTCGAGGTGAGCACGAAGAACCTGGTGGCCATCGAATTCTACCGTCGACTCGGCTACCGCACGGACGGCGTCTTGTACGGATATTACTCGTGGGGCGAGGACGCCTACAGCATGCACAAGCCGATTGTCCCGACGACCTCCTCCCCAGGGGCGCCGCCATTGACGGCATCGAGCCATCCAACCTAATAAATAATAATTCCACGATATTATTCCGGCAGTCGAGCGGACCGCGTTCGCAAACCCTTAAGTCCCCCTCGGCAATGCGGCGCGTTCGCAGAGCACATGTTGCCGATTCCCACGAAATTCTTCGTCACGTCGGGCAAGGCGGTATCGAAGGTCTCGGACCTGAACGCGTTTGATGAGGCGCTCCAAAACGCAGGACTGGCAGAACAAAACATCGTATCCGTCTCGTCAGTCCTCCCCGTGGGCATCCGACCGGTCCGACAGAGAGACCTCCCGATGGGCGCGATCACTCACTGCGTCCTCGCCCAGCAGCGAGGCGGGGAGGGCGAGACGATCTCCGCGGGCATCGCGTACGGCTTCCGAGACGACGACTTCGGCGGATATGTCGCGGAAGGCCACATGCACGGGACCAAGAATTCGCTCCGCGAGGTGATGGAGTGGAAGATGGGGGAAATGGCAAAGCTGCGCGGGATCAAGTTCCGTCGAATCGACTACCGAATCGAGGACCTGAGCATCCCGATGGACCACTACGGCGCATGCCTCGCCGCACTCGTGTTTCTCGCCTGAGCATGTACGGAGTCGTCGTCTGCCCGCGATGCAAGCGCGCGAAAGGAGTGAACCTCAAGCAAAAGACGACGACGTGTCAATGCGGGTTTGTCATTCACATCGTCCCGGCGCGAATCCGCGGCCGAGCCGAGAGCGCGCGCGAGCTCGCACCGCTCGTGGGGAAGGTGAGCGCGGAGCTCGCGGGTGGCACCGAAGAGTATCGGCGGGCCCAGGCGCCGGTCAGTCGGAGGCGCTCCCGCGATGTCCACGTTCGCGTCATCGCCGTCGCCGGGAAGGGGCGCGACCGCGCAAGTCGGGTGCGATCCGCCGCGATCGAGCTCACGCGGGAACTCGAGGTCTTCTCGCTGTCCGATTGGGAGCGGGTCCTCGCCGGCTTGGGAATCCCAAACCCTGCTGAAGCGCTCGCCACGCTGGTCGAGGAGAATACCGTCTTCGAACCGAAGGCCGGTTTCTTCCGGGCCGTAGCCCTCAATCCCTAGCCGCTGGCGCGCGGCGCCGCTCCCGCCTCAGCTCCCGACGGATGTCATCGGGCAGCGTGCCCGGCAGGATCTCCCGGTAGACGTAATAGTAAATCAGGAGGGCAAAACCCGCGGACGTAACGACGGAAAGGGCGGCGTACGGTTCGTCGACTTGTAGAAGGAAGGGAGAGAGGAACGCTCCGTGCGCCAGGCGGACGGCGACCGCCCGCAAGAACGCGCGCCACGTGTCGCCCCGGGAGGCTCCGAAGCCGATCAACGCCCCCGTGTCGGCGTTCACCAGACCGAGGCTGATTGAGTATAGGATGAGCAGCACGAACGTCTCCGGCACGTAGAGGATCGCCCGCGACGCCCACGCCGCCGCGACGACGCCGCTCGCCGCCGCCCCGATCCCCAAAGGGACGCCGTAGAAGGTCGTGTCGAAGCGACCGCGGTAGCTGCGGCGGTTCAGCCAAACCAGCTTGAATGACTCCTCGAAGACAAAGCTAACCGCGACGGCGACCGCGAACGACGCGAGATCCCCGCGGGGCAGCACGATGGCGAAGATGCTCGCGACGGTCCCGAAGATAAGACCAACGGCGAGGCTTCCGAAGACGCGGCGGTCGTCGAACAGCGTATGGTCCACGTACGGCCGATCGAAGCGGCGGAGCGAGGCCCAGAGGATGAGGAGTCCGGGCAGGATCCCCATCAGAAACGCGACCAGGAAATCCAGGTTCGAGGCCATCGATGGCGTGCGAAGGCCGGTGCGCTACTTAAGAACGCGGAGGGCCGACTATCGACCCTGACAACGGGGACCGCGGGTTTATGGTCCGCCGGACGGGTCGAATCCGCGTCGATGCCCGGGAAGCAGGCCCGGGTCCTGTGTCCCGTCTGCGCGGAGCCCATGCCTCCGGACGAGACGGAGTGCGCGAACTGCGGGGCCTTTGTCATCGACGAGGCCGTCGTCCGGCTCAGCCGAGCCTTCGGGCTCGACCGCGAGAAAGCCCTGAAACTGTTCGAGGCCGGGTTCCGGCACACGAAGCAGCTGCGGGACCGCGATCCGAACGGGGTGCTGGAGAAGGGAGAGGTCGGGCTCCTGTTCATCTGCACGAATTGCGGCGGTTTCGTTGCGTCGGGCGATACGACCTGTCCGCGCTGTGCCGCCGAATTTGAGACGGAACCGACCGTGGAAGACATGGAAGAGGACATCCTGGACTTGCGCCTCTGCCCCATCTGTGGAGCGGACAACGACCCCGAGCTCGAGGAGTGCGAAGTCTGCGGAGGACCCCTGCGGGAGACGAAGGAACCCAGCCCGGTGGCCGCTACAGAAAGCCCGAGCCGGCCACCGGCAACGGCGACGGCTCGCGGCAACGCGGTCCTCGACAAGGTCGACGAGTTCATCCAAGACCTGAGGCCGCCCGTCACCGAAGTCCCGCGACCGCCTGCGGCACCGGTCGTCGCAAGTCCGAAACCTCCGCTAGCCCCCGTGAAGACGACAATCACTCCTCCCAAACCCGCGCCGCCCCGGCCGGCCGATACGCCGCTGTCCTCGCTCCCACCGACCCGGCCGCCAGTTCTCCCGAAGCCTGCGCCGCAACGGCCTGAGACAAGGCCCGCCCCCTCGGGAGCCTCGCCTCCCGTCACAATCAGACCCGAAACATCCAGACAGGCCACGATCGCTCCACCGCTGTCTCCGGAGGTCCGAACGCGACCCAGGACTTCAGCGCGGAGCCCGCGAACGAATGCCCGCCCCACGGCCCCGGTTCGGAGCCGAATCACCGCAGAAATGGCCGGAGGACTCGTCCTCGCCGCGTCGACGAGCCTTCTCCTCGCGGGGGTGCTGAACCAGCCCCTCGTCAGCGGAGGGATCGCCGCGTTCCTCATCGGCCTCAGCGCGTATCTCGCCGCAGAGTACGTCCGAAGCCGGAGTCCCAGGCCGCCGGGCTTCGACGGAGCGCTCTTGGCCGCAGGGTCCATTCTCGCCCTCAGTGCATTGCTCCCGCGCGGGCTACCGCTTGATGCGAATGCCGCGGTCGGCCTCACGCTGGTCGGCATTATACCGTTCGCGGGGGCCACGCGGAGCCTGGTCGGCGGTCCTCACCGAATCCTATTGGCCATCGCGAGCGCGGTTCCCATCATTGGCCAAGCGGTCACCACCGTCGCCGATCCCGGGTACGCGATGAGCCTCCCATGGATTGCAGGCATCGGTGCGGCGATGCCTTGGCCTGCGGCCCTCGCGGCCGCGGAAATCTTGCGCCGGAACTCGGCGTCGACCCTTCGGCGGCAGCTCGTCCGAGCGGAGCGGGATATGGGACGCAAAGATTACGAACAATCGCTCGTGGACTACGATCGCGCGATCGCCACGGCACGCCCGGGCGTCACGGGAGCGGAGATGCCGTGGTACGGCAAGGGGGCGACGCTCATCCTCCTCGGCCGGTACGATGAGGCGCTTCGCGCCATCGACCGGGCGCTTGACATCAACCCGCACAATGAGGTCGCCTGGTTGAACAAGGGGAATGCGTTCACGAAGCTCGGTCGTCTCATCGACGCGCTGCGTTGCTTCAACGCGGCGATCAAGGTGAACCCGGCCTACGAGGTCGCGTGGAACAACAAGGGAAACGCGCTCGCGCGCCTCGGGAAGTTCGACGAGGCGCTCGGATGCTACGAGCGCGCCCTCGATATCGATGCGCGTTACCGGGGCGCGTGGGTGAACATGGGCTTCGTCCTCACGAAGCTCGGGCGATTCGACGAAGCCGCCTCGTGCGCCGATCGTGCGTTGGGCCTGGAACCGAGTCGGCGAGCGGAGCCTATCTGACCCGACGACGCGTGCGGGGCTTCGCGGGAGCGAACGGGGCCTTCCATTCCGCGGCGGAGATCGGCTGCTTGAGGTCGAACACGTTCCCGTCCGGATCCTCGAACTGGCCGAGCCACTCGCCCCATTCCATCTTCTCGGGCGGAAGCGGGAACTCGACGCCGGCGCGCCGCATCCGTTCGTATTCCGCCTGGATGTCATCCGTGATGAACGTGATGCCCGCGGGCCCGGGCTCGGTTTCACCGCCCATGAAGCACAGGTGAACGCGAGTTCGAGGGCGACCGGGTCCAAGTTCCACCCAGTGGCCTGGGTCATCGGCCGTCCCCTCAATGCTAGGGTCCGGGTTCGGCTCGCTCGGGCCGATGTAGGCGACGTCCAAGCCCAGGACATCCCGATACCATGCAATCGCCTTTCGCGGATCGGAGACGACGATCGCAATCGTGTCGACACCGAGGACGGTCATCGGAATCGGGACCGAATCCGAAGTTGGCGGTATGAACTTGAGTGTCGGGCGTCCGAGAGCGTCAGCGCTCCGCGGCCCCGCGCCCATACATTTTCGCGTACCACTCCATGACCTCGTGGTCCGAGATCCGGTCGACTTGCTCCTCGACCGCGAGCTCGTTCTCCGACTCCCACGCCTCGACGATCCTCCGGGCGCCGGGTTCGCCCTGGAACTCGGTGACGAGGAGCTCCCACTTCCGGCGGCGAGCCTTGAACGCCGCCACCATCTCGGCCCCGTCGAACACGACGTAGCAGGACCCCATGTGGAACTTGTCGACGATCGCCTCGCGTAGGTAGAGGAACAGGTTGTCGAGGGGTGTGAGGACGAACTTTCGGCGGAAGTCCGCATGCCCGATCTGTTCGAGGCCGTCCTTCACGGCCCACAGCACGGTTCGCTCGCCCCGCGCGAGGAACCCTTTGACGAGCCATCCTTCCGCCACGAACTCACGCAATCGCAAGCGGGTCTCCCCCATGTTATACTCGAACCGCGTGTAAGCAGCGAGCGCTTCGGCGGACGTCACGCCGAGGCTTCGGATGATCCGCCGAAGGACTTCCCGCCGGGCGTCATCGCGGCTGATCTTCATGTCGGAGACCAGGCGATACCGGTTGTCCGAATCCCGGGTCACATGGAGGCCCTCGTACAGTTTGCGAAGTGCCGCCGTCGTCGCAGGCCGGCTCAGGTCCGAGAGGATGAGAAGCCGCTGGCGGGAAATCGGTCCCTCTTCTTGGATGATCCGGAGAGTGACCTTCATCTCCTTCGTCAGGCGGGTGGCTTTGGCCGCTTTGTACAGGCTCAGATCCGCCTCGGTGCAGTACGTCCAGTATTCCGGAATCGCGAGGCCTTTGGCGAGGAGCCCACTCTGATGAAGCCGCTCGAGCGGACGGAACTCCTTCACCCGGAGCCGCGCGGCGAAGTCGGATCGCAGCCCTCCGAGGGCCTTGGCCGCGGCGATCGGATCGGCGAAACGCGAGTCGGGGGCGATGCCCTGTCTCGTGAGGGCGAGCGCGAGGAGGTCGGCCGGGTCGAAGTCCCGCGGGACGATCGGACCGTGAGCGAGGAAATCGGAGAACCGGATGAAGCCGGCTCGAGTCCAATGGGACAGGTCCTCCGCCTCCGGGACGTTCTTGGCCTGGAATCGGGTGACGCGCAGCACGTCGACGCCGCGCATCGCGTAGAACCCCATCATGTGGGTGAGGGCGGCAATCGCCTCGTCCAACTGATCCGGTGAGGCGAGGTCCATCTCGCGGACTTCGATGCATCCGCTCATCTCCCAGATCTCCGCCATCCCGATGAGGTCGCCGTCCTTGACCAAGGGGAAGAACCAGCCTTCCCCGTAGCGGCTGGCGACCTGGGCCCACAGCGCTTGCGTCCACGGATCGAGCAAGGACAGGACCCGCATCGGATCCGTGGGCGGTTTCCCAGCGGTTTTCCGGAGAGCGGGGAGATCTTCGGCGAGGACGTACATCTCTGACTCCGCCTTCCCCGTCACGAGGATCCGCGTGACGACTCCGTCCTGCTCCAGACGGTCCAGGAGCCGCTCGAGCTCGTCCCACTCGAACCGCGCCCACTCTCGAATGCCCGAGAACGGCACGGGGCCGTACGCCTCGAGGAATCGCCGCACGATCGTCTCGAAGGCGTCCGCCACTTTCGAATGGGGCGGATCGAATGCGACGTACAGGTTGCGGGCGGTCCATCCGTCCCCTTGGAAGCGTCGGATCACGTAGACGTCGTAGTCGAGTTTGTCCAGGGCCTCCTTGACCTGCTCGCGCTCCGCGCGGACCTTCGCGTTGATCGCCCAGAGGTCTATCCCGTCCCCTTCACGAATCACGTCGAGGACTTTCTTCTCGAAGTCGCTGAGCGGGCTCCGCGGGAAGGCGGTGAGGAAGAGCGGCACGTCCTTCGCGCGGATGTACCGCACGCGGCCGTTCAGGAAGCGGCCCTCGAGGATCTCGCCGGCCTCCCGCCGACGGAGCCATTCCGTGTAGTCGAAGCGGGCCGTGTGATTGTAGATGTCGAGGACCATGCCGGCCTCGAGGAAGCGGTCGAAATAGTCGTCGAGGGTCTCGATGCTCGCGAACTGCTTCTCGAGGAGGAACGCCTTCACCTGGTTCTCGTCGAACACCTCGCGCGTGTCGTCCTTCCGCTGGAGGCGCTGGAGGTCCCGGGTCATCATGAACTGGAATTCTTTGTCGACGAGGAAGTGCCCGGACGAGACGACGCCCTCCGACTCCAGGTCCCGCAGGACTTCCTCGACGAGTTCTGGCTCCAGGCCCAGGGCGACGGCGAGCTCCTGCGCGCTGTACGGTCCGTCGACCTCGAGCCGCTTCGTGAGGATCTTGTCCAAGGACTCCTCGAAGTTCCCCCGTTGCGGTTCGCGCGCGAAGTAGGTCGTCTCTTCGACCCCTCGCCGCCCGATCAAGTAGGCGCGCTCGAGCTTGCGCAACGCCTCGTTGAGGTCGTCCTTCTCCAGTTTCGTGAGGCGGGCGAGGTCCTTGTGAGTCCGCGGTTTCTCCTTGATCAGCGTCAGCACTTTCTCCTCGGGGGGCTTGAGCCGAGAGCGTTGCGCGTAGACCGCGACATAGGTGGGCAGGAGATCCTTCGGCGTCCAGTGGATGCCTTGCGGGGTCCATACGCTCTCGACGAGGCCCTCGTCCATGAGCTGCCCGGCCCACTTCCGCACGTCCGTGAAGGACGCAGACGCGACCTCGAAGACCGTGCGCCCCTTCTGTTGGAGGAGGTTCGCGTCGCCCACGCGATCGAGATAGGACAGGACGTCCTCCTTGCGCGCGACTTTCGGTAGCTTCTTCCGGAAGTACTCCGCAATCTCGGAGGGTTGGAACTGGATCGAGCTGATCTGGTCCGTCGGCATGACGCGCTCGAGGACCTTGCGGTGGAGCTCCCGGAGCAGTGCGGAGCGGTCCTCCATGAGGACGAGGTCGGAGACGCCCTGGAGGACGACGTTGTGGGCGAACGGGGACGGGAGGCTGGTGAAGTCGCTCTCGACGACCGCGATCTCCCCCGCCTCGATCCGCCGCAGAATCTCCCGGGCGTGGTCCAGGTCCATGACCATGTGGAGGATCTCGTTGTACGTCTCCTTGACGACCGGGAAGTCTTGGATCTCATGGAGCCAATCGAGCACCCGCTGGGACCGCAACTGCTGCCGGCCGATCGAGACCTCGCGTCCCTTGTAGTTTCGGAGGATCATGAACGACCGCGTGGCACAGTGGCGGAAGCGCTGCTTGAAGAGCTCCGTGTTACGAATCGCGCGTCGGAGGAGATCCTCGAGGTTCTTGCTCGTCACGAGTGTCGTGAGGCCTTTGAGCTCGATGCGCCGCGGGACCGTGATCATGAAGTTGTCGTCCGTCACGCTCACGCGGACGTTCGTGTGGTGGGCCTCCGTGATGGCGAACGCGAAGGCGCGGCTGAGCGCGTCGTTCACTCGACGCCCGAACGGGAAGTGGAAGATGACGTTCCGGTTCCCTTTGACGTCGAGATACCCCTCGAGGAGGACCTGTCGGTCCGTGGGCAGGGACGGGATCAACGCCTCCTGCTCTTGGACGTATGAGACGAGGGATTGCGCCGAGCCGGCGTCGACGTGGTATTCCTCCATCAACCACTCCTTCGCGGCCTTCTCCCCATCCTTGGCGATCTTTGCCGCAAGATCGCGCCGGAACTCGCCGACGGCGATCGAGAGGTCGAACGAACGAGGCAACATCTCGCCCGTCCACGAGGGAACCGTGGGGCGGCGGCCGGACGCGTCCTTGACGTAGACCGACGTCCCGCGAGCGCGGACGAACTGGTAGGTCCGCCCGCCGAGGACGAAGATGTCGCTCGGACTCAGGTACTCGACGAACTTCTCGCTCAGCTCACCCAAGGGGGAGCCTCGTTCCGAGAAGACGTGGTACGTCCCTTCCTCCGGGATCGTGCCGACGTTCGTGTAGTAGATCATCCGCGTTCCTTTCTTCTTCCCGATGCGGCCTTCTTCCTCGTCGAACCAGATCTTCGCGAAGACCTTGATGTCCGGATTGCGGGAGGAAAGGTAGTCGAGGACCGCGAGGAAGTCTTTCTTGGTCAGATCGTGGAAGCTGTGCGACCGCCGGACAAGCTCGAACGCCTCGTCGACCTCCCACCGTTTCTCGAGCGACATCGCGACGATCGCTTGGGCGAGAACGTCGAGTGGATTGCTCGGGATGTCCACCCGGTCGATCCGGGCGTCGTACGCGGCCTTCGCCAAGGTCGCGCACTCCATGAGGTCCCACGGCTCGAATGCGATCATCCGCCCGACCGCGGTTTCTCCGTATGCATGGCCTGCGCGGCCGATCCGCTGCAACCCTTTCGCGACGGACTTCGGCGAGCCAATCTGGACGACGAGGTCGATGTAACCGATGTCGATTCCGAGTTCGAGGGAAGTGGACGACACAGCCGCCTTCAGCTGACCGTCTTTGAGCTTCTGCTCGACCTCGAGGCGGGTGACCTTTGAAAGAGAGCCGTGGTGGGCCTCGAGGTCTTCGACGCCGCGCTCCTTCAAACGGAAGGAGACGTGTTCCGTCCCGCTCCGCGTGTTCGTGAAGATGAGCGTCGTGCGATGCTCGTCGATCAACTTGCTCAGGAGGTCGTACATTCGGGCGTTCGCGACTTCCATGGGCACCGCCGTTATGTCGCGAACGGGGCACAGGACCGCAAGGTCGAGGTCTTTGCGCGTGTCGACCTCGACGATGTACATGTCCCGGACCTTGCCGTTCTCGTAGCCCGCGAGGAACTTCGCCTCCTCCTCGATCGGGGCGATGGTCGCGCTCAGCCCGATTCGCACGAAATCTCGCCCGGTCTGCTCGCGAAGGCGCTCCAGGCAGATCGACAGGAGAGAACCACGCTTCGAGGAGCAGACCTCGTGGATCTCGTCGAGGATGACCCATTCGACGTTTGCGAAGTGTTCACGGAATTTCGGAGTGCTCAGGATGATTGCGATGCTCTCGGGTGTCGTGATGAAAATGTGTGGCGGGTGGCGGACCTGCCTCTGCCGTTCCTGAGGCGAGGTGTCTCCAGACCGAACGCCGACCCGGATGAGGGGTTCGGGCTTACCCTCTCTCTGCGCCAGTTGCGTCAGTTCGCGGAGCGGCTCTTCGAGATTGCGGTTGATGTCGTTCGCGAGCGCCTTGAGGGGCGAGACGTAGAGGCAATAGATGCGGTCCTCGAGCTCGCCACGGAGTTGCTTGGCGTACAGCTCGTTGATGATGGACAAGAAAGCGGTGAGCGTCTTGCCGCTCCCCGTCGGGGACGAGACGAGGACGCTCTTCCTCGCGTGGATGAGGGGTACGGCGTAAGCCTCGGGCTCCGTGAGGCCCTTGAACTTCGACCCAAACCAGTCGCCGACCAAGGGCTCCATGAGGCGGAGGACCTCCTCTTTGGTTGCGGCGGTACGAACCTTATGTAACAAGTGGAATTCCTCGTGTAGGGTCGGAAATCATGGGGGATAGTGGCGGGTGCTAAAAGAGTTTGCGGGACGGATCTCAGAATGCGACCTGGGTGGGAGACTCACCCACCTGATGCGCTTCGGCCGCCCTCGGGCGGGAGAACCTTTGTATCGCCGCCCTCCATGATGGAATCTGGGCGTGAACCGAGCCTAGAGGTGGACAACGATGGTCGTTGATTTCGAGGTGACACGGACTCCGAGTTACACGGTCGCGTCGATCCTCAAGATCGGACCCTACCGCGAGGATAACTTACGGAGTGAGTTCGAGGAGCTGGTCTCATGGGCTAAGAAGAACCGCCTGCGTACTGGGAAGTGGATCATGTACGAACACGACGGCCCGAATAGCCGCCGACCCGGGAACCAGCGCCGCTGGGAGGCGTGCCTCGAGATTCGCGGGAAGGCGAAGGCCGAGGGCCGGATCCGGATCAAGAAACTCCCGGCACAGGCCGTCGCACACGTGGTATTCAACCCGAACGTCGTCTCATCTCGGATCATCTACCACGGCCTGGGAGACTGGATCTGGTGGCGTCTCAAGTATAAGGACTTCAAACGAGCGGGGCCGACCCGCGAGGTGTATGACGGAGATCCGTGGACCAACACGAAGGCATGGTCCAAGGTCGACGTCCAGGTCCTGGTCGAGAAGTGACGCGCATCGTTCAGTACCGGTTGGGTCCCGAAGCGACTCCGACCGGGCTCTCCCCGGCCGGTCCCTGAGTGCGCCGAAGGGAAGGTCGCGACGCGGACTCGGCACTCTGGTCTCGTAGTTTCAGGAACGGATACGAGTTTCGCAAGATTTGCATCTCCGCTTTCCGAAGGTGCTCGCCGAACGTCGACCGCGAGACGCCCGCTCGGGCTGCAACACGATCCATCTTTTCTCGCGCGGGGAGTTCAAACAAGCCTCCTTCCAGGGCGCTGACCAAGACGTGGACCTGGCGGTCTGTGAGTCCTTCGAACAGATGGACCGGGATCGTCGTGAGCGAGTGGATTCGGTCGAGCTGGTCTCGGGCTCGGTGGGAAAGCACCTCGACCTGTCCGGTCTTCTTGACGTCGGCCACGAACCGCCGCAGGGCGGCGATCGTTGGCGAGACGACGCGATACGTCTCCCAGCCTCCAAAGTAAATCGTCGGAGGGACGACCCAGAGACCTCGTCGGTCGGCGATCTTCGTGACGGACGGCGGGTACGTCCAGCGCGCTTGATGGGTGACGACGAGTGCGGAGGTGCCTTCTTGGGTGATCCTACGCGCACCAATCGTCTCAAGCATCGCGCGCAGGACGCGTTGGAGATCGGCAGGCGACGGCGCGGCGACGTGGAACACGTCACTCTGCGTGCTTGTCCACAAGGCCAATTCCACGTCCGGAAAGGCGACGGACAAGTCGCAGTATGGACAAGGGTGCTGGACTCGGACCCGGGTGTCCAAGAAGGGCATTACGGACACATCGCGTGTGGTGATAAAAAGGCTGGTACCGCCCTAGGGCGGTTCTGAGGCAAAGCCCGGTCGGATCACGCGACGGAGTGACTCGGGATCGGGCTAGGGGATGTACATCCCGATCAGGCTCGACGTCCCGCGATGCCACACCTTCGTACCAAACGCTCGAGCAAGGGCGCGCGCCGCTTCCGGATTCACCCCTGTGTTGTCGGCGACGACAATCGATCCGGAACGGAGCTTCGGCCGAATGGTTTCAAACTCGAATGCGAGGTGCTCGGGAGTCCAAGGGCTATCGTGGCAGTACAGGTCGATCGAGGGGAGGCGATTGATGAGTCGCGGGAGAACGTCCTCGCTCCTTCCCTTTCGCAAGTCCCACCTGGCTTTCAATCGGGAGGGTATCGCCCACCCGGAATCCTTGCCACGTGGAACGCTCCAGGAAAGCTCCCCTCTAGCCCTCTCCGCTGCTTTTTGATATTGCGGCAAGTCAATTGAATGGAGTCGACCTCGGGCGTTTCGCTCGAGACCCATCAGGACATGCGCCGAGGACAGGCCGGAGGAGACGCCGGATTCGACGGCGTGGCGCGGGCGGTGCATCCGCGTAATGAGATACAACTCCAACGGCGCGGGAAACTGAGCGTAGTACGTGCGGCCTGTGCGTTGGAGCGCGCGATGGATCGATCGTTCGGCGGAGACGAGGTCGGTGAATTCACTGAACATGACAAGGATTTCGCCCGTCTCGCGTTCGGTTATATGTTTCAGCCATTCAATATCCGGAAGGGCCCTTCTCCCGAGGAGTTCGACGATTTCCTTCTCCGTCTTCTTGTCCGGCGACGGTCGTCTTGCGTTTTTCCGAGACCCCAACGAATCCGCCTCCACCGGGTTTCCTAGTTGGGCCACTGCTTGCCGTCAAACCATTGCAGCGGCGGAAGGAGCCACCGCAAGGAGCCTTTGGCGTGCCCCGGAAGTCCCTTGCATTGAATGCCGGCGATCGCACCCGTGTGTAGCCTGATTTCCGACTCGGCCCCGAGGAGATCGGCAACGAGATGGTCGATCAGCGGCAAGTGCGAGACGAGCGCGACGCTCTCGGCCGATCTCAATTTTCGAAGGGTTGCGTAGACTTCGGTGACTGGTGTCTCCCCGAGCAAACACGGTTCAACTTGGATCTCTGACTTCAGGTCAAGCGTTTCGCGGGCAATCTCGGCGGTCTCCTTGGCGCGAGCCAATGGACTCGAGAGAATCAGTCCCGGTCGGAAGCCCAGTTCCTTCTCGGCCACGGATACGACCCGTTTCGCCCACAGCCTGCCGGCTGCCGTGAGATGCCGTTCCTCGGTGGTATGCCCCTTCCCTTTCGTCGGCGCTTCGGACTCCCCATGTCGAACGATGTACACCAGCATGTCGGGGTGGATGGAGCGAGCGCTACAAGCGAATTCTACCGCCCGAGGGCGGCTTCGTTGTCACGGACGCTCGATGATCATCGACACCGCGTTGCCGCCGCCGAGGCAGAGAGTGGCGAGGCCTCGCTTCGCAGCTCGATCCTTCATCGCGTACGCCAAGGTCGTGAGGACCCGCGCACCGCTGCAGCCAATCGGGTGGCCGAGCGCCACCGCGCCGCCGTTCACGTTGAGCTTCTCGTGCGGGATCCCGAGCTCTCGCATCACCGCGAGGCTCGCGGCGGCATACGCCTCGTTGTGCTCGAAGAGGTCGATGTCGTCGACGGACAGGCCCGTCTTCTTCAGCAGCTTCCGGACACCCGGGATCGGCGCCTCCATCACCCATTCCGGTTTGACCCCGGCCGTGTTGTAGGCGACGACCCGGGCGAGCGGGGTGACGCCGTGGCGGTCCGCGGCGTCTCGAGACATGACGACCATCGCGGCACCGCCATCGCTCAACTGGGACGCGTTCCCTGCGGTCACCTGACCGCCCTCACGGAAAACCGGCGGGAGCTTCGCGAGCTTCTCGAGGGAGGTGTCCATCCGGATCCCCTCGTCGACCTCGACCCGGCCGGCACCGGGCACCTCGACAGGGACGATTTGCTCCTTGAACCGACCCTCCTGGGTCGCGGATGCCGCGCGTCGATGACTATCGAGCGCGAAGCGATCCATGTCCTCTCGGCTGATCTTGAATCGTTCCGCGACGATCTCGCCCGTGACGCCCATATGGAACTGGTTGTACGCATCCCACAGGCCATCGTGGACCATTGCATCGATGAACGGCACGTTGTTGATCCCGATTCCCCAGCGGGCCTCTTTGACCAGGTACGGGGCGCGGCTCATCGACTCCATGCCCCCCGCCAGGACGACGTCCGCGGAGCCCGCGCGGATCATGTCCGACGCGAACATCACCGCCTGCAGTCCGGAGCCGCACACCTTGTTGACGGTCACGGCGCCGACGCGATCGGGGAGGCCGGCGGACAGCGCGGCTTGGCGCGCCGGGTTCTGGCCGAGGCCCGCGGAGATCACATTGCCCATGATGACCTCCTCGATGTCCGCGGGGACGAGGCCGGTGCGGTTCACGGCCTCGGCGATCGCCGTGCTCCCGAGTTTGACTGCTTCGACGTTGCGGAACGCGCGGCCGTACTTTCCGACGGGAGTGCGACAAGCGCCGGCGAGAACGACGTCCGTCACAGCAGGAGCCTCCGCGCGCTGAAGAACGAACCGCCGCGCTATTAAGATGTTGTCCGGTGCGAGCGGAACCAGTCCATCGTGCGACGCACCCCGTCCTCGTAAGGCGTCGCCGGATATGGGCCGCCCGTCAAGGACCGGTAGAGGGATCCATCGAGCAAGACCGGGTCGTCGAACAGGTACGCCATTTCGTACGCGGAACGTGCCAAGCGGTTGAACAGGCCGACAAATCGAAACGTCCCGCGACCGAACACCCGAATCCTCGGTTCTCCCCAACCGGCCGACGCGTACGCGAGGCGGATGAATTCCCTCGGTGTAATCGGGCGGGGGCCGGGGACATGGACGGCGCGGCCGTGAGCGGCGGGCGTCGCGACAAGTTTCAACATCGCCTCGGCCGCATCGTCGATGAGGATGAACTCGTGCGATGCGTCCGCATCCAGTGGCCATCGGCATGGTTGCCCGCGGACGGCTCCTTCGAAAATCGGCTGGAAGATCTCATGCATGA
>Ga0209690_1000263_pt1 | contig 27684 bp, 25 predicted proteins | sample GraSoiAngelo_150_FD_186164 | JGI IMG/M metagenome (GOLD analysis project Ga0209690, IMG submission 186164) | Grasslands soil microbial communities from the Angelo Coastal Reserve, California, USA - 14_1009_09_40cm (SPAdes) (version 2) | ecosystem: Environmental > Terrestrial > Soil > Grasslands ... | reverse complement strand
ACCCGATGTCGCGCTCACCGCCGCAGCCGGGATGGAGTACCGCAGCGGCTCGATCGCCGGCGGGTTGTTCTACGAGCTGGAGCGCTATGACTTCCCGGACGTGGGCACGGGGCGTCGCCTCGAACAAGTGACCAAACTGACTTTCCGCTTCACCGTGCGTCGGGGTGGCCGCGCCAGCCGGCCGTGAACGCGCTCTTGTGAGGAGCCTGGCAGTCTAGTTGCCCCCACCCGCGGCGATGGCAGCGGCGAGCACCACAGTCGCAAGGCCGCCCGCGCCGGTGAGCGCGAGCCCTGGCACCCAGCCGAACTCCACCCCGAGCGATACGCGCCCGCGCGACTACACTTGGGAGTTGCACGTGGTTGGTCCACAGCCGAGAAACACGGAGCGGCGCACGAGCTCGGGCCGAGCCGCGACCGCAAACCAGTCGTTGGGACTCCACCTCACAAGGCCGAACACGGAGCCCGGTTGCAGGTCGGTGGTGGTAGTCACCAAAGGCGTGCCTAGGGCCAGATCCACCGATCCGGAAGACGGGAGCCAGCGACGGTACCGGACGGCGGGCCCGAGTGCGAACCCGAGTCGGTCCAGGTTCGCGAACACCGACCCGCCAATCGCGTCACGGGTAGTGATGTTGGCCATCAAGCCCCAATCCGCTACTTCGCGCAGTCGCGTGTCGTTGAACTCGTCCCTGCCGAGCACCACGTAGCTACCGAAATTGGTGAGCAGGAACGCGGAGCAAGTGGGTTTGGGCCGTGCCCGGTAACACAGCGGGGCAGGCGTGTGAGCCGCGGTCGAGTCGGGGCCGGCCTGGGCCGAAACGCGCGCGAAGCAAGCCAACAGCAAAACAGGGCAGAGTAGCGTGAGACCACGCATGGCAACCTTTCGGAGTGTAGGAGCTCATGGTTGCCGTCTATCATCAAGTGGTTTTCAAGACTCCGGGGGGTTGCAGCAGTCGAGGGGACTGGCGAGGTTGTCCTGTTCCGGGAGAGGTGGCCGAGTGGCTGAAGGCGGCGGTTTGCTAAACCGTTATAGGGCCTAAAAGCCTTATCGGGGGTTCGAATCCCCCCCTCTCCGTACCGCACCGCCATGACCACGCGCGTTCGCTTCGCCCCCTCCCCGACGGGCTACCTGCACGTCGGCGGCGCCCGCACCGCTCTCTTGAATTGGCTGTACGCCCGCCACGTGGGCGGGAAGTTCCTGCTGCGCATCGAGGACACCGACAAGCAACGCTCCACCGACGAGCACACGAAGGTGATTCTGGACGGGCTCACCTGGCTGGGCCTCGACTGGGACGAGGCGCCCGTCTTCCAGGGGGGACGGGTGAAGCGGCACCAGGAGGTGGCTGACAAGCTGCTGGCCGAAGGCAAGGCTTACATCGAAGAGAGCGCGATCCGGTTTCGCCTGCCGCCCGGCGAGATCGCGTGGGACGACGCGGTGCACGGCCGCATCTCGTTCCAGGGCGAGGATATCAAGGACTTCATCATCCTGCGCTCGGACCGCACGCCGATCTACAACCTCGCGGTCGTCGTGGACGATATCGACATGGCGATCACACACGTGCTGCGCGGCGACGACCACATCTCCAACACGCCGAAGCAGCTCGCCCTGTACCGCGCCATCGGTGCCCAGCCGCCGGTGTTCGGTCACGTGCCGATGATCAACGGCCCGGACGGCAAAAAGCTCTCCAAGCGCCACGGCGCCACCGCGGTGGGCGATTACCAGCACATGGGAATCCTCCCCGCCGCGATGCGCAACTTCCTGGCGCTGCTCGGCTGGAGTCCGGGGGGCGATCGGGAAATCATGACGCTCGACGAGATGATCGGGCTGTTCTCGCTGGAAGGCATCCAGAAAAAGCCGGCGATCTTCGACATGACGAAGCTCGAGTGGATGAACGGGCAGTACCTCTCGATGGCGTCCGCGGACGAGCTGTACCCACTGGTCTCACCCCAGCTCGAGCAGCTCGGGTTGAACGGCAACAAGGACGCCGTCCTGAAGGCGATCGCCGCGGTGAAGACCCGCTCGCGCACCACGCTCGACGTCGCGAAGCAGGTGGCCGTGCGGCTCGACGCGAAATTCGTCGCGTTCGACGACAAAGCGATAAAGGAGATCGCCAAGGATCCGGCGGGTTACAAGGCGTCGCTCGAGGCGAGTGTCGCCGTCCTCCGCAAGACTGACTGGACGCCGGAAGCGCTCGAGAAGACGTTGCGTGCCCTGGCAGACGAAAAGGGTGTCGCTGCCGGGAAGATCTTCCAGCCGATCCGCATCGCGCTCACGGGTGGGACGGTGTCGGAGCCGGTGAACGAGCTGTTGCATGTGGTAGGGAAAGAGGCGGCGCTGAAGCGCCTACAGGCGGCGGTCACGGGGTCCACAGGCTGAACGAGGGGATCCCGGCACATTTTCACTGCATAAGGCACCGCCTCCCGATGCCCAACCCTATCTAACCCGAAAGGCGACCGTCGCTCGTCCGATCTGCGCCCCGGCCGCGTTATCCCATACCTGAACCCGTAGCAGATAGCTGCCGCGCGGGATCTGCTGCGGCGAAAGGTCCAGCACTTCTGTCACCGGTCGTCCCTCCGACCCGGCTGAGGCGCGATCGAACTCGAGGCCGTTCGCTCCCGGCCAATCCTCACGGGCGATGTCTCGCTGGAGATCGTCGCTACGCAGAATCCGATAGGTCACGTGGTAACTCACTCGCTCGGCGCTCACGCGCAGCCCGTACACCTCGGCATAGACTCGGACCGTGTCTTCCGCCGCGAAAGTCAGGCCCCGCTGCAGGTGTCCGAGCATCGCAGGCCGGCTGACGAGCGTGTCGCCGCGCCAAGCCTTCGCCAGCAGGAGGTCGCTGATTGCGGGTCCGGCGTGGAAGGACCGCAGCGTGAGCGCTAGCTCCTGACGACCCAGTGTGTCGCCCTCGCGGGCGTGGGCAAGCAGCACGTATCGTCCGGGGGCCGCCGCCAGGGTGACGCTCCCGGCGTCGCCCTCACCGGATCCCCGCTCGCCCCCGACATCACCGACTAGCGCCGCCGCGAGTGTCCCGGTCGTCGAGACGATTACGAGATCCGTGGTCGCCGCCCCCCCCAGGTTCCGGAACTGCGCCGTCCAGAGGCCGAACTCGAGGGCGGCGGGTTCGGAGGATGCGTCGCGCGTCAGCCCGAGCTGCATGGACGCGAACTGGTCCTGGTTCATCGGCCGGAAGACCATCTCCGGCGTGGTGCGCAGTCCCTTGGAGAACGCGCTCGGCCTGACGAAGCGCACCTCTCCCCACTCGGCGTACCTCCACCGCTCCAATTCGTCCGTGTTGCACTGCGGGTCGACCGTATTGTCCCCACCCAACCTCGACGCGTCCGGTGGCCCGAAGCGCAGGTACATGATTCCGCGGTCGTCCAACCCTGTAGCGAGGTTGTAGCCCACACGCGCCGCCATAGTGTCCGCGCCCCGCAGATCCATCCCCAAGGGAACAAACAGCGTGGGTGAGAGCACCACCCCCATCGCCTCAAGCCCGCGCCGAGTGTTCCTCGGCATGCTCTCCTTCTCCTCAGTGGTGAGATGGGCCGCAGGATCCGTGGCGACGCGAGCACGGTCTCGCACACTGCTCACGCCAGGCAACGGGACGCGTCCACCCGAGTAGTAGGGCGGGAGCGCCTTGAACACTTCGCACCGCAAGTGGAACTCGCGCTCCCCTTGCGCCGGCTCGAGGTTGAGAGTGCGGGCCACACTACTGCGGTGGTATGAGACGAGGGGATGGAGCAGCGGGTAGTGCTTGCGGGCATACCGCAGCCTCGAAAAGTGCTCCACGATCCGGTGGTTGGTGCTCGCGAACAGGTTGGGGTTTCGCCGTGCCCAGAAGCTCTCGAGCCAGGTGCCCTTCGCCTCGGGTGGAACGCCGGCCCACCACGCACGGAGCTCGCTCGGCGTAGCGATGCCAACGACCTGGCGCCACAGCACATTTGCGGAATCCCGCACAGCATACCGCAGCGCCCGGTCGTAGAACACGATCCCAGCCAGTGTGTCCCCTGCCTCGAGCGCGCTCTCCGCCCGCAGCGCGTTCCAGCCGGGGCCGGTAGAGTCTTGCGTGAGTCCGATATCGAGAAGGTGGTCAGCATCCGCGTACCGCTCCTCCTCGATCAGCAACTGCGCGATGCGCAACTGCACCACGGGGTCGGTGGTGTTCGCTTGCAGTCGCTCGATCATCTTCCGCCGACCGCCCGCGTTCCGGTACAACGTAAGCCACTGGTCCCAGGCATCTCTGTAAAGCGGGTCGAGCTCGATCACCCGCTCCAAGCCTTCGCGGGCGATCCGCTCGCCGTCATCGCCGCCGAGCCACAGACCCATGAGAGCGATGCGATAAGGTGGCTCTGGATCGTGGGGCAGAAGCTGTTTCGCTTGCCGATATGACTCTAGTGCTCGGAAGCGACCGGTGGGCATGTGAGCGGCGTGCGCGTCACCCAAGATCATGAACCCGCGGGGGTCACGCCCATGCCGCAGCGTGTACCGCTCCGCGAGTTTGATGGCCTCATCGACCCGCCCCAACTCGAGTTCCGCGGCGGCGGCTCGCAGTTCTGTTGGAACGGTGTCCTGCTGGCCGTGGGGTGGCAGGAGAGTAGCGGCAACGAGAAGTCCTGCGAGTAGCGGGTTGGCCATGAGACCGAACTCCGAAGCAGCGGGGACGGCGAGAGGCCGGGCTAGGGCACCGCCTTGACGGTGTCCGCCTTCGTCGTCGTCGTATCCCCCCTCGCCCGCTTCTGCGCGTCCCGCTCCGCCTGTTTGCGCGCCCGCAGCTCGCGTACGTACTGCCGGAACAGCTGCACCGTCTCGGTGCGGCGGGCGGCCTGCATCAGGTCCTGGCGCATGTCCTCGAGCTGTCGCGCGCGCCGTTGTTCATCATAGTTGCCTTGCGGCAGCGTGATCGGCAGCAGCGCGAGCACCGCCGTGGGGATCTTGATTCCGGCGACGTGGATGTACTGCGAATCGATGCCGATCGTCTTCCCCGCCACTTCGGTGGTCCACGTCGGCTTCTGGCGCGCGCGCTGCTCCTGGTCGATGATCACGTTCAGCGAGTCGACCATGGCGCGCAGCCGGTGCACCGCCACCGAGTCCTTGTGCTCTTCCTCCCCGTACAGGGCGTCGGCCACTTCGCCCGGGAGCGCGGGACGCGGCAGCACCCACAGCCGCCCGTCGCCCACTTGCGGCGGGCTGACGAGATGCGGGCCGATGGCGGCGGAGCTGGCGGCGAGCGCGCTGTCCGGCTTGCCCACCGTCGGTGCGGGCGGCGGAGTGGTCGTGTCGATGACCGGCGCCGGCGCCGGTGGGCGCCCCAGGCCGCCGCTCGGCCCCTTGCCGCGCTTGGTGCCGCCGAACGGCGGCAGCTCCGTGCGGCGCGGTGGCTCGGGCGGGATGATGGTGATGAGCGACTGGTAGCGGTCGATGCGCCACGCGCCGGTGACCGCGAGCGCGACCAGCGCCCCGTGCAGCACGAGGCTCACGACCCACGTCAGGCGGGCCTTGGCGCGCGGGACCTGCCGGGGCTCAAACAGCGGCCAACACCTTTCCGAGACGCTCCGCCGCTTCGACGAGCCGCGGCGTCGCCACGGTGAGCGCGATCCGGAAAAACCCTTCGCCGCCCGCGCCGAACCCGCTCCCCGGCACGGTCACGACGCCTTCCTCTTCGAGTGCGCGGCGCTGGAACGTGGCCGAGGAGAGGCCTTCGGGGAGCGGCACCCACAAGTACAGCGTGGCCCGCGGCGTCTCGGGCTCGAACCCCTGGGCGCGCAGCACCGGCAGCATGGCGTCCCGCCGCTCGCGGAACCGCGCGACGTACTCGCGGGCCAGCTGTTCGGCCTGCGGCAGCACGGCCGCGCCCGCCGCCTGCACCGCGAGGAACGCGCCCGTGTCGACGTAGTTCTTGACGCGCGCCAAGGCGGCGATGAGCTCCGCGCGCCCCGCCGCCCAACCGAGCCGCCACCCCGTCATACAGAACGTCTTCGAGAGCGAGTGAAACTCGACCGCGCAGTCCCATGCCCCGGGGATCTCGAAGATGCTGGGCGCGACGTAACCGTCGTACGTGATCTCGCAGTACGGGTTGTCGTACGCGATCACGATGCCGTGCCGCCGACAGAAAGCGACCGTGCGCTCGAGATACTCGCGCGTCGCCACAGCCGCCGTAGGGTTGTTGGGATAGTTCAAATAGACGAGCCGCGTCCGCCCGATCACCTCCGCCGGGACCTCCTCGAGCTCGAGCAGGAACGCGGTGCGCGGCGTGAGCGCGTAGCGGTACGACTCCCCGCCCGCGAGCACTGTGCCGCCTTCGTACACGGCGTACCCCGGCTCGGGCACCACCGCCACGTCGCCGACGTCGAGCAAGGCCATGGCGAGGTGAGCGATCCCCTCTTTGGAGCCGAGCAGCGGGTGTAGCTCGGTGAAGGGATCGCACTTCACGCCGAAGCGACGTTGGAGATACGCGGCGGCCGCTTCGCGGAACGCCGGGAGGCCGAGCTGGAAGGCGTAGCGGCTCATCGCGGGATCGCGGGCCGCGCGCGCCAGCGCCTCGACCGCCGCGCGGGGCGGCGCCAAGTCGGCGTCTCCCGCTCCGACGTCGATCACGTCTGCCCCCTCCTGGATCAGCCGCCGCTTGCGGGCGGGGATCTCGGCCATGGGGTAGCTGGGCAGGGCGGACAGCCGCTTGCTGAGCCGGGTCAGAAGAAGCCCTCCTCTGAACTGATACGCGCCACAACGTTCCCAGGCTGAAGCCTAAACGTTACGTTTCGAAATGCCCGATCAGCCGCTCGCTCCGGGTGAGCTGCCGGCACCGGGCGTCGAGGGCATCGTAGTCGGCCTTGGCGGAGGCCTTGAAGGCGTCGAATGCCGCCCGGGACGCCCAGCGGTCGATCGTCACGAACCGTCGGGCGATTTCGATGTCGCGCGCCAGCTGCGAATCAAGGAAGCTCTCGCCCCCGCTGCGCCGGAACAACTGCGCCCAGTCGCCGTCGGGCCCGTAGGCCCGGACGAAGTCCTCCTCCGCGCCTGCCTTCGCTTCGAACATCCACACGACCACGAACACAATCTATCCTTGCGCGCCCAGGGCCGCCTCGATCCCGTGCCCCGCGAAGAACTCTTCACACGCGCGCCGCACGTCCTGCCAGGAGCCGACGACCCGCGACGCGGGCGGCAGTCCCTCGAGGATCAGCTGGCCGTATCGTTTGGTCACGATCCGGCGGTCCAGCAGCACCACCGCCCCCACATCTGTGGTACGGCGAATCAGCCGCCCGAACCCCTGCTTCAGCTTGAGCGCCGCGTTGGGCACGAGGTAGTGCGTGAAGCCGTTCAGCCCCCGGGCCTCGAGGCGCTCCAGCCGGGCCGCCGTGAGCGGCTCACTCGGTACCTTGAACGGCAGCTTGGCGAGGATCAGCACGCGCAGCGCGCGGCCCGGGACGTCGACCCCCTCCCAGAACGAATCCGTCCCGAGCAGGATCGCGGAGCCGGCCTCGCGGAACCGCCGCAGCAGCTGGTCGCGCTGCCCGTCACCCTGGACCAGCAGCGGCCAGCGCCCGCCGATCGCCCCGCGCACCGCCTCGGCGGCGCGCCGCAGCGCGCCATGACTCGTAAACAGCACGAACATGCCCCCGTCCGACGCGTGCGCCAGCTCCACCAGCACCCGCGCCACGGCCGCGTCGTGCCCCGGCTCATCGTCGCGCGGCTCGGGCAGGTCGGTCGGGATCCCGAACAGACATTGCGCGGGAAAGTCGAACGGCGAGGCGTGGATCTCGCGCGCCCGCACGCGCGACGGCGGGAGATCGAGTCCCACCCGCTGCTCCAGATAGCCGAAGTCGCCCCCGGCGGCGAGCGTGGCGCTCGTCAGCACCACGGTCTCGACCCGGTCGAACAGGTTGTCCTTGAGAATCGGCGCCAGGTCGAGCGGCACGGCGGCGAGCGACACGTTCGGGGTCTTCCGCCCGCGGCGCTCGAGCCAGCGGACGGCGGCGGGCACGCCCGCCGGGGGCCGGAGCGCCGCGGTGAGCCCGACGGCGATCGCATCGAGCCGCCGCACCACGCCGCGCAGCTCGGCGATGAGCTGGGCGCGCCGCTCGGAGGGGTCGTCGAGCGACAGGCGATCGGCGATCGTCTCGACGCCGTCCCGGAGCCGGGAGAAGCCGAGCAACAGGTTGTCGAGCGCCACGTCGAGGCCCTGCGCCCAGACGTCGTCGCGCGCGAAGTCGTCGGTGAGCCGCAGCACGGGGGTGGGTCCGGGCTCCGCGTCGAGCCGGCGGGCGAGCAGGGCGAACAGCGCGTCGGCGGCGCGGCGCGCCGCGCCAAGCGCGTCGAACAAGCTCTGGTGCACCAGGTCGCGACTCGCCGCCGAGAGCAGGTCATCGCGGCCGGCGAGCACCGCCCCGAGGGTCGGCAGGAGCCCGCGGCCGTTCTTCTCGAGCCGCGAGAGCAGCCGCTGCACGCCGAGCATGCTCACCTGAGCGCCCAGGTGCATCGCCGCGACGTCCTCGAGGTGATGCGCCTCGTCGAGCACGAGGCGCCGGTACGGCGGCAGAACCGCCGCCTCCTGCCAATTGTCGCTCGCCATGCGCACGGCGAGATCGCTCGCGAGCAGGTGATGGTTCACCACCACGACGTCCGCCTCGGCGGCGCGGCGGCGCGCCTGGAACAGGAAACACTGCTCGAAGTGGGGGCACTTGAGCCGCGTGCACAGGTCGGATTCGGCGGCAACGGCGTCCCACACCTCGGCCGCGGGCTCGTCCGGCAGATCCGACAGGCTGCCGTCGCTCGTCTGCCCCGCCCAGGCGGCGAGCGCCTCCAGCTCGGTCGCGCGCTCGTCCTCGAACAGTGAGCCACGGGCATCGCGTGCCTGCTCGAGCCGCGCGAGGCAGAGGTAATTGCGCCACCCCTTCAGCAGCGCGAACGAAGGCGAGTGCTCGCCCGTCCCGAGCGCCCGGGCGAGAATCGGCAGATCCTTGCCGACGAGCTGCTCCTGAAGGTTGATCGTGTTGGTGGAGACGATGGTGCGCTCGCCGTTCTCGCGCGCCCACACGAGTGCAGGTGCCAGGTACGCGAACGACTTGCCTACGCCCGTGCCCGCCTCGAGCAGCGCGACGCCGCCGTCGTTGTACGCATCGGCGATGTAGGCCGCCATGTCACGTTGGCTCGGCCGATCTTCGAAGCCCCCGAGCGCGCGGGCCACCGGACCATGAGGGGCGAGCAAGCCGGCGACATCGAAGGGATCGAGCCGCGTCGTCGCGCGCGGGCGGGGGCATTCGACCACGACATAGCAGTCGGTGACGTCGTTGTCCACGATGGCGAAGCCCACACCTCCGTCGTGCAGGCGGGCGGCGACGCTCAGGTCGGCCCCCGAGGGCTCGAGTGCGCCGCTCGGGTGGTTGTGCAGCAGCAGCTCCCCCCGCTGCGCGATCCCCGGCAGCGCGAGCACCGCGTCGACCGTGCCGCGCGCGACGGGGCGCGCCTCCACGAGGCGGCCGTGCGCGTCCGGGCGCGCCACGAACGACACTTCGCGCCCGTGGGCCGCGGCGATCTCCGCGCGCACCTGCTCACGGACCGCGGGCGACAGGCGCTCCACGCTCACGTCTTGAGCTCGCGCTTCTTGGCGGCGGGAAACAGCACGTTGTTGAGGATGAGGCGGTACCCCGGCGAGTGCGGGTGCAGCGACAGGTCCGTCGGCGGATCACCGATCTGGTGCTGCTGATCTTCCGGATCGTGCCCGCCGAAGAAGGTCCACGTTCCCTTGCCGTGATCCCCGTGGATGTACTTCACCCACGCCGCGCCCTCTTCGTCGCCCAGCACCGACACACTTGGCTTCAGGCGGCTCCGCAGAAACGACGTGGTGAGCCCGTAGAAATCGGGGATCACCTGGCGATGATTCTGCACCAGCATCGTGGGGACAGGGTCGATCTTGGCGCTGAAGTTGAACAGCTTGAACGCGCCGAGCGGCTGGCGACGCGGCCCGGCGTTCACCTGGTGGCCATCGATGTCGGAGAAGCTCGCCACCGCCGGGTTGGGCTCGACGTGCGCCCCGGTGAACGCCAGGGCCTTCGACCAATCGAGCTTGGCGTCCGCCTGCGGATCCATCGGTGTGCCGTCGGCGAAGGCGGCGGCGATGTCGACGCGCTCGGCGGCGAGGGCGAGGTCGATCGTCTCCGTCGCGGTGCACATCGCAAACAGGAACCCGCCGTTCGCCACGTACTCGCGGATCTTGCGCGCCACCGCCTTCTTCAAGTCCGGCACGGTGGCGAGGCCGAGCCGCTTGGCGGCATCGCTGTTGAACCGCACCATCTCGGCGAGCCACGGAGCGCCGCCGTAGATCAGAAAGAACTTCGAATACTGGCCGGTAAAATCCTCGTGGTGCAGATGCAGCCAGTCGTAGTTCGCGAGCTTCCCCGCCATCACCTCGAAGTCCCACACCGTGTCGAACGGGATACCGGCATACTGCAGCGCCATGGTCACGGCGTCGTCCCAGGGCGGCGCGTTGGGCGGCACGTAGACAGCCACCTTGGGCGCCTTCTCGAGCGGCACCGCGTCCATGTTGCTCGCCTCGATCTCGCCGCGGATCCCGGTTACCCGGCCGTCGTCCACCGGCTCGGCCTTCACACCCCCGAGCGCCGCGTCCCTCCGGACCGCCTCGCCGTCGGGCACGAGGAACGCGCCGCTCCGGTAGTTCAGGAGCCACTCCGCCTTGATGCCTGCCTGGATGATGCGGTACGTGACGCCGTAGGCCTTGAGGTGATCGGTCTGAGCGTCGTCCATGGGAATAAGGAGAGACGGGTAGACGGGTAAACGGGTAGACGGGTAGTAGCCCAGCAAGTCGGCGCCAACCGCCGATCCGCCGATCCGCCCGACCGTCTGAAGGAATTCCCGCCGCCTCACGACTTCGGAATCGCTCCTTTCGCACGCTCCAGCTCCCGGCGCGCCTCGGGCACGACCGCGCTCTCCGGGTAGGCGAGGATCAGGTGCTCCAGGTGCGCGATCGCTTCCGCCGTCTTTAGTTGGCGGAGCAGCAGCCGCGCCCACTCCAGCTCGGCGGCAGGCGCGGCCGCGCTCTTTCCAGGGGTCCCCGCCACCTCCGCGAACAGAGTCAGTGCCGTTTGCTGCTGCAGTGCGTCCAGCCGGACCGCGACGCGGCCCGCCAGCAGCAGGATATCGGCCCGGCCTTCCCCCCCACTTCCCCGCGTTTCCAGACGCGCGGCCGCAAGCCGCAAGGACTGGACGGCGCGGGCCGAGTCCCCGCGGGCGAGGAGCAGCAACGCGCTCCCCAGCTCCGGGAAGCGATCGCCCGGAAGCTGCTGCAGCAGGGCGAGGACGCCCGAGCGCTCGGTAGCGTCGCGCCGGTCCCCGGCGTACGGACCCGCGGCCCGGAACATCTCCTGTGCCTCTTTCATGTCGCCCGAGTAGAGCGCCACCCAGCCGCGCAGCGCCAGCGCATCGACGCTCGAGTCCGCCAGGAGCACCGAGTCGGCGAGGTCCAGCTCGCCGCGCTGGATGCGCGCCCGCGCCAGCTTGAGTCGCAACGCCGCGCGGTCGTCTTCGGAGAGTCTGGACTCCGCTCCGAGCCGGGTCGCAGCCTCGCTCAGCTGGCCGTCATCGATCAGGGCTTCCACGAGCGCACTCTGGGCGAGCGCCTGCGCATCGGGCGGCGCCGTGGAGTCGGCCGCCACCTGCGCCAGCACGCGCCGAGCCGCGACGCGGTCGCCGGCCCCGAGAAACGCCCGCGCCGCCTCCGCCCGGGCCCGCACCGCCAAGGGCTCGGGAACCATGTCGGCGTAGCGCGCGAGCGCTAGTGCCCGGACGCGGCGCGCGTCGGGAGTGTTCCCGCCGTTCGCCAGGTCGGCGAAGCGCCGCAGGGCGGTCGCGGCGTCGGACGACGGCTCCGCGACGGCCGGCGCGAAGACGCTCCAGGCGCGCTCCGGCTGGCCCCAGCCGAGCAGCAGCTCGCCCGCGAGCCGGCGCTCGAGCGGTTTGGGCTCCGGCGCCAGGATCGCGCGCACGATCCGTTCCCGCTGCTCCACCGGCGCCTCGGCGAGCGAGCTCGCCGCGCTCAGGAGCTGCGCGGGTGCCTCGCTCAACGCGGCCGCCCATTCGCGCGCCGCCTCCTCCCACTCGCCGACGCGCTCCAACAGCTCGCCCAGTTCGATGCCGAACACCCCGGGCCGTCCCAGCGCGCGCCGTCCGAATAGGAACACCTGGCGCGCCTCGTCGAAGCGGTGCACGTCCTCCAGCGCGATGGCCCATTCGCGGTACGGCGCCTCGGCGCGCGGCTGCTCGGCGGTCCAGCGCTGCGCCACGGCGCGCGCGCTATCCGGCTCGTTCAACGCTACGTAGGTCCGCAGCAGCACGGCCCGCAGAGCCGCGTTCCCGGGACTCGCCGCCACGGCGCGCTGCGCCGCGGGAAGCAGCTCCGGTAGCCGGCTGAGGGACGGCAGCACGCGTTCGAGCCCGAGCAGCGCCGCCAGGTTCGTGGGCTCCCCGCGCAGCGTCGTGAAGTACACGGTCGCGGCCCGCTGGTACTGACCTGCCCGCTCCAGCTCGAAGCCCTGGCCGATGGCCTGGCCACGGGCGCCGTGCGCCGAGACCAGCAGCAGCCCGAGAACCACGAGCTCAGCGCGGCTCGGGCGCATTCAATCTCCGGAAGTACTCGAGCACGAGCCGCCGCTGCTCCGGCGTGAGCCCCGACAGCTCTTCCCACGTCGGATAGCGCAGCCTGGGCCCCCCGCCCGTGGCGCCGGGCTTGAGCAGCGCGGGAAGGTGCACACTATCGCCGGTGGCCGGGCGACTGCTGCGTTCCTTGCTTTCGTCGGGCTCGCTCCCGGACAGGGTCCGGCCGGCGTCGAGCAGGCGGCGGTACAGCCGCTCCTGGCGCTGGATCGTCTGTTGGTCGAGACGGCCCGCGTCCAGTTGGCGCGCCAGCTCTCGCGCCTCTTGCGCCAGCGCGCCCGCCGCGCCGCTCCCACCCTCGGCTTGCAGCCGCTCGAGTTGCTGCGCGAGCGCGCGCTGGCGCGCGGCGATCGCGCGCAGCTGCTCGAGCACCGCCTGACCGCTCGGCCCCATCATGGGAAGGAGTCCGCGCGCCGCGCCGTTCAGCCCTTGTTGGTCGCGCGCCATCCGCGCGAGCTGCTCGACCGCCTCGGCGAACCCGCTCCCCGACCGCGCTCCCGCGACCTGGCTGCGGCTCCGCGCGAGGGCGAGCGCGGTGGCGTTGAGCGCATCCACTGCCTGTTCCGCCAGCGCCGCGGCCTCACCGGTGTTCGGATCCCCCTGCTCGAGCTGCTCGCGCGCCGCGGCCATCTGGCGCTTGGCAAAGCCGAGCGCCCCCTCGAGCTGCGGCGAGACGAGCGCATGCTTCCCCGCCGCCTCGCGGATTTGCCCCTCCACTGCCGTCGTCCCCTCCTCGACAGACGCCTGGCGCGAGCGCGTCGCGGGACCGCCCTCCCCGCGGCGCAGCGCTGCGGCCACTTGTTGCTCGCGGTCCGCCAACGCCGCCGTCTCGGACAGCGCGCGGTCGAGCGCGCCGAGCGTCTCCTGGCGCCACGCGCCGGCCAGCGAGTCGCGTCGCGTCCGCAGTGCGTCGGGAAGTCCCGCCAGCTGCTGCTCCGCCGTCTCGCCGGACCGCTGCGCTCCAGCCTGGTCACCCTGCCCCGCCGACTCGGCGGCGCGCTGCATCGCGCTCTGCGCCTGCCGCGCGGCCTGCTGCGGCGCCGCGAGCGGGGCCTCGCTCCCGGACGGCAACCCGAGGTCCTTCCCCACCTGCTCGATGCCGTGCGCCAGCGAGTCGGCTCGCTCCTCGAGCGCGCGCTCCCGCGCCGCCGCCGCGCTGTCCGGGCGCCGCGCGTCCGTGTCGTTCCATTCGGCCTGGCGCCGCTTCAGGTCTTCCGCGTCGGCCGCGAGCGAGGCGAGCGCGCCCTCCGACGCGGCGCGCTGGAACAGCTCGCGGCTCCGCTCCAGCTCGGCCTTGAGCTGCTGCTGCGCTTCGGCAAGCCGCTGCAGCGCCTGCCGCGTGGCGTCCGGGTCGAGCTTGGCGAGCGCCTCCTGCAGCTCGCGGAGTCGCTGCTCGAGCTCGGGCGTGACCGCGCGCTGCAACAGCTGCTGCACCTCGCGCAGCCGCGCCTGGAATGCCGAGTCGTCGATCCCCGCGGCCTGCGCGGCCCGCGCGATCTCCTCCACGGCCTTGGACAGCTCCTGCACCCGCTGCTCCAGCGCCTCCTGCTCGTGCGCCACCGCCTGCGCCCGTTCGGTCGCCTGGAACGGCAGCGTGCCGGGCTGCACGCCCGGCGGCGGCCGCCGCCCCCCTCCCGCCGTCTCGTCACGGGAGCGCTGCTGCGCCAGATCGCCGGTGCGCTCACCCAGGTCGCGTTGCGAGCCCGCGATCGAATCCGCGGTCTCGACGAGGCCGCGCGTCGCGGCCCGCAGCGCCGCTCGCACCTCCTCGAGGCTCGGCAGCCGCAGGGCGATCTCCGCGCTCCGTCCCACGTGCGGCGCCGGTGCGTTATCCCACGCTTCCACACGAAGCCGCAACGTGTCGCCCGGCAGCAGGCCGCGCCGCGCCGCGTCCAGCTCGCCCTGCACGATGGCGCGGTCACCCACGCCGCTCACGTCGAGCGACTCGCGCACCCCGTCGCCGACCTTCCCGGTCCGGCTCACGCGCCAGCTCACGACTTGGAGGCGCGACAGCCCATGGTCGTCCCGCACATCGATCACCAGCGGCTGGCGCAGCGACATGGGGAGGGTCGTGTCGCGGCCGGGCACCGGCACGGTGACCACCGGGGCCGAGTCGGGCACCACACGCAGCGCCAGCTGCGGCGCCTCGCCCTCGAGCGCCCCCCCGTCGGCCGTCGCGACGTCGAGCCGCCACGTGCCGGAGACGATCGGCGCGAGCCGCCCGGCGAACCGCGCTCCCGTGACGGCGAGCCGCGACACGGCGCCGCCCTGCCGCCACGCGACCGTCGCGAGCGGCACGCTCGCGGCCCCGCTCGTCACAATCACCGTGCCCTCGGGCACCGGGATCGTGTCGCCGCCTGGGACGAGTGGCTCGTCGGGACGCGCCAGATATGCGGGATACCGCGCGGTCAACTCGAGGGCCGCCACGAAGGCGGGCAGTGCGACGGTGACCCGCCGCTCCGCGCTGGAGCGCCCGCCGCTCGACGCCCGCAGGAATACGTCGGCCTCGAGCGGGCCGATCCGGCGGACCGCGCGCCCCACCGAATCGAGCGCCAGGCTGGCGGCGCGCCACGGCTCGCCCGGCCCCCGGGTCCACAGCGTCGCGCGCGAAGCGGCGGGGACTTGGACCGTGACGGTAACGCTGTCGCCGCGCCGCACGGTCGCGCGATCGACCCACAGGCGTACCGGCATGCGTGCGGCGGCGAGCGTGCGCAGCGGGTGCCAGAACGCGGCAGCGCGACCCGCCGCCGGTGCCGAGGCGACGAATAACGCACCGCCCAGGGCCGCCGCGCCAAGCCCCACCACCACGCCGCGCCGCGTGCCACGCGCCAGCGCCCGCCGGATCCCCGGTGCGGCGCGCTCCACCACCGTCGCGGCGCGCGCGTCCGCCAACGCGAGCAAGCTCGCGCTCAGTCCCCCCAGGCGCGGCGGTGGGGCCAGCACGCCGACGACGCTGCCGGCTCGACCGCCGCCCTCTCGCTCCGCGAGGCGGCCGAGCTCTGGCGGGGCCGTCGCGCGCCGCACGCGGCGCGCGGCCCACGCGGCGACCGCCGCCACCCCGGCGATCGCGAGCCACGCCGCGATCACGCCGGCGACGCGCGGCGCGAGGCGCACGCCGAGCGCCGCCAGCGCAGCGGCGAGGCCCGCGCCGGCGAGCAGCACCGCCGTCGCGCGGGCGCGCGCGTGCGGCAGCCCGAGCCGCCCCAGCCGCGTGGCCGCGCCCCGTCCCGTCACCGGGTGGAGCTCACGGCGTACGTGAAGAGATTGACGCCCATGCGCAACGCGGCCTCGTGCAGTTCTGGGGTGTCGTGGTGGACCTCGGGGTCCTCCCACCCGTCGCCCAGGTCCGTTTGATAGGAATAGTATACGACCAAACGGTCACCCAAAAAAATGCCGAACCCTTGTGCCGGGAGGCCGTCGTGCTCGTGGATCTTGGGGAGGCCCTTCGGGAACTCATACGGTACGTGATAGATGGGGTGTGTCAACGGGACTTCAACGAGGGGACGGTCCGGAAACACACGCGCGATCTCGCGCCGGAACGACTTGTCCATGCCGTAGTCGTCGTCCGCATGGAGGAACCCGCCCTGCTCGAGGTAGCGACGCAGGATCGGCACTTCTTCGGCCGCGAAGCGCACGTTGCCGTGTCCCGTCATATAGAGGTAAGGGACGTCCCACAGGCCGGGGCTCGTCAGGGTCACGACCCGTTCCCGGTCGCCCACCGCGAGGCGGGTGCGTTGGCGGATCGCGCCGAGCAGATTCACGAGTTTGGAGGGACCGCTGTACCAATCGCCGCCGCCGTCGTAATGCAGGCGGCCGATCGTTAGCGATGCTACTTGCGGATGGCGGATTGCGGATTGCGGATTTGACAGGCCGAAGCTCCGGGTGCCCAATCCGCAATCCGCAATCCGCCATCCGCAATTCGAGCGGCCGGCGAGCGACAGCCCGAGCGCGCAGCATAGACACGTCAAGCGCTTCATAGTTCGTTGACGAGCCGATACGCGGTGTTGCGCGTGATCCCGGTCTCCTCCGCGAGGCGCTCGGCTGCATCTTTGCGCGTCATCCCCTGCGCGAGCAGCGCGCGGGCGCGGGCTCCCGGATCGGGGGGCCGCTCTTCCCGGACGGGTTTGCCGGTCCCCGAGACGACGACCGTGACTTCGCCGCGGGCGGGGGCCTCCGCGTAATAACCCGCGAGCTCGACCAGGGTCCCGGCGCGCGTCTCCTCGAATACTTTCGTCAGCTCGCGCGCCACGGCGGCGCGCCGCTCGCCGCCGCACGCCGCCGCGAGATCCTCGAGCAGCGCCGCCACGCGCGGCGGCGCCTCGAACAACACCACCGTCCACTCGCTCTTCGCGACCGTGTCGAGCAGCCGGCGCCGCTCGCTTCCCTTGCGAGGGAGAAACCCTAGGAAGAGATAGCGGTCGGCCGAGAGACCCGACACCGCGAGCGCGGCGGCGACCGCCGTCGGACCGGGCACGGTCACGATCGGGACGTCGCGCTCGCGCGCGGCGGCGACGAGGAACGCCCCGGGATCGCTCACGGTGGGGGTGCCCGCGTCGGTCACGAGCGCCACGTCCTTGCCCGTTCCCAGCAGGTGGAGGATGCGGCGCAGCGCCGAGTCGGGGGAGTGCGCGTGGAAGCTCACGAGCTCCGCGTCAGAGCCGACGTGGACGAGCAGTGTCTTCGTGTGCCGCGTGTCTTCAGCCGCGACCGCGGCCGCCTGCTTCAGGGTCAGTGCGGCGCGAGGGGAGAGGTCGTCGAGGTTGCCGAGCGGCGTCGCCACGACGTACAGGGTGCCGGACATGTCACCACGTCACCGGCCACGGCAGCTGCCCGTAAAACCCCGCGGATTGCAGCACGTAGCGATGCTCGCGCGTCGCCTCGCGCAGAATCTTGGGTGCGGTGCCGGGCATGATGACCTCGACGCCCTGGAGCAGCTGGCGTGACCAGTCCATCAGGGCGGCGGCGAGCTCCTCCGGCTGCACGACGGCGTCCGGCGTTTCGGCGCCGCGCGCCGCGGACAGGATCCCGATCGCCTTGTGCTGCTCGAGGATGCCGGCGCTGACTTTCTGAGCGCGCCGCTTCGCCTCGCCGGGGAACTCCTTCTCCACTTCGTCGACGATACGCCAATACAGCTCCCGGTAGGTGTTGATCAGCGCGTTCGGCGCCTGCTGCGGCAGCTCGGCGGCCGCCGGGAACAGCACCGCCGAGATGGCGGGCGCGGCGCCGCCCGACGCGGCGTGAAACTGCGTCTCGAAGAACTGCCCCACCGGCTGCTCGTCCGGCTTGTCGCAGTAGTAGCCGCCCACGAACCGTCCGTCCTCGAACCGCGCGTACGAGACCCGCCCGTCCGAGATCAGCTCCAGCACGCCGGTCACCTGCTCCTGCTGCAGCGCCGGGAACAGGGCGCCGGGGCTGCCGGCGTCTACGGCGCGGGGCTGGAGCGGCACGGCGCACGACTGATACATCCAGGCAAGCTGCTCCATCGGCGCGGCGCAGTATGCAAGATCGCCGCGCTCCACTTCCGCTCGCATGCGCTTGAGCGCCTCGGTGATCGTGACGACCTGGCGGCCCGCCGGGTGAAGCGTGGCGGCGTTGACCGCCTCCCCCTTGCGAAAGAACACGAGCAGGCATTCATCCGGGAGGTGGGCCGTGATGTATCCGTCCACGCGGCCGTCACGGTCGCGCTTGCCGAAAGCCAGCAGATTGTCGAGGTGGATGAAGGCGAGGCGGGTACGATGAATCAGCCGGTTCACCTGCGGGAAGGTCAGGTCCGCGAGGCGAACCGGCGAGTTCATCAGGCGAGCGGTGCTCGCGCGCATGGCCCTCCGGGGAGGATGCTACGACAAATGCTGCTGGATCTTCTGGACGAACACGGGCTTCGGATACGCCCCCACCAGCGTGTCGACGTGGCGCCCGTCCTTGAAGAATAGAATACTCGGAATCGAGCGTACGTTAAAGCGCATCGCCGTCTGCTGGTTCGCGTCGACGTCCAGCTTCGCGACCTTCAGCTTGCCCTGGTACTCTCCGGCAAGCTGCTCCAGGATGGGCGCCACCATGTGGCATGGGCCGCACCACGTCGCCCAAAAGTCCACGACGATGAGCCCCTTTTGTTGCTCGACCTCGTGGCCGAACGTGGCGTCGGTGACCGCCACGGGATGTAGATCTGGCATGACACTCCACTCCCTCTGATGCAATCGTTATGTTGACGGGCAAATGACAGACATCCCCGCCCGCGTCGCCCACGTCGGCATCGCCGTGCCGAGCATCGCCCACGCCCTGGCCTTCTACCAGGACATTCTCGGCCTGGAGCCGGGGCGTCCCGAAGCCGCCGATGGCGCGACGATCGTGGGCCTCACGCTGGGCGACGTGCAGATCGAGCTGCTCGAGCCCCGCGACCCCGCGAGCCCCGTGGCGCAGTTCCTCGCCCGGCGCGGCCCGGGGATCCATCACATCTGCTACCGCGTGCCCGATCTCGACCAAGCGCTCGAGCGTTGCCGGGCCGCCGGCTACCGGCTCGTCGATGAGCACCCGCGCCGCGGGGCCGGGGGCCGGCGCATCGCCTTCTTGCATCCGCAAACGACCGCCGGAATCCTGCTCGAGCTGACTGAGTAAATCTAACGCCGCCCGATGGTGGATCGTTCCGCGCCACTACGGCTTGCAGCCGGCCGCCGGATTGCCCGCGATGTCCAGGTGGACGTCGAGCACGAGCCACGTACCGCTCTTGGCGCGCACGAGGTCGATCGGCAGCACGACGTTGCAGCCGTTGGCGCGCTGCAGCTCGACGCGGAAGCTCCGCTGGTTCTCCTGCCCCGGCACCGACAATGGGCCCTCGACCACACGGTAGCCGGCATGGTTCAGATAGCGCTGGATGACCGCGACCCGCTGATTGAGCTCTTCGGCCTTCATCCAGTCGGCGGCGGGTCCGCGCTCCGTGCCCCACAGGACGCCCATGCGCTTCGCGTCGTTCGCCTTCACGGCCGAGAGGAACTGAGCGAGCGTCTCGTTGAGCGACTGGGGTGCGGGCGTTCGGCTCCCGCCGCCTCCGCACGCGAGGGAGCCCAGCGCGACGAGCACGGCCAGTCGTGGTTTCACGGAGGATCCTGGGGCTGGACGAAGTGAACCGAAGGTAAGACGCCATGCGGCTGTACGTCAACATTGATCACGTCGCGACGCTGCGCGAAGCGCGCCAGACCGCCGAGCCCGACCCGGTGCGCGCGGCGGACCTGGCCGAGCGCGCCGGTGCCGACGGCATCACGGTACACCTGCGCGAAGACCGACGGCACATCCAGGACGCCGACGTGCGCGCCCTCAAGGCGTCGGTGCGCGGCGTGCTCAACCTCGAGCTCGGCGCCCACGACGAGATCGTGCGCATCGCGTGTCGCGTGAAGCCGTTTCAGGCGACGCTCGTCCCGGAGCGGCGCCGGGAGATCACGACCGAAGGCGGCCTCGCGCTGCGTAGCCCCGACCGTAAGGTCGGGGCGGCCGTGCGGCGCCTTACGGACGCCGGCATCCGCGTGAGCCTGTTCATCGACCCGGACCTGGCGACGATCGACCGCGCCGCCGAGCTCGGCGTGCCCGCGATCGAGCTGCACACCGGCCGGTACGCGCACACCTGGCGGAAGGGCGACGCGGCACTGCGTGTGCTGCGGCGTGCCGCCGCGCACGCCAAGGCGCGCGGCCTCGCCGTGCACGCGGGTCACGGGCTCACCTACCAGAACGTACAGCCGGTCGCCGCGATCGCCGAGATCGAAGAGCTGAACATCGGGCACTCGATCGTGAGTAACGCGGTGTTCTGGGGGATGGAAGAGGCGGTGCGGCGCATGCGAAAGCTCGTGGACGAGGCGCCGCCGCTGACGGCCGAAAGCTGATGGCTTATGTTGTAGCTCCATGACCGAACCCAACAAGCCGCTTGGCATGTCGGACTTCTTCGCGCTCGAGGCGGGGGAGTACCTGGAGCGCCTCGACGGGCTGCTCGCCCAAAGCGAGCACCCCAGCGCCGACGAGCTGGTGCGGCTGGCCCGGGCGCTGCGCGGCAGCGCGCTGATGGCGAACCAGCAGGCGATCGCCCGGGCGGCGGCGGGCCTCGAGTCGCTGGCGCGCGCGGTGCATGACGGCCGGCGCAGCTGGGACGGGCAAACCAAGCAGCTGGGCGTGCGCGCGGTGGACGACCTCAAGATCTTCGTGCGCCGCGCGGGCGCGTGGACCGACGCGGACACGGCGAAGGCCGAGGCGCTGGGCCAGGAGCTCGACCAGGTGGCGGGACGGCCGTCGGCGCAGATCCGCGCCGCCGAGGCGCTGGGGCTCGACGCGGGCGCGCGGGCGTTCATCGCGCGCGAAGGAGCCGCCATCGCCAGCGCGCTGGACCGCGCCGCCCAGGCGCTGCGCGCCAACCCGCTCGCGCACGACCCGCTGCAGCACGTGCTGCGTGCCCTCCAGCCGTTGCGCGGGCTGGCCGCGCTCGCTGATCTGCCGCCGCTCCCCGATCTGCTCGACGGCATCGAGCGCACCATCGCCGACCTGTCGCGCTCGGGGCTCGAGCCCCCAGGCAACGTGGCCGAGCTGTTTCAGACGGCGGCGACGGCCATCGCGCGCTCGGCCCGCGACGTCGCCGAGCGCGGCCGTCCCGACCCGGAAGGCGCGGAGTTCCGCAAGTTCGCCGCGCTGCTGGTCCAGTCGATGGAGAGCGAGCCGGACGTCGTGTCGATCGGCGCGCTCTACTACAACGATTCGGGACCCCACCTCGTCTCGCGCGGCGTGCCCGTGGCCCGCCCGTCGACGCTCGGCCGGCTCGAGCTGGTGAGCCATGGCGAGCACCTGCGCCAGGCGGCGGATTCGCTCGAGCGGGCGCCGAGCACCACGCAACGGGAGCTGCGCGCGCACACGCTGGGGAGCACGTTTCGCGCGCTCGCGAACGCGGGGGGCGGCATTCTGGCGGACCGCGTCGCCGAGTTCGCCGTCGCGGCGCGCGACGCCGTCGCTAACGGCAGCGCGGTTGGCCACGCCGCGGCGTTCGCCGCCGAGCTGCGGCGCGTCGGGGACCTGCTTGTCGGCTCGAGCGCCGGCGACGAAGACGCGCTCGCCGCCGAGCTCGCTCCCGTGATCGAGCGGGTCAGGAGCCTCGGCGCGTCGGGGGCGACAGTCGCGCCGCCGGCCCCCGTCCCCGCGTCGCCGCCCCTGCACCGTCGGCCCGCGGCCGCACCGCCCCCTCGCGCCCCGGCCCCCGCCCCCGCCCCCGCTGTCGAGACGCTCGACCTCGCCGGCTCGTGGGCGGCGTACGAGCGGCTGGTGCAGGCCGGCATCGGATCCGCATCGCTCCAGGAGCTCGTTGCCGTGAAGGATGTCCCGCCGCAGGAGACCCTGCCGATCGTCGATATCCGGACCCTGCTCGTTGCCGCCGTCGACCGTCCCTAAACCTCCGAGCGCGTCTCACGCGTCCCGTTGGGCGTGGGTCGTGGGGCTCGTGGTCACGCTCGCCTTGCTCACGTGGGCGCTGCACGACATCGATCCACGTGAGCTGGTCGGCCACCTGCGGCGCGCCGATCCGCTGCTGCTGCTCGCCGCGGTCGCGCTGGCGACGCTCACCTTCCCGTTGCGCACGCTGCGCTGGCAGCTGATCCTCCGGGACGTCGGGGGCCAGCGCCTCCCGCTGCTGCCGCTGTGGCACGCGACGGCCATCGGCTTCATGGCGAACAACCTGCTGCCGGTGCGCGCCGGGGAGTTCGCGCGCGCTTACGCGGCGCAGCAACAGCTCCCGGTGCGGTTCAGCACCGCGCTCGCGTCGGTCGGCGTGGAGCGCGTGCTCGACGGGCTCTTGCTGGTCGGCCTGATGATGCTCGCCATCGCTTCCCCGGCGTTCCCCGGTCACGCCCAGATCGGCATGACCTCGGTCTCGCGAATCACGGTCGGCGCCGCCGTATTCTTCGGCGCCGTGCTCGTCGTCGCCGTGCTCGTCGTGCACCGGCCGGCGCCGTGGCTCACGCTGCTCCGCCGCGCCACCCACGCCGTGCTCCCCGAGCGCATTGCCGCGCGGCTCACCCGAATCGCTGAGGGGCTGATCGCAGGGCTCGAGGTGCTGAAGAGCCCGGCCCGCTTCTCGGGGGTGCTCGCGTGGTCGCTGCTGCAGTGGCTCGTCAACGCGGCGGCGTTCGCGGCGTGCTTCCGCGCCTTCGGTCTCGCCGTCCCGCCCGAGGGCGCGTTGTTGCTGCAGGGTATCATCGGGTTCGGGGTCGCGCTCCCGGCCTCCCCCGGGTTCGTCGGCGTCTTCGAAGCGGCCACGCGCGTCACGCTCGCCATCTACGGCATCGATGCGACTCGAGCGGTGAGCTACGCGTTGGCGTACCACGTGAGCACGTTCCTGCCGATCACGCTGCTCGGTCTGTACTCGTTGTCGCGCCTGCGGATCCACCTCGGCGAGCTGCGCGAGGCGGCCGCGACCGGAGTCTGACGTGGCGGTCGACCGGGTACGCATCGCGGCGCACGCGAAGCTCAACCTGCTGCTGCGTATCCTGGCGCGCGAAGCAGCCTCAGGATATCACCAGATCGAGACCGCCTTCGCGCTGCTCGAGCTGGCAGACGAGCTCGTCGTCACCCGCGCGAGCTCCGGCGTCGCGCTCACGGTGCACGGCCCCGATCTGGGCCCCCCGGAGGCCAATCTCGCGGTGCGCGCCGCCCGCGCCGTGCTGGAAGCGAGCGCCGCCACGTTCGGTGTGACGATCGAGCTAACCAAACGGATCCCTGTGCGCGCCGGTCTGGGGGGCGGGTCGAGCGACGCGGCGGCCGCGCTGCACGCCGTGAACGCGCTCGCGGGCAATGTCGTCCCCCGCCACGAGCTGCTCCATTTCGGCGTTCGACTGGGCGCGGACGTCCCATTTCTCGCGAGCGGGGCGCCCGCGGCGGTCGCGTGGGGACGCGGCGAGCGGCTGTTCCGGCTTGATCCCCCACCCGCCGCGCCCGCGCTCGTGGCCGTGCCGCGGATCGCCATCGCCACCCCGGACGCCTACCGCTGGTGGGACGCGCTGTATCCCGAGCCCGCCGCGCGCGGGCCGGTCGTGCTCGACGCAGGGGCGTTCACGGCCTGGGGCAGCGTCGGCAGATTGGGGGGGAACGACTTCGAGATCCCCGTCTTCGGCAAACATCCGGCCCTCCGCGCACTGTATGAAAAGCTCGCGCAGACGCACCCTCTCTGGGTGCGGCTGTGTGGCTCGGGGAGCGCTGTCGCGGCAGTGTACTCGAGCGAGCGGCTGCGCGACGACGCGGCGCTGGTCCTGGGCGAGAAGCAGCAGCAGCTGCTCCGCGTCGCAACCCGAGCGGCGCCTGCTCCCGGTCCTGAACCGGCCTAGGCGTGATGGCGCCACCGGACGGCGCGTGGTAGCGTTGGCAAAGAATCCCCCGGAGGCCGGCATGCCCGAACAGCTCATCGGAACCGTGGTGCACTATTTCAAAGGGCCGAGCGTGGCCATCGTGCGTCTCACCGATGGCGAGCTCGCTCTGGGCGACCGCGTGCGGTTCCACGGCCATACCACCGAGTTCACCGCGCAGGTCGGCTCGATGGAGGTGAACCACACGAAGGTCGAGCGGGCCAAGGCCGGGGAGGAGGTCGCCATCCAGGTCACCGACCGCGCGCGTCAGCACGACCAGGTGTTCAAGGTGACCTAGCTGGCCCGCAAGTTGCGTCGTGGCCTGTAAGTTGCGTCACAGAACCGCGACCGATCATCGCACCATAAGTACTGCAATGATTCAACCCGTCGGTTGGGCTCGAGTCTGGGTGGCGGCGCCGCCCTACGTGAGCGACCCCATGCTCCGGCAGGGAGCGTGGTACCCCGTCGTCAGCAACGGCGCCACCCGCACCGTGCTCGAGGTCTCCGGCCGGCGTGTCGCGGTACCGAGCGACCTGGTCGAGATCAGACCGAAGCGACCCGACCGTTTCACCGTCGTGTACCGGCCGCGCGACAGCGGCAACCCGGCGCGCGGCACCCGTTCGGACCTGGGCCGGATGTATGCCGTGTGTCCGGCCTGCGGTGCGCGGGTGCGACTGGTCGGACACCCGCGCGAGACCAAGTGCCCCTGCAGCTTTCGGGGAGAGATCGCCTGGTGGGAGACAGGCTGACCCGGTCCCCACCAGCCCTGCTTGGCGTGGCGGTGATTCTGTCCGCCTGCGGATCGTCATCCGCCAAATCCGTCCCTCCCCCGGCCCCGGCGCCCGGCGCTGCGGCTTCCACGCCACAGGACCGTGTGTCCCTCGAAAGCCACGAACAGTTCTACGACATCGACGGATCGAGCGCCGGGGCCCTGCGGGAGCAGATCCATCGTCTGGGTCCCAAGGATGGGGGCGCAGCGCGCGACGCCTTGACCGTGTGGACGATCGACTGGACTTACGCGGAGGCGCACCTACCCGACGGGTGCAGCCTGCGGAACGTGCAGGTCACGCTCACGCTCAATACGACTCTGCCACGCTGGGCGCCTCCGGCCGGCACGCCCGCACGGCTCATCGAGTCCTGGCGAACCTACCTGCGGAACGTGAGGGTCCACGAAGCCGGGCACCGGGCGATCGCCGAGCAAAACGCCCGCGACTTGTTGGCGGCCCTATTGGCGCTGCGGGGGTCTACGTGCCAGGAGGTTTGGGACGGCGCGTCGCGCACCGCGGAGCGGGTCGTGGCCGAGGGCCGTGCCCGGAACCGGGCATATGATGTGGAGACCAAGCACGGCCAAACGCAGGGCGTGGAGCTCCCTCCGTAAAGCAGGCCCGGCACGACAAGCAGAAGCCCCCGAGAGGCCCTAGTCCCTCGGGGGCTTGGCGCTCACTCGCTGAGGCGAGCGAGTGCATCGCTTCGCTTGTGGCCGTCGTGTTGCTGCACGGCCCCACCTCCTCAGGTGGTGTTCGCCTCCACCGTACAACTCCAATGCGCTCCGCGCAACTGTGGTGGGGCCGCAACGTCGCGTGCCCTCAGTTCAACACCCGATACGCTGCCAAGGATGCCGTGTCGTCCCGTATGCGCTAAGTTAGGACGCCGCAACGCTGCTGGCCCCTCGTCCAACGGCAGGACACCAGACTTTGGATCTGGGTATGGTGGTTCGAATCCACCGGGGCCAACTCTCGATCCGTTCGCGTGTTAACCGAGCGTATCGGTTTCCTTAACGCACGGTACTACTGATGCGTTGCCGCCTCCTCTGCTCGGGCCTGTGTTGTACGGTCCTCTTTGGCAGTTTCGCCCAACGCGGTACGAGTGCCGGGAATCCCATGTGTTCCTTCATCAGCTTCCCCCACATCCGTGATGGAGGTATGACATCCTTCCTCGCGACGACGCTGCCAGCCGCCCTCCACGACACCACCATCGAGGGGCATCCCACGCTCGATGTCAGTCCCATGTCCCAATGCCTCATGTGGTGTATCTATCCGCATGTGAACCCAGCCTACGTTCGCCAGGACGCGTCTCCTTCGTATCGGGGGTCCGACAGCACGAACATGCTAGACGTGGTCGACTTCGCCTCGTTTTACGAAACGCTCCCGACTGCTGGAGAGTGGAACAAAGATGGCTGTAGGCGCGCGGTCGAGCGAGTCCAGGCTTGGTCTGAGAATCACAATGCGCTGTCCTATAGATACCCAGTGGCATCGACGATCCGGGACCTCGCCGACATGTGCGGACGCTTGTCCAAGCGAGTTAACAACGATTGAACAACGCGAGACCGCGGCCGCCGTTGACAGGAGCGCAGCCAGCGCCTACCCACTCCCGGAATCTGATGTCGCCCGACCGCCCGCATGCGCGCGGGACGCGCGCACGACGTGAGTGCGATCGGGCAGCGTCCTGAGAGGGGTCAGAATCGAATAGGGAAACCCATCGACTCGCACGAATCCCGCACCTCTAGGGGAACGCCTCGCAGTTCCCGTTTGTCCGCCACTTCCCGAGTTCTTGCAAGATCCGGACGAACCGGGTCAGGGACGTTCAAATGTTCGCGCTCGTCTCGATCAAGACCGTGTGGTGGGCCCGCCCTAGGTTGATCCCCTCACAGCCAAACGGAGACGCATATGTTGACGCGCAAGACTCGACTCGTCCTCGCCACGCTCGCCGGAGCTTTGATGGCGGCCTGCGGTAGCAACGGCTACGGCACCGCCGCGCCGCCGCCGCCCCCACCCCCGCCCCCCCCCCCCCCCCCGCCCCCCGGCAACACGGTAGCCGCCACGCCGTCCCTGGCGTTCACGCCGGCGACGCTAACGGTGAACGTGGGCGACGTCGTGACGTTCGCCTTTGGCTCGGTGGCGCACAACGTGTTTTTCACGCAGCAGGCCGGCGCCCCGACCGACATCGGCGGCAGCAACGCGAACGTGTCGGTCACGAGGACGTTCGCGACGGCCGGCACGTACGCGTACACGTGCCACATTCACCCTTCGATGCAGGCCACGGTCGTGGTGCGCTGATCCACCCAAGCCGACCTGGCGCGCGCACTACGGCGCGCCAGGTGGCTCGGCAGTAGATTGGCGCAGGTGGCCCCGCTCCTCGAGTACGTCGCTCTCCTGCGTGGCATCAATGTCGGCGGCCACAAGCCGGTGGCGATGTCCGAGCTGCGCGACCTGCTGGCTGGGCTCGGGTTCGTCGACGTGCGGAGCTTGCTACAGAGCGGCAACCTCGTATTGCGCGGTGACGCCCGGACGGGCGGGCGCCTGGAGCGCACGCTCGAGACCGAGGCGGCGCAGCGCTTGGGCCTGGAAACCGACTGCTTCGTCCGCACCGCCACAGAGTGGAAGGCGGTCGTGTCGCGCAATCCCTTCCCCACGGAAGCCGAGCGCGATCCCGCGCATCTCGTCGTCATGTTTCTGAAGGAGCCACCCAAGGCGAAGGACGTCGCGGCGCTGCGGGCTGCGATCACGGGCCCCGAGATCGTCCGGGCCACGGGCATGCACGCCTACATCGTCTACCCGAACGGCATCGGCCGCTCGCGGCTGACGAACACGCTCATCGAGCGCACGCTCGGAACACGGGGCACGGGTCGCAACTGGAACACGGTCCTGAAGCTCGGAGCCC